>Ga0160437_1000258_pt1 | contig 29009 bp, 22 predicted proteins | sample HID1975I_E0MG_FD_108227 | JGI IMG/M metagenome (GOLD analysis project Ga0160437, IMG submission 108227) | Enriched soil microbial communities from UW Madison campus, WI, USA - HID1975I_E0 MG | ecosystem: Environmental > Terrestrial > Soil > Unclassified | place: USA: Madison, Wisconsin... | reverse complement strand
TCCACATTCTATGCATCGGATTAACAATTTCGATAACCGAAATATATTTATCCAATGGCAGATCTGAATAATCCGGCGTTCCTACGTAAGCTTGTTTGTAATCGTGTTTTAGGGAATTATTTTTATAAACTACTTCGCCGTTTTCTAATAAAAATGTTCTTTTGTATCGCTTCTCGACATCGCTCGAAGTGACAGCATTATGATTTTCTAAGTTGAAAATTAATTCTTCTATTGGAACTTCCCCATCGTCTAAAGTGATAAAATCGAAAAATTCAAAAACGCGTTTATCAGAAAGCGAACGCAATTCTGTATTTGGAAAACCGCCGCCCATCGAAATTTTAATTTCGGGATGATTTTGTTTTACCCATTGTGCACAGCGAAAAGCACTGTATAAATTCCCAGGAAAAGGAACAGAAATTAAAAACAAAGTTGGTTTTACAGCTTCAATTTTTGCTTTCAAAAGCGATATTAAAATCGAATCGATATAAGTTGGTTCTTGCTGTAAAGCTTCATACAATTCATCAAAAGAATTGGCGCTTCGTCCTAAACGTTCGGCATATCTGCTGAAACCAAAATTATCGTCGACACATTCGACAATAAAATCTGAAATGTCTTCAAGGTATAAAGTGGCTAAGTGTTTGGCTTTATCCTGAGTTCCCATTGTTCCAAAAGCCCAATCGAGTTCTTCCAACTGTGCAAAACGAGAAGCTTCTGGCAGAAAATCTTCTTGACAAATCTGCAATGCCAAAGTTGGATTTTTCCCCTGCAAAAACTGAATTACAGAATCAATTGTCTTGATGTATTCGTCTTGTAAAGCAAAAATTCTTTTGGAATTATCCGAGATTTCAGAACCTGAAACCTGAAACCTGAAACTTGAAACTTCAAATAAATCAACTAATCCCTTTTTCGAAAACAATTCTAAAATCACATCAATTCCCAAATCAGCCTGAGCCGATTCGATATTTTTGGTATTCAGAAAACCTTTTATATAAGCCGTCGCAGGATACGGAGTATTCAGTTGGGTAAAAGGAGGCGTAATTACAAAAAGTTTCGTTTTCAAGAGGAATTATTTTTTGCAAAAATACGAGATATTTAGAGACTTTTATGGGAAAGATTTTATTGGATGATGTTTTGAGTTTTTGATTTTGTTTTGTAGGATATTTAATTACATTTGCCTCGCTGTTAAATATCCTATATGAAGAAAATTTTACTCTTATTTATTGTTTTTATCAAATGTGCTTGTGTTTTTGGGCAAGAAATTAATCCGAATTCGTCCAATAATTTTTTATTAGAAGATAAAAATGGGCATCTAATTCAAAATTTGGAACAGCAAAAACAATTTTTGAAAATTAGGGAGGAAAAGATGAAAGAAGAAGTCCTGAATTTAAAAAAAGTGATTTTAAATTCAAAAGATGGAAATTTGACTTCAAAAACAGCAGCTACTCTTCAAGGAGTAGAAATGTGTACCAATGGAGGTTTTGAGCAATATGAAACCGTAAACGGAAACAGTTATCTTAAGAATTTTCTTTGCACAATAGGTGATCCTCCCGGACCAACGCAATGCCGATCGATCACCAATACTGCCGATTCATATATCAATCGCTATAATCCTAATAACATGAATATTATGGCAACTGGCGTTTCTGCCAATTTGGTTGACCCATATATAGGAGACATTAAAGCATTTGATCAATATGCTCTTAAAATTAATTATGAAAATTCCTCTACCTATGGTTCTATTGTTCAGGGCAAAAGGTTTAAAACAAATAATGAAAATTATCTGAAATTTAACTACAAAGCGGTATTACAAAGTGTTTACGACAATAGTCACACTGATAATCAGGCTTTTGTTAAAGCACGAATTTTAGATAAAAATAACAAGGTTGTGAGTGAATTTTGTTTAGTTGGAGATGAAAAAAATTGCATTTTCAGCAAGGTTCCGAGTCAGACTTCTGATTATGTTACTTTATATACCAGCAATTGGCAATCAGGCTTATTGGATATTTCATCAATTCCTAATAATGAAGAATTTACAGTTGAATTTATGGCTTCAAGATGTGGATTGGGCGGGCATTTCGGTTATATGTATGTTGATGATGTTTGTACCTTACATTCTGCAGAAAATCTGCAAGGTTCTATAGAACTTGATCCTTTGAATAAAGTTTGTCCAACTTTACCTATTTCGGTTTGCGGCAGTTATACTATTCCTAATTCTGGAGGAATTTCTGCGTCAGTAAACAAAATCACTTTAAATGTTTACAATAGTAATAATGTGTCAATTTATAGTACATCCACTACTTCAAGTTTAGACACAACAAATAAAAAATTCTGTTTTACATTAAAAAATAGTGATTTTCCAAATATTACAAGTGCCAATTATAACGTAGGCGTACAAATTGATTATGATATTTCTGGAACTTCCTGTGCAGGAACCACATTTAATTCTGCCATAGACTCTGACGCAAATCCTGGCTGGGATATTTCTTTTTTGAACTGCTCTTCAAGTTGTGCCATTAATGTAACAACTGCCAAAATATCTCAATGTGATGCAAACCGTGACGGAAGTGAAAATTTTGATTTGTCTACACTAAATCCTTTAGTGGTTCCTTCAACTACGGGTTTAAATTTTAGTTATTTCAAAAATTATAACGAGGCAGATTCCAACTTGAATGCTATTACCAATTTTACAAGTTATCCAAGTTCAAGTGCTTCTATTTTTGTCAGAGTAAGCAAGGACGCAACTTGCTACAAAATTATTTCTGTCAATCTAGAAGTAAGAAATCCTACAGCAAATATTACAGGTATCTTAAATGTCTGTTCTGGAAGCACTGTATTAACTGCTTCTCCAGGATCTTCGTATTTATGGAGTACAGGTGGAACTACACAAAGTATTACGGTAACTTCGTTAGGAGATTATTCTGTTATTGTCACAGATTCTTTTGGATGCACCAGCACTGCAAGTGTTACCATAGAACCCAGTCAAACTGCTGTTTCTCCTTCCTTACAGATTACGCAGCCCTCATGTTTTGTTTCTACAGGAACAATAAAAGTAACCTCAGCGGCATCACAATATAGTTTTGATGATGGCTCTACTTGGGGTACAAGCGACACGAAGAGTAATTTATATCCTGGAACTTATTTAGTAAAAATAAAGACCATAAATGGATGTACTTCCTACTCTCAAAGTGTGACTATTACAGCTGCTTCTACCTTGTATCCAAATTACACTTATACTAATCCTTTATTTTGCGGAGATAGCGGAAGCATTACTATTACAACTCCAGCTGCATATTACAGCTTTGATGACGGTACAACTTGGGGAAATAATTCTACCGCTAACAATCTTTTACCTGCAAATTATAAAATTCGTACCAAAGACTCACAAGGTTGTATTTCATCGGCAAACAATGTACTTATCAGTAGTAATACGCTACAAACCCCAACTTATACAATTCTATTGCCTGCTTGTACTGCAAAAGGAAGTATAACCATTAATACACTTTCGGATTTTTACACTTTTGATGGAGGAAACACATGGGTTACAAACAACACAATGAGTAATTTAAATGCAGGAAGCTATTCTTTAGGAATTAAAAATGCTTTGGGCTGTACTTCTTACTATACATATGCTTATTTAAATGATTTTAAGGATTTCTATCCTCAATATACAACTGAACAACCAATTTGCGGAACAGATGGCAGCATAACTATTACTACTGCAGCAGATTCATACAGTTTTGATAATGGAGTAACCTGGACTAGCAATAATATTAAAAAGCTGCCATTTGGAAGCTATCAAATAAAAATAAAAAACAGCGCGGGATGTATCAGCGCTTCTAGTTATGTTTCTCTATATCAGCCTTATCTGAGTTCGCCAGTTATTACTCAAGAACAGCCAACTTGTGGCGCAACCGGAAAAATCACTATCAACTCACTATCAGATTTTTATAGTTTTGATAATGGTGCAACCTGGACAACTGTCAATTCTAAATCATTACCTCCTGGGATTTATACCATAATTATAAAAAATAGCCTTGGCTGTACCTCTTATCCAACTACTATTTATCTAAATAATCCAAATATAGATGTACCCGCGTATACAGTTGTTCAACCCACTTGTACATCTGCAGGCAGCATTACTATAAATACAACTGCTAGTTTCTATAGTTTTGATGGAGGCTACACTTGGGGAACTTCTCCTTCCTTAGCAAACCTTAATTCTTATACCTATTACAACATTGCAATAAAAAACAATTTAGGTTGTGTTTCTAACTCTGTAGGTATTTTGATTAATAACGCAAAACTTCCTGACCCAGATTATACAGTTACTAATCCAAGTTGCGGAAATATTGGCAATATTACATTCAATACTACTGCAGATTATTACAGTATTGATTATGGTACAAACTGGAGCACGAATAATGTTTTTAATAATTTAGGTCCTGGATATTACAATTTAATGATAAAAAAAGATAATTGTACATCAAATTACGTTTCTATTTATCTGGATTCCTCCAAACTGGCACAGCCCAACTTAACCATCGTTCAGCCAGGATGCGGCACAAAAGGCAGTATTAAAATTAATACTGCTGCAAGTTCTTATAGTATTGACGGGATAAATTGGGGGACAAATCCTGTGTTTTCAAATCTTTCAGCAGGATATTATTACCCAGTAATCAAAAATGCTCAAGGTTGTGTTTCAAGCTCAAACTCGGTATCGCTTCAAGAATTTTATCTTCCAATTCCCACTTTTAAAACTACACAACCTACTTGTGGAGTTGGAGGAACTATAACCTTTACTTCAACTGAAGCACAATACAGTATAGATGGAGGCAAAACCTGGAGTACTAGCCCTACATTTACTAATCTAAGTCCAAACACTTACTATTTGATGGTAAAAAATGCTACTGGGTGCATGTCTAACCCTTACAGCGCATACGCTAGCCTACAACAATACTATTTACCTAATCCAGATTTTACATTAATCCAGCCAACATGTGGAATCAATGGAAGTATTAGTATCGCAACAGTTGCAAGTTCTTACAGCTTTGATAACGGCAATACTTGGACAACTAATCCTGTTCTTTCAGGACTTACTTCTGGTTATTACAACATCGTGATAAAAAATGCAACGGGTTGTAAGTCTTATGGTTTATCGATGTATATTAATCCTTATTATCTTCCCAATCCAAATGTAAAAGTAGTACAACCAACCTGCGGAAATGGAGGAAGTATTACTGTTACAACTCCTGCGGACCAATATAGTTTTGATGGGGGCAGTACTTGGACTACAAATCCAATTTTATTAAATCCTGCTAGTTCATCTTATAATGTCCTTATTAAAAATGCAACGGGTTGTAAATCAAATTCACAGTATTTCTCCATAAACAAATTTTACCTTTCCTCACCAAATGTATCTGCTATTCAACCAACATGTAGTGCTCCTACTGGAACTCTAATAATAAATACTGCTGCGGACCAATATAGTTTTGATGGAGGAATAACTTGGACTACAAATCCTGTAAAGAAAAATTTAGCTGGCGGCTCATACAATGTAATAATAAAAAACACTCTAGGCTGTACCTCTTACAGTAGTTATATGTATATAAATACTCCCCCTTCAATTCCTGCTGCGCCCGCTGTAAAAATAGTTCAACCTTCTTCCTGCGGGGCCACTGATGGCAGCATAACTATAACAACATCAGCAATAAGTTATAGTTTTAATGATGGAAACAGTTGGACAACGAGTCCTACGAAAATAAATGTAGGGGCTGGTACATATATTATTAAAATCAAAACAAATTCTTATAGTTGTGAATCAGCAACAACTGTTGTCAATTTGAGTTCTGGCACTACAATTGCAGCTCCAGATTTTACTACCACCCAGCCAAATTGCAGCTCATCAAAAGGTTCTATTACCATTACAACAAATGCGGCAACTTATAGTTATGACAACGGATTGACCTACGTTTTTTCTAATACAAAAACAGATCTTTCTCCGGGTATTTATTTTATAAAAATTAAAAACTCAGCGGGTTGTGTTTCAAATGCTGCTACAGTTACCATTTCACCACTTGCACCGCTTACGGCTCCTGCCTTTACGGCAATCCAGCCTAATTGTACAGATTTTACAGGATCCATTTCAATTAATACTACAGCCGATTTTTATAGTTTTGATAACGGAATTACGTATGGAACATCCAATACAAAATCTAATCTATCCGCAGGAACCTATAATTTGATGGTTAAATATAATTCCGGTTGTATTTCTCTGGCGGCACCAGTCACTATACAAGCCGCACCTGTAATTCCTGACGCACCACAAGTGGTAGTTATGGACCCAATTGGCTGTAATTCGCCAAAAGGCAGCATTGTGGTTTCTACGGTTGCTAATCTATATAGTTTTGACGATGGTCTTACCTGGGATACTAGCAATAGTGCCAATTTATCTCCCGGAAGTTATTTTATCCGAATAAAATATACAAATGGCTGCGCATCTATAGCGTATAAAGCAACAATCAATGTTGCGCCAAACGCTCCCGCAACTCCAATTTTAACTGTTACTCAGCCTATTACTTGCAGCAATCCATTTGGCTCTATTTTAATTACAAGCACGTCCGATCAATATAGTTTTGACGATGGTAAAAATTATTCATCCAATCCTAATTCAGGAAATTTAATAGCTGGAACCTACATGGTTCGCGTTAAAAATAGTAGTGGTTGTGAGTCTGCTGCAGTAACTACAACCATTAATCCTCCAACGGATTATCCGAGCAATCCTCTATTTAAAACTATCCAGCCAGACTGCAATAATCTTAAAGGTACTATTACAATTACCGACACTGCAACAGAATATAGTTTCGATAATGGTGTTAGCTGGACTACAAGTGCAATGAAATCAGATCTTGACCCTAACACCTACTTGATCAAGGTCAAAAATAATAATGGCTGTATTTCAAATGCAGCCACAGTTACTATCAATCCTTTTACAAATTTTATTCCAAAGCCTGCTTTAGCCAGCCTTCAATCATTTTGTATTCAGGAAAATGCTGCACTAAATTCAATTATAATCACAGGGCAAAACATAAAATGGTATGACGTATTAACAAACGGATCCCTTTTACCCAATACAACTTTGCTTCAAGACACTAAGACCTATTATGCTTCTCAAACTATAGATGGCTGTGAAAGCGAAAGAACTCCTGTATCCATAAAAATTCAAGATACTCATGCTCCTTCTGGCGATGCAAATCAGACATTTTGTACGGGACAAAATCCAACTCTAGCAAACATTCAAATTACAGGAACTTCAATAAAATGGTATGACGCTTTAAGTAATGGTTCGTTATTAGTAGAAACCACAAATCTCGAAAATGGAAAAACTTACTATGCTTCTCAAACAGAAAACAATTGTGAAGGTTCTAGATTGGGAATTACAATTTCATTTATAAGCACTCCAGCTGCTCCAACTGCCAACGGAAATCTAGAGTTTTGTAAAAGCGAGAATGCGAAATTAAGTAACATTCAAATGACAGGTCAAAATGTGAAATGGTATGACAGTGCTTTTTCTGCAGCTTCCCTGCCAAATACCACTTTGTTAGAAAACAATAGAACTTATTATGCTTCTCAAACTGTTGGATGCGAGAGCGATCGAACATCTGTTTTGGTAAAAGTTTATGATACTAGTTTACCAACTGGTAATAACAATCAGCAATTCTGCATTGATGAAATTGCTACTTTAGAAAACCTTAATATAATCGGAACGAACCTTAAATGGTACGATCAAGCAACAGACGGAAATATTTTACAAGAGACAAGTTTATTACAAACTGCGGTTTATTATGCGACACAAACTCTAAATAATTGTGAAAGCCCACGATTGGCTGTAACAGTAAAAATTCAGGATACCCAAATTCCATTTTCAGATTCACCACAATCATTTTGTATTCAAAAAAATGCCAAAATCAGTAATATTGCTATAAACGGTCAAAATATAAAATGGTATGGAAGTTCGTCATCAGACAGCCTTTTATCTGAATCAACGACTCTTGAAAACGGAATGACATACTATGCTTCTCAAACAATAAGCAACTGCGAAAGTGATAAAATTCCCGTAACTGTTAATATACTTGGAGCGACGACAGCAGAATGCATTCACTTTGTTGAAGAGCTTCCCTATCCAAAATTCTTTACACCAAATAATGATGGCCATAATGATACTTGGACAATTGATTTTGATTATTTAGCACCTAACAGCGGTATCAGAATTTTTGACCGTTATGGAAAATTAATTAAAGAATTACGTCCCGATACTTCTTGGGATGGAACTTATCTTGGACATCAAGAACCTGCATCAGATTATTGGTTTACAGTTACAAGATTCAATGGAACAGAATTTAGAGGTCATTTTAGTTTAAAAAGATAAATAAATAAAAAGTCCGCAAAGTAAATTAATACGTTGCGGACTTTGCTTAAATTTTCAAGGTGTAAATTAAAATTTATGTTCGTCCTTACTAATTACCAGAAATGAAATTAAAGATATAAATGCCGCAGCTGTTAAATATAAACCGACATAACTCACACTATAAGTTGAAGCCAGCCAAATCGCAATCATAGGTGCGAAAGCAGCACCTAGAATTCCAGCCATGTTAAACGTTAAAGACGCGCCAGAATAACGGACATTCGTTGGAAACAACTCCGATAGAAAAGTTCCCAGCGGACCATAAGTGAATCCCATTAATGCCATTCCGATGCAGGCAAAAGCGGTGACTAAAACAATATTTCCCGAACTTAAAAAGTAAGAAAAGAAAAATCCGAAAACAGCAATAGCTGCTGTAGCTATAATAAGCATTTTACGACGTCCAATTTTATCAGCCACTACTGCAGAAACCGGAATAAAAATCGCAAAAAACAATACCGAAAATAATTGTATTAATAAACCATCTCTCTTTACAATTCCCAAGTCCGAAGTTGCCCAGCTTAATGTAAAAACGGTCATTAAATAAAAAACCAAGAAAGTTGTAATCGCCGCAAATGTTCCAAAAATCAGCTGGTTTTTATATGATTTTACTAATTCTAAAAATGGGACCTTGACTTCTTCTTGTTCTTTTTTAGAATTTTCAAAAGAAGGTGTCTCCGTAATTTTTGTTCGAATATAAAATCCTACTATAACCAAAAGCGAACTGGCAATAAAAGGGATTCTCCATCCATAATCCATAAAATCTTCATTGCTCATAGAATCCGTTAAAAGTAGAAAAGTTCCGCCAGAAAGTAACAAACCTATTGGAGCACCCAATTGCGGGAACATTCCGTACCAAGCACGTTTATTTGGCGGTGCATTTTCAATTGCAAGCAAAACGGCTCCACCCCATTCTCCACCCAAACCAACACCTTGTCCAAATCGACATAACATTAGCAATAATGGCGCAGCAACACCAATGCTTGCATAACTTGGTAAAAATCCAATTGTAACTGTAGAAATTCCCATCGTTAATAAGGCAGCAACCAAAGTAAATTTACGACCGATTTTATCTCCATAATGTCCAAAAAAAGCAGAACCTAGAGGGCGTGATAAAAAAGCAATTGAAAAAGTAGCTAAAGATTCTAATGTAGCCATTGTTGAATCTGAACTTGGGAAAAATAACTGAGGAAAAACCAACACCGCGGCGTTGGCATAAATATAAAAATCAAAAAATTCGATTGTCGTGCCAATAAGGCTTCCAAAAAGAACATGTTTTAAGGAGTTCTTCTGATTCGGGTTCGTTTTCATGTAAAATAGATATAACTTTTTTTTTGATTACAAAAATATAGTTTCATTACCAATAATTCATCTTTAATAGAATTAGTTTTATAACACTTATTCTTTTTAACAAATTTCATGTATTTTACATTTTAAAAAGAAGCATTTGATCTGTTTTTAAAATCTTGATTATTGGAACTTTAAAAGAAAATTAAAAAATCAAATCTTAAGCAATCGTTAAAAGAGTTTTTAACTGTATATTTTCATTAAATTTACAGCTGTCAAAAATAAATTTAAAATTATGCCTACCGACTGTATCAGCTTTCAATCTTCTGGATATTTTTCTAAATTGATGCAAGATTATTTAGATCAAAAAACAGAATTAAAACCGCTGTACAACAACTTCCCTACGTTGGAAAATTTCGAAAAACAGATTGCGGAAAAAGCAGCTAATTTTGATAACAATAACAGAACTGCATTGGTTGAAACTTTAAAAAAACAATATGAGAATATTGATGTTTCAGAATCAACTCAACATAACATTACTCTTTTAGCGTTAGAAAATACATTTACAATTACAACTGGGCATCAATTAAATTTATTTACTGGTCCGTTGTATTTCTTATATAAAATTATTTCGACGATTAATTTAACTAAAGAATTAAAATCAAAATATCCTTCGTATAATTTTGTGCCTGTTTATTGGATGGCAACGGAAGATCATGATTTTGAAGAAATTAATTATTTTAATTTTAAAGGAAAAAAAATCCGCTGGAATGCCGAAAGCACAGGTCCTGTTGGCAGATTATCGCCAAAAGGTTTAGAAGATTTATTTGAGGTTTATTCTAAAGAATTAGGTTCAAGTTCAAATGCAAATACTTTAAAAAAACTATTTGAAGAAGCCTACTTAAAACATGAAAATCTAGCTGATGCTACACGTTTTCTAGCCAATAGTCTTTTTTCAAATTATGGACTAGTTATTATAGATGCTGACAATGCCGAATTAAAACGCGCTTTTGTTCCGTATATAAAAAATGAGTTAGAAAATCAGACGTCATTTAAGGAAGTTCAAAAATCTATTGAAAATCTTTCAGACTATACTGTTCAGGTAAATCCGCGAGAAATTAATTTATTTTATATAGAAGATAAATTACGAGAAAGAATAATTTTCGAGGATGATAAATATTGGGTTAACAACACCAAAATTTCATTCTCTAAAGATGAAATTCTAAAATTAGTTGACAGTAATCCTGAAAAATTTAGTCCAAATGTAATTATGCGTCCGTTGTATCAGGAAATTATTCTGCCAAATTTATGTTACATTGGCGGAGGCGGTGAAATTGCTTATTGGCTGGAACTAAAAGCTTTTTTTGATGCCGTAAATATTACATTTCCGATTTTATTGGTTCGAAACTCTGTACTTTTAGCTACCGAAAAACAAGCTAAAAAAGCTGATAATTTAAATTTAAGCTGGAAAGATTTATTTAGTAAATCTGAAACCTTAATTAATACCATTACACATAAATTATCTCCTTTTCCAATTGATTTAACGGAACAAAAAGAAGCACTTGAAAAACAATTCAATTATCTTTTTGAATTGGCCGAAAAGACCGACGAATCTTTTTCTGGAGCTGTAAAAGCACAAGAAGTGAAGCAGAAAAAAGGGTTAGAAAATCTGGAAAAACGTTTATTAAAAGCTCAAAAGCGAAAGCTTCAAGATCAATTACAGCGTGTAACCGATTTACAATGTGAATTGTTTCCTAATTATAGTCTTCAAGAACGTCAAGCCAACTTCTCTGAATTTTATCTCGAAAACGGAGATCAGTTAATTCCACTATTAATTCAGAAATTAAAACCGCTGGAAAATAATTTTAACATCATAATCACCTAAAATAATTATCTTTAAAAAATTAAAGTAATTATTTCGGAACAAATAACCAGCTCATTTCCGAGATTATTGCTTCTCTCAAACCAAATAGAATTATTTTTATAACCTATTAACTAACTAACCAAATGGTAAGAGAACGCCTAATTTCGCTTGATGTCTTTCGCGGACTGACTATTCTATTAATGACTATTGTAAATAATCCCGGTGACTGGGGAAATGTTTATCCGCCGCTTTTACACGCACACTGGAACGGCTGTACGCCAACAGATCTTGTATTTCCATTTTTCATATTTATAATGGGAGTTGCAGTTCCGCTGGCAATGCCGGAAAAAACATACGATAAAACAACATTCAATAAAATTCTCATTCGCTCTTTACGAATGCTATGTTTGGGGATTTTCTTTAATTTCTTTGGAAAAATTCAACTTTTTGGTTTAGAAGGGATTCCGCTCTTAATAGGCAGATTAGTTATAACTTTTGCTGTTGGCTACGCATTAATGGGAAACTTTAGCACCCGATTAAAAAATATTTTTGCTTTTAGCATTTTAGCAATTTATCTGATTCTAGCTTACGGCGGATTTGAAAACTATCAAGATGTTCGTCTTCCTGGAGTCCTACAGCGTATCGCCGTAGTATATTTTGTTGTTTCGCTTTTATATTTAAAAACATCTCGAAAAACCCAAATTATCACTGGAGCTGTTTTGCTTTTAGGATATTGGGCAGCGATGACTTTAATTCCTGTTCCGGGAATTGGAGAAGCTAATTTGGAACGAAGAACCAATTTAGCAGCTTGGGTTGACAGTATTCTTTTAAAAGGACATATGTACCATGAGACTAATACTTGGGATCCTGAAGGAATTTTGAGCACTATACCGTCAATTGTAAACGGAATTATTGGTTTACTAATCGGCCAGCTATTACTCCAAAATATATTAAAAACCGAAAAGGCCAAAAAAATGGCAATTGCCGGAATTGCTTTAATTATTGGAGGATTAATCTGGAATTTTGTTTTTCCAATTAACAAATCACTTTGGAGCAGCAGTTATGTTTTGTATACAACAGGTTTAGCTTCAACTTGTCTTGCCCTATTGTATTACATTATTGATATTGCCGAATATAAAAAAGGCTTTAAATTATTTGTAATTTGGGGTGTAAATCCAATGATAGTGTTTTTTGCTTCACAGATTATTCCGCAGGCATTAACTATGATTCGATTTCAAAATCCTCATAATCCTGAAGAGCAGACCAATCTTTTAGATTATTTATACCACTTCGGAATTGCACCATTTTTCAGCAACCCAATGACAGCATCTCTTGCAGGCGCTTTGACTTATGTTGCAATTTGGACATTTATTTTATGGATATTCTACAGAAACAAACTAATATTTAAAGTTTAATTTTTTATCATATAATATTTTCTTGATCAAAACATTATTCTAAAGAGTTTTAATTATGATTTTATTAAAATCAATTGATAAAAAAAGTATACTTTTGCACAAAATTTAATAAAATATAAAATGGCAACAAATAGAACTTTTACAATGATTAAACCAGATGCTGTTGCAAACGGACACATCGGGAATATCTTAGCAATGATTACTAATGGTGGTTTCAAAATCGTTTCATTAAAATTAACTCAATTAACTGTAGCTGATGCAAAAGCATTTTATGCAGTTCACGCAGAAAGACCTTTCTACGGAGAATTAGTTGAATTCATGTCTCGCGGACCAATTGTTGCTGCTATTTTAGAAAAAGACAACGCAGTAGAAGATTTCAGAACTTTAATTGGAGCTACAAACCCAGCTGAAGCTGCTGAAGGAACTATTCGTAAAGCATACGCTACTTCTATCGGAGAAAATGCAGTTCACGGATCTGACAGTGACGAAAACGCTGCTATCGAAAGTGCATTCCACTTTGCTGGAAGAGAGCAGTTCTAATTTTAGACTTCTTAGATTGTTAGATTTTAGACTAACTTAGATTTATTAAGATAACATAAAAGAAGAACCCGTTTCAAATGAAACGGGTTTTTCTTTATAAGTTCGGTCTAAAATTGTATATCAAATCTAAAAAATCTAAGAAGTCTATCTCAAAACCACATCCCTTACAACCTCACGACCTAGCTCTTCATTAATCATTTTAACGATTTTAGATTTTCCGTGGCTTAATTCTTCACGCAAAACTGCAGACCCCAGTTCTACATAAAGCGTACTTCCTTTTAGCACAACATTTTTTGTGTATGTATTTACACCGCTTCCCATAAGCTGTTTCCAAGCATCACGAACATCAATTTGGTCCATTCCAGGCTGTAATTTATTTACTTGAATGATCTGCTGCAAAACAGCACTAATTGTAGATTCGTTATTTATTCTTTTCGCCATCGTTCAATAGATTAATTGGTCCCGCTTTTTTATAATGATATTCTATTTTTTGTGGATTTTCAACCACTAACTGCTTATCAGAAAGCGAAATAATTTCTTCACTCCATTTTGCATAATCCGTTTTGTAATCTAAAAAAACTTGTTCACCAGTAAAACGAACTGATACGTTCTCAAAGGTGTCTGTAGTTAAAAATGTCCCGTCAAATTGCGGCATCACTTTCGTTCGAACTCCTTTATTATTTTTGATTTGAAAAAAATCAAACGTCTCATTCATTTTATAATCCTTCTGTTCGCCTTTGTCAAAAACTACTTTTTCAATTTCCCAATAACCATTTAATTTAGCAATATCTTCTGGTTTTACTTCTTGTTTGCAGCTTACAAACAAAATCGACAAAACCAAAATCATCAAAGTGTTCTTCATAATTATTATAATATTTAGGAGCTGATACCTGCTGTCCGCTGTATCTTTTACTTTTTAAAGAAAAAAGTAAAAGGATACCGCTTCCATTAGGGCTAGGGCTTCAGTTTTCAAAAGAAATTTAGCGAACTACAAAGGTAAACTTATAATCATCAAAAGAAATACTTTAACTCTTAATTATTTTACCCATTTAAAGAACTCTTTTCAACAAATCAATTGCTTATATAAATTACCCTATTTTAACAAAATAAAGACTTTTAAAGGCAAATCATATTCAAATTTTTAATGAATTTCAAATCCAAATTACCTTTGAAAATATCTACAAAAAAAAGATGAAAAATATATTGATATTACTTTTTAGTTCAACACTAATATTCTCAAAATGTGAAAAGCCAGAAAAAGCTAAGAAACAAAGTGTAGAACCAACATCTTCAATTATTAGAGATACAGTTTCAATAAAAAGCGACTCTTCAAAAATTAGTAAAGACGTTTCACCCATAAAAATCACAGCAGCTACATTATTAAAAAACGATTATTCCCATCACAAAGACCTGAAATTAACTTTTAAAAACTCAGGAAAGAAAAACATTAAAGCCATCAAATTTGAATGGTTCTGTAAAAACGCATTTGACAAACCCGCAAGCGGCAGATATTTTTATGCTGACGGAAGATTTACAGAAAAGGTTACATCCACAATAAAACCTGGCGAAAGCAGAACAGAATTATGGGAAGACTTTTCTACAGATGCTGATAAAATAACCAAAATTAGAGCTTACTATATTGTCTTTGCTGACGGCACAAAATGGGGAACCGACGATCAGTAAATTTCTATATTAAAAGAATTAAGTTTACTTAGGTTAAACTATTTTACATATTTTTGGTCAAACCCCAAAACCAAAACTAAAAAATATGACCAAAACTATTTGCACAATTTTAGCAGCCTTATCGTTTATAAGCTGCAGTAAAGATTCAACAGAACCAGATTCAGTTCCTACAGAAACAATATATTTCCCTCCTTTAACTGGAAATGTTTGGGAAACAAAATCTGTTTCAGACTTGAAATGGAATCAAAATGCAGTTCAGCCGCTACTAGATTATTTAGATCTTAAACATTCCAAATCGTTTATGATTTTAGTAAACGGACGAATTGTTCTAGAAAATTATTTTAACAATCACACAGCAGCTACAAACTGGTATTGGGCAAGTGCTGGAAAAACATTAACCTCAACATTAACTGGAATTGCACAGCAGGAAGGATTACTGAACATTAACAATAAAGTATCCGATTATATTGGAACTGGCTGGACAAGCGAAACAATTGCTCAAGAAAACCAAATTACCTGCAAAAATTTACTCTCTATGACTTCTGGACTTGACGACAGTACTGATGAAGTCGATCCTGCCAGTTTAATCTATAAAGCTGATGCAGGAACAAGATGGGCTTACCATAATGTTTATGTAAAACTACAAGATGTTGTCGCAAAAGCGAGCGGGCAAAGCTGGGAGAATTATTTCAACATCAAATTAAGAGATAAAATAGGAATGAATGGTACTTGGGTACAAATTGGCGTAAATAGCGTTTATACCAGTACCACAAGAAGTATGGCGCGCTTTGGATTATTAATGCTGAATAAAGGAAAATGGGAAAACAATGTAATCTTGAACGAAGCCTTTTTCAATGAAGCCACTACAACTTCTCAAAACATTAATTTAGGATACGGTTATTTATGGTGGCTAAACGGAAAAGCAAATTATCATTTACCACAGTCACAACTTACTTTCCAAGGAAGTGTTATTCCGACTGGTCCAAGTGATATGTTCATGGCTTTAGGAAAAAACGATCAAAAAATATATGTAGTTCCAAGTAAAAAAATGGTTGTCATCAGAATGGGAGACGCTGCCGATAATGTTAATCTGGCTTTGTCTGATTTTGATAAAACTCTATGGGAAAAGATTAATGCTTTGTATCAATAAAAAAAATGAGCTTTTCAATAAAAGGGGCTTAAAACCCGTTTTATTGAAAAGCTCAATATTTTTTTTTAGAAATAAAATTCTACTAAAAAACTAACGATTAGTTTTTATTCTTTTCAAAATACCTAAAAAGAATAAAATTATACCAGCCACTAGCAAAACATAATAAAAAGAAAGATTGTTATCTCTCAATACATTTGCCAAAACAAAACAAATAACGCTTGCAAAATAAAAAGCAATCGCTGGTAAATTTTTTAAAGATTCAAAACTCATTGCAAATTATTTAAAGAAACTATCAACAAATTCATACTTATTAAAGACTTGTAAATCTTCAATTCCTTCGCCGACACCAATATATTTCACAGGAATTTGAAATTGATCAGAAATACCAATTACAACACCGCCTTTTGCAGTTCCGTCCAATTTAGTTACAGCCAATGAAGTAACCTCCGTCGCTGCTGTAAATTGTTTAGCCTGCTCAAAAGCATTTTGACCTGTTGAACCATCTAAAACTAAAAGTACATCGTGAGGAGCATCGGCAACTACCTTTTGCATTACACGTTTTACCTTTGTCAGCTCGTTCATTAAATTGATTTTATTATGAAGACGCCCTGCGGTATCAATAATTACAACATCAGCATTTTGAGCCACTGCAGACTGTAAAGTATCAAAAGCTACAGAAGCGGGATCGCTTCCCATATTTTGTCTTACAATAGGCACATCAACTCTATCCGCCCAAACCTGTAATTGATCTATTGCCGCAGCACGAAAAGTATCTGCCGCACCCAAAACAACTTTGTGACCTGCTTTTTTAAATTGATAAGCCAGTTTACCAATTGTTGTAGTTTTACCAACACCGTTAACTCCAACAACCATTAAAACGTAAGGTTTTTTATCTTTCGGAATTTCAAATTCAGTTGCTTCACCTGTATTGGTTTCAGATAATAAAGCTCCTATTTCTTCTCTAAGAATTTGGTTCAATTCATCTGTTCCTAGATATTTATCTTCAGCAACACGTTTTTCAATTCTTGAAATTACTTTTAAAGTTGTATTTACTCCGACATCTGAAGCTACAAGAATTTCTTCCAGATTATCTAAAACATCATCATCAACTTTAGATTTTCCAGCAATGGCTTTGCTTAACTTAGAGAAAAAAGTAGTTTTTGTTTTTTCAAGACCTTTGTCTAAAGTCTCTTTTTTTTCGGTAGAGAATAATTTTTTAAAAAAACTCATTTTTTGTAGATTTTTAGATTTATTAGATCTCTTGATTTTTAGATCAGAAATCCAAATCTTTAAAGAAAGCGCAATTGTTTTTCAATTAACCTTAATTTAAACAGAAATTCATATTAAAAAAAGTCAATTACTGCGTTTCTTTAAATTTATAGACAAATATAGGTAATAAAAAAGCTACTTCCGAAAGAAAGTAGCTTTTCTATATAATGTAAATGTAATTATTTCTTTTTCAAGAATTCATCAACTTCTTCAGGAGCCATAATAGATTCTACGAATGTATATGCACCAGTTTTAGGAGATTTTACCATTTTGATGGCTTTTGATAATCTCTTAGAAGATGTTTGTAACGATGCTACGGTTTTCTTTGCCATGATTCAAATGTTATTTGAAGCTTTTATAAAACTCTCATGGCAAAACCATTCGAGATTTACAAAAATCTCTAATTATTACTTAATTTCTTTATGAACAGTTACTCTTTTTAAGATTGGATTAAATTTCTTAATCTCTAATCTGTCTGGAGTATTTTTTTTGTTCTTAGTTGTAATGTATCTAGAAGTTCCTGGAACACCAGAAGTCTTGTGCTCAGTACATTCTAAAATTACCTGGATTCTATTACCTTTCTTTGCCATCTTGCTATATATTTATTTAGGAAAAGATTATTTGATAAATCCTTCTGACTGTGCTTTTTTCAAAACAGCAGTGATTCCATTTTTATTAATTGTTTTTATCGTAGATGCTGCTACTCTAAGAGTAATCCATCTATCTTCTTCTGGAAGATAAAAACGCTTTTTAACTAAGTTTACAGAAAACTTTCTCTTAGTTTTGTTCATAGCGTGAGAAACGTTATTTCCTACCATCGCTCTTTTACCTGTAAGGTCACAAACTCTTGACATTATACTTATCTTTTATCGTTATTCAAAATCAGGGTGCAAAGAAAAGAAAAATAAACCATTGTAGCAAAAAATTATTGCACAAATTTTAAAATTTCTTTCTGCAATATTTCTAAACTCTTAACTGTTGCCCTATCTACCACTTTTTCACGCGGTTGTCCGAAGTTAAATTCTTCCACAATTACTTCGTTTGGGGTAGCCAAAGCAATAAAAACAGTACCAATTTCCGCATCTGAATCACCTTTTGAAGGTCCTGCGTTACCAGTCGTAGCAATACCGTAGTCGGTTTTTAGTAAGTTTTTCACACTCAAAGCCATAGCAGATACAACTTCTGCACTTACCACAGAGTGCTTCTTTATTATTTCTTCTGAAACTCCTAGAACATTTATCTTGGCTTCGGTTGCATAAGAGACAACACTTCCTTTTAAATAGCTCGAAGCGCCTGGAACAGCAGACAAAAGCGAAGCCACTCTTCCGCCGGTAAAACTTTCTGCTGTCGAAACTGTTTTATTTTGCTTGGTTAAAATTTTACCAACCACAGATTCTATTGTTTCATTCTCTTCATATCCCACAATAATATCATGGATAATCAAATCTAATGATCGCACATTTTCCTCTATCGCCGCTTCTAACAGTTCTTTCTCTGCTCCTCTTGCTGTCAATCTTAGACGAACACGACCTGGATTTGGCAGATAAGCGAGTTTTATAAATTCTGGCAGATTATTTTCCCAATATTCAATACGTTCTGCAACTAGACTTTCGCCTTGACCGTAAGTTAAAATGGTTTTATGAATAATATATGGACGTTTATATTCGCGAACTATTTTAGGAATTATTTCTTCCTCAACTAAATATTTCATTTCATAAGGAACACCTGGAAGCGAAATAAAAACGGTATTTTCTTTCTTCATCCACATTCCTGGTGCAGTTCCCACTTTATTATGCAATACTGTGCAAGTTGATGGAACTAAAGCCTGATCTTTATTAAGCTGCGAAATTGGTCTTTTATAAAAACCTTCAATTAATTGCGTCACATGCGCTAAAACATCTGGATTTACAACTAACTCGTCGTTAAAATAGTCACAGAATGTTTTTTTAGTAACATCATCTTTTGTCGGCCCTAATCCGCCGGTTACAATTACGACATCAACTTTATTTTGCAGTAGGGCAAAAGTGTCCAAAATATGCTTTTTATCATCGCTTATCGAAAGCATTTCTACCACCTCAACTCCAATTCTGTCGAGAGATTTTGCAATAAAAGCCGAATTTGTATCTACGATTTGACCAATTAAGATTTCATCTCCAATTGTTATGATTGCTGCTTTCATATCTACGTAAGGAATATTACCTGTCATTACCAACAGGTTTATTATAAGAAGAAGTTATTTGTGATGATCGTTTAGAATTCATCATATCGAACCCAAACCACCAAGATTGAATCTTTTAGATTTAGATAAGAAAACCCAATTCTTAAAAAAAAAACAAGAATTGGGTTGGTATTATATTTTACAAATCAAAGTCTTTTTTGATTTCTTTGATTGCTTCTTTAACTTGTATTCTAATACTTTTAAAAGTTTCAATTATATCTTTTTTCTTGCCTTCTGCTTTTGTCCAAGCTTCAACTTGCAAAATCTCTTCAAAAGCCACATTCAATCCCATTAAATCTAAAGTAGGCTTTATTTTGTGCGCGTACGAATAGGCATATTTATGATCTTTTTTCTTGATCCCCTCTTTAATTTGTTTTAAATCTTCGGGAACTTCTGTAACAAATAAATTTAAAATTTCGTTTACAAATTCAGGATCGTTGTCTGAAAGCGCATACACTTTCGAAAGGTTGTATTTTAAAGCCATTATTTTACTTGTATTCTGAATAATTTTTTATCTTCTAAAAAGCCTTCTAAAACATCATTTGGTTTTACAGCCGCAACACCTTCTGGCGTTCCTGTAAAAATAATATCTCCGATTTTCAATGTAAAAAACTGAGACACATAAGAAACCAGTTCGTCTATTTTCCAAAGCATCATGTTTGAATTTCCTTTTTGAACTGTTTCTGCATTTTTCTTTAATTCAAAATTAAGATTTTCCATAGAAACAAAATTAGTTTTTGGCAAAAAATCACCAATAACTGCCGAACCGTCAAACGCTTTGGCTTTTTCCCAAGGAAGTCCCTTTTCTTTTAATTTACTCTGCAGATCTCGTGCTGTAAAATCGATTCCAACACTAATTTCATCATAATATTTATGAGCAAATTTAGGCTCAATATATTTTCCAACTTTATTAATCTTTACGATTATTTCAAGTTCGTGATGAACATCTTCAGAAAACTCTGGAATTACAAACGGGTGCTGTTTCAACAAAACCGCCGAATCGGGCTTCATAAAAACCACTGGCTCTGATGGACGCTCGTTTTTTAATTCCTCTATATGATTGGCATAATTCCTGCCGACACAGATAATTTTCATTTTTTTTAGGTTCTAAGATTCTAAGACGCTAAGGTTCTAAGAAAAGCTACGAAAAAAAATTAGCGCCTTAGACTTTAGTAACTCAGCAGCTTTATTTTGTATTTAATTTTCTTAATTTAATTGCTGTTAATACTTTTTTGGTATACAAAGGAAAATCAGCGTTTTGTATCCAGCTGAAATATCCTGGTTCAGCTTCTAAAACTTTTTCAACTTTGGCTCCTTTATGTTTTCCGAAAGTAAAAATTTCTTCATCGTCTTTGTCAAAGGCGATCATGCCAGCAAAATCGGCTATTTTTTTACGGGTTGTAAATTCAGACAACGATCTCATATCGTTTTCCAATTCTGGATAGCGATCTAACTGAGCTTTTAAAATTTCATAAGTCGCCATTGTATCTGCCTCTGCCGAGTGGGCATTTTCCAAGCTTTTTCCACAATAAAACTTCAAAGCAGCACTTAAAGTACGCTCTTCCATTTTATGAAAAATAGTCTGAACATCTACAGAAACTTTATTTTTCATATCGAAATCGACTCCTGCACGAAGTAATTCTTCTGCTAGAAGCGGAATATCAAAACGATCTGAGTTAAAACCACCCAAATCACTATCTTTTATCATATTATGGACCTGCGGAGCAAGCTCTGCAAAGGTTGGTTCATTGGCTACTTTTTCATCTGTAATACCATGAACTGCCGTAGTTTGTGGAGGAATTGGAATTGTTGGATTAACCAACCAGGTTTTACTTTCTTTATTTCCGTTAGGAAAAACTTTAAATATTGAAATTTCTACGATTCTATCTTTACCGATATCAATTCCCGTTGTTTCGAGATCAAAAAAGCAAATTGGTTTGTTTAGTTTGAGTTCCATTTCTAATTTTTATAAGTTTACAAATGTAATTTTTAAAGCCGAATTTCCTCGTCTATTCTTATTTTTTTTGTCGAAAAAAGCTGTCAATTTGTAATTTTAACTTTTCAAAAATAGGTCAGCATAAAGTTCATGCTTTGATTTCTAACCTTTTCTTACAAAAGAAAAATCCGATAAGCTTTTATACTTATCGGATTTAAATCTATACTTAAAATATATTTTTAGAAATCTCTATCAACATCAAAAGCTTCTAAATATTCTGCTACTCTTTTCACAAAACTTCCTCCTAATGCTCCATCTACAACTCTATGATCGTAAGAGTGCGACAAGAACATTTTTTGACGAATTCCAATAAAATCTCCTTCTGGAGTTTCTATTACAGCAGGAACTTTACGAATCGCTCCAAGCGCCAGAATTCCAACTTGAGGCTGATTGATAATCGGCGTTCCAAAAACACTTCCAAATGTTCCCACATTTGTAACCGTGTAAGTTCCGCCTTGTGTATCGTCTGGTTTTAGTTTTCCTGCTTTTGCACGGTTTCCTAAATCGTTAACCGCTTTTGCCATTCCAACAAGATTTAATTGATCTGCGTTTTTAATTACAGGAACAATTAAATTTCCGTTTGGCAATGCTGCTGCCATTCCTAAGTTGATGTTTTTCTTTTTAATGATATAATCGCCGTCTACAGAAATATTCATTCCTGGGAAATCTTTCAATGCTTTTGCAACAGCTTCCATCATAATTGGAGTAAAAGTAAGTTTTTCACCTTCTCTCTTTTCGAAAGCAGTTTTTACTTTATCTCTCCATTTTACAATGTTTGTTACATCCACTTCAATAAACGATTGTACGTGAGCAGAAGTTTGAACCGAAGCTGTCATGTATCCTGAAATCAGTTTACGCATTCTGTCCATTTCTACAATTTCGTCGCCTCCATTTACAGAAACTGGAACTGCCTGCTGGCTTTTTTGAACAACTGGTTCTGGCGTTTGAACTGCTTTTGGCGTTTCAACAACAGGCTTAGGAGTTTCAACTGCTTGCGGCGTTGCTGCAACACCAGATTTACGATCTTCTATATATTTTAAAATATCTTCTTTTGTAACTCGGCCGTCTTTTCCAGATCCCGCCATGTTTTCCAACTCATTTAGAGAGATATTTTCTTCTTTAGCGATATTTTTCACTAGTGGAGAAAAGAATTTTTCTGATCCTGAAAAATCTTCTGCAGTGGTTACCGTTTCTTTTACTGCTTCAATTGTTTTTTCAATTTCAGCCGCCGCTTCAGGAACAGCAGTCTCTTCAACCGAACTTGTTTCTGGAGCTGGTGCCACGCCGCCTTCAGTTTCAATAATAGCAATAGTCTGCCCTACTTGTACCAAATCATCTTTACCAAACAACTGCTCAACTAAAATTCCTGATACTTCGCTAGGTACTTCACTGTCAACCTTATCTGTTGCAATTTCAAGTACTGCTTCATCAGCTTCAATTTTGTCTCCAACTTCTTTCAACCAATTTGTAATAGTTGCTTCAGCGACACTTTCTCCCATTTTTGGAAGTTTTAATTCAAATCTTGCCATATTGTTATTCTAAAGGATGATTTTGATTTTCTGATTGCGAAATTACTGAAAAAATTAAACATAAATTATACTTTGTATAATTTTTACTCAATTTTTCTGATTTCCCCTCTCCCATTTCTTGAATTACTTCCAATAATAAAAGCTGTTCTTTTAGGGAAAATCTTAAAAGTAATGTTCTTATCTTTAAGAGTTTCTATTAGATTGATACATTTTTTGAATGAAACATATTGATTATCCAAAATGATCTCTGTCTTTTTACCCTTTAAAATCAGGCACGAATTTACCATTTTTTCTTTTTTCAAATCCAAAAAACTAACTTTATTTTCTAAAATCGAAGCTAGTTTTTCAGATAAATTCGCATTTTCAGAGTACAAAATATAGGATTCTGGTAATGGATTTTCCTTTACATTTCCCTGAAACATTTTTACGAAAGAGAAAAACCAAATTCCCATTTGAATAAAAAAACTAAAAAACCATGATTTCTTAAAATGTTTCTCATAAAAGAAATTCATAGCTTCTTGAAAACGTTTCATGTATTTTTCGTCTTTTATTGTGCTTTCTCCTTTATAATGCAAAACTGTCGTTTCATGAAAATAAAAGTTGCTTTTCCCTTTCTGAAGCGCCCGATATGACAAATCGATATCGTCGGCATACATAAAACAGTTTTCATCAAAACCATTTAAATCTTGATATAATTTACTTTCTAGAAACATAAAAGCGCCAACTAAAATATCGACTTTTCCTGTTTGATTTTCGTTTAAATGCTGTGCGTAATATTGATTAAAAAGTTTTGTTTTGGAAAAGATTTTATACAACCCGAAAATTTTAGTAAATGCAACCCAAGGCGTAGGAATACCGCGTTTACTTTCTGGCAGAAAATTTCCTGTTCCGTCTATTAATTTACAGCCGACAATGCCGAGATTGGGCTGTCTTTCGGCGAAAGCCAAAATCTTCGTAAAAGTATCTTCAGCCACAACTGTATCGGGATTTAATATACATATGTGTTTTCCTTTCGCTTGACGAAAACCAATATTATTTCCCTTCGGAAAACCAAAATTTTCTTTGTTTTGAATCAAAGTGACTTCTGGAAATTTTTCCTGCATCATCAAAACACTTTCGTCTGACGAATTATTATCCACAACAATAATTTCCGCATCAATTGCAGTAGTCGCTTCCTGAACACTTAAAACGCATTGTTCCAGAAAGTAACGGACATTATAATTGAGAATAATAATCGATAACTGCATGAATAATTGATCTGTAAATTTGGGGCGAAAGTTAGAAATTTTCTGATAACCCCAAACGCAATGACCAATCGTTTTTACTAATTCCGTAATCCAGTGCGAGATTGCTGCCATTTCGTTTGTTCCATTTAATGCGAATTCCTGTTCCCACCGCTGGATTCCATTTTTTAAAATCGTAAGTATCTAACTTAGAAACCGAGGAAATATTGGTAAAAAATACTGCACCAAAAAATCCATTTCGGCTAATATCTGTTCTATATTCGGTTTCAAAGTAAATCAAGGCATTACTTCTATATCTGTTTTTGGTAAAACCGCGCCCTGTTTTTCCCTCGCGGTCCCAGCCAATACTTGGAAGATCTAAATAATGTGGTTTTCCGCCAAAAGTTGACCAATAAAAAGCTCTCGATGCCCAGACTCTGTGTTTGGTTTTACTAAATGAATGATATTTTCGAGCATCAATATATAAGGACTGCCATTTATCGCCTTCCACTCCGCTGGTGTTAATCCGCAAATCGGCTTCTATGTATAAACCTTGTTCTGGATTTATAATATTTTTTCGAGAGTCGTATAGACCTTGAACGGCAAAACCAAAAGAACTTTCATCAGAATAGTTGCCATTCATATATTCAAAATAATCTGTTTCTTCATCTATATAAGATTCTTCAGAAATATTCTGATAATTATCAAAAAGAAAACCAACTCCCAAACGATAATTTCCGATAATTTTTCTGGTTATGAACTGATAAAAACGCCACTGCTGATAATCGAGAGTTGACATTTCTTTTTTTGAATCATGTTCGCCCAAGCCATAAGTAAGCTGCGGATAAATCATGTACCGATAATCTCCAATAAAATTCCACTTATCTTCGCTCGTATAAATATAAGTCTGAATTGGAAAAACATATTGCTTGCTAAAACTGAAATAGGGAGAAAATGTAACCTGAGACATTTTGGTTTTTTGATGATCTTCGCCTAAATAAAATGTAGTTAAAAAAGAAACCACTAAACCTGTACTGGAATTTACATCTACAGGGACTGGGAGCAAAGAGAATGCTACTTTTTTCTGATTGTCTTTTTTGACTGTATCATTTTTATCAAAAATTCTATGAATAACATCTAGAATGTCTCTATTCCCCATATTTATACTGTCGTTTTGCGCATTACAAAACGAAGCGATTAAGAAAAAAGAGAGTGCTGATACAATTCTTAAACTATTCACTTACAATATTTTAAAAACCACTTCTTACAAATTTAAAACTTTATTAAGAATTATAACCAAAAATTTAAATGAATAAAAAAGAATTTTAAATGAATGAAAAAAAGTTACATTTGAATATCTAAACATTTGATTTTAAATCCCTATGCGTTATTTATTCGCCTACTTTTTACTTTTTTCCCTTTTTTGTTTTTCGCAAAATGGCAAACACAAACAAGACCTAGTAAAGTCGAATAAATGGTTTATAGCTGGTCCTGTTAAAGAAAATGAAGAAACTATTAATTCCGTTCGCGTAGAAAAAGGAATTATTTCTGTTACTGCGAAAGATAACCCAAAAGGAGAAATAGAACTGAATGTAATGATTACAGCGTCTGAGACGAATGACGGAATTCCGACCAATGTTTCCAGCGAATCAAAATATGTTGAAATTACATATCAATCGACTCAGCTTATAAAATTACAAGCCAGAGAAGGAAATACTGAAGGAACAGGCTGTGTGCACGGAGGTTCTCATCCCAGAGTCAGCCTTCCTGCCTCTCCAAACCACTTTAGAACTATAAAAATTCCGTGGTCAAATTTCAAACAAGACGAACTTCCAGATGGAAAAGTTTTAGATATTCACAATTTATGCAAATTCAACTTCGTAAATTACAATCCAGTTTCTGGAGATGTATTACTAATAAAATCGGTCTTTTTTTAGTTTTCAGTCGCCGTGACAGTTTTCAGTTTTAACACTGAATACTGAGACTGAATACTGAGACTGAACACTAACTAAAGATGCAGCTGAATTTTATATCTATTAAGAATTTTCATTATCAAAAGCATAATTGTAGAAAAGACTAAAGACCAAATAATCCCAGGCACTCCCTCTCTGAAATATTCTGGTATAGTATGAATATCAAAGGCAAGTGTAAAATAATAAATAACTCCCGGCAAAATATAAATCAATAACGGATTTGCAGCGGCCGGCATGAAAAAATCACTCCATTTTGTCTGTTTTTTAACTTCCATTAACCAATACAAAAAGTAAAATAGAATTGTACAGATTCCAGCCGACAGCATTGTCCAAGAAGGAGTTCCTTGTATTTTTGAAATCCCGAAATAAGGTCGGAGAGCAAATCCAGCGGTAAAGAACAAAACTATAAAACCAATAACCGGCCAATTGATTTTGTTTTCGATTTTTCGGTCAAAAAATAATAACGAAATAATGATTCCCGCAGAGGCTAAAGCAGCATGTGTAAGATGACCTGCAATAAAGCTAAGCCATGAGATGTTTTGAACAAATGAATTTTCGGTAAGATTTAAAGAATTCATTACCACGCAAAAAACTAAAAATCCGATCATTGCCCAAAGATTTCCCGACACCAGCCAATAATAAACTACTGTAAGAAGATATGCCCAGCCAATAAGCCCTAAAATTCCCCACCATTTTGGAGTCATTCCTCTTTCTCCAGTGTCTTGAATGTATAAAAAGTAAAGCGCAATTAAAACTAAAATTCCTCCATATTGAAGCACATTTTTGAGCCAGAAAGGAAAATCTTTGGGATATTTATTCCAAATCGGAATTGGCATTGCATACGCTAAAAGACCCCAAAAAGCTGGAGCAATTATCATTTTAGAAGCGTCATAACCATATTCGGCATTCACCATAAAAACACCAATAATTATAAGTGCCAAAGCTCGTTTGAAAGTATGTGTCCAAATTGTTTTTGGAGAGTCGCCTTTTAGTAATCTGGCATTAAAAGCAAATGGAATAGACATTCCAACGATAAATAAAAAAGCAGGAAAAACTAAGTCTACAAAAGTCATTGCATCTGCATCTGCGGGCATGTGTTTCATCCATTGAGGAACATTTTTAATACTCGCCAGCTCATTAACAAAAATCATCACAAAAATTGTAATTCCACGCAAAGCATCAATAGAAATAATTCTTTGATTGAACAAATTCGTTTTTATTTTCATAATTTTTTACTTTTTTACTAAAAATCAAATATAGTGTAATTCTAAAATGTCTTATTACAATTTCTATCTTAATTTTGTTACTTATAAATTGAATTACACAGCTTTACCCCATGCTTACATTCTTTAAGTCGAAACCTTCATTAAAAGACCTGCTTAACGGCAGTTTTGTTGACATTCATTCTCACCTTTTACCAGGAATTGATGATGGGGCTAAATCTCTCGCGAAATCTGTTGAGCTTACTAAATCTTTTCAAGAATTAGGAATTAGTCAAATTATTACGACACCGCACATCAGTCATTATGTTTGGGATAACTCTTCTGAAATTATAATATCAAAACTTCAGGAAACACAAAGTGCATTAGAAGAAAATGAAATAAAAGTCCCTTTTAAAGCTGCAGCTGAATACTTTATAGACAATTGGTTTGAAAATCATTTGAAAGAAGAAAAACTTTTGACTCTAAAAGACAACTATGTGCTTGTCGAAATATCTTATTTAAGTGCTCCGTTAAATCTTTATAAAACTATTTTTGACATTAGAGTTGCAGGCTACATTCCGGTTTTAGCACATCCTGAGCGATATGTTTTTTATCATAAAAACTTTAGTGAATACGAAAAGCTGAAAAACGCGGGTTGTATTTTCCAATTAAATCTGCTTTCTACGGTAGAATATTATGGCTCTAAAGTTGCCAAAGTAGCAGATGAACTTCTAAAAAAAGGAATGTATGATTTTTGCGGAACTGATATACACCACAGAAAACATGTAGAAGCTTTTGACAAAAAAATAAAAATTGGCAGCATTGACCATTTAAAAGCAGTTATTGCCAACAATCAATTTTTTAAATTTTAAAAAAGGCAATCAATAAGCATTCTCTTCTCCTTTAAAAATATTAATTACCGTTTTTACAATAATTTTTATGTCGAGAAGAAAACTCCAGTTTTCGATATACCAAATATCATACTCTACTCTATTTTCCATGTCGCTTAAAACTTTGGTTTCACCTCTAAAACCATTTACCTGCGCCCAGCCTGTAATTCCTGGTTTTGCATATTGGCGAACCAGATAATTATTTATTAAATCGCTGTATTCTTTGGCAAGGTTAACCATGTGAGGCCGCGGTCCAACAACTGACATGTCTCCCAAAAAGACATTAAAAAACTGCGGTAGTTCGTCTATGCT
>Ga0160437_1000257_pt1 | contig 29076 bp, 26 predicted proteins | sample HID1975I_E0MG_FD_108227 | JGI IMG/M metagenome (GOLD analysis project Ga0160437, IMG submission 108227) | Enriched soil microbial communities from UW Madison campus, WI, USA - HID1975I_E0 MG | ecosystem: Environmental > Terrestrial > Soil > Unclassified | place: USA: Madison, Wisconsin... | reverse complement strand
GCTGAAGGTCGCCCAGGCGCAGTTCAGCACCAGCGTATCGGTCTGGATGTTGAACATGTAGGGGAAGAAGGCCCATTTCACGACGGCGAGCAGGATGCCGCCCACCAGCAGGCCGATGCAGACGAGATGCGGCCGCACGATCGCCCAGTCGAAATAGGTCTTGTCGAGCAGCGAGCCCTTGTCGGTCACGTTGAACTTGCCCTTGCGGGGCTGCAGCCAGGTCATGACCGTGGGCTTCACGAGGTGGAAGGCCAGGATCGTTTCGTAGACTTCGCCCCAGTAGGGGCGGCGGTCTCCGCCCTGCGTGCGCTCGTTGGCGATCGAGGAGCAGAACAGGTGCGGCATGGCATAGGCGAAGATCAGCGAGGCCGAAGCCTGGATGATGTTCTGGCCGAAGATCAGGTAGGCGAGCGGGCTGGTCAGGAAGGCGATGCGGGGCAGCGGATACTGGAAGTGCAGCATCGCGTTGAGGTAGCAAAGCCGCTGCTGCCAGGTGAGGCCCTTGCCGGTCAGCGGGAAGTCGATACGCAGGATCTGCGTCATGCCGCGGGCCCAGCGGATGCGCTGGCCGACGTGGAGCACGAGGCGCTCCGTGGCCAGGCCGGCCGAAAGGCGGGCGCTGATATAGGCGGTGTTCCAGCCGGTGCGCTGCAGCTTGAGCGCGGTATGGGCGTCCTCGGTCACGGTCTCGCCCGCGAAGCCGTTGGTTTCCATCAGCGCCTCGCGGCGGATGATCGCGCAGGAGCCGCAGAAGAAGGTGGCGTTCCAGAGGTCGTTGCCGCCCTGGACCGCGCCGTAGAACAGATCGCCCTCGCCGGGCATGTCACCCATGGTCGAGGCCAGGTTGCGCTGCACGGGGTCGGGCGAATACATGTGGTGCGGTGTCTGCAGCAGCGCGAGCCGCGGGTCGGTCTGGAACCAGCCCACGGTCAGCTGCAGGAAGGCGCGGGTGGGAACGTGGTCGCAGTCGAAGATGGCGATCAGTTCGCCGTCGGTCTTCTTCATCGCCGCGTTGAGATTGCCCGCCTTGGCGTGAAGGTTGTTGTCGCGCGTCAGGTAGCCGCAGCCGGCTTCCTTGGCGAAAGCGCGGAATTCGGGACGCTTGCCGTCATCGAGGATGAAGATGCGGTAGCGGTCGACCGGATAGTCGAGGTCCATCGCCGCGAAGACCGTGTTGCGCACGATCTCCAGGCTTTCGTTATAGGTGGGGATGTAGATGTCGACGGTGGGCCAGGTCTCGGGATCGCCCTTGGGCTCGATCACCGGGCGGTCCAGCGGCCAGCTCGTCTGGATGAAGCCCAGGATGAGGATCACCCAGGCGTAGAGTTCGGCCAGGTAGAGCCCGGTGCCGAACAGGAATTCGGGCAGGGTGCCGAAAGCCAGCGTCTGCGTCGTGCGCCAGAACATGTAGCGCGTGGACATGAGCACGGCCAGCAGCCCGAGCGCGAGCGCGCCCTTGCGGCCGGGCCAGCGCTTCATCACCAGCGTTCCCAGGATCGTCACGCCCGCGAACATCCACTGGGCATTGGTGTCGAGAGGGACCCCGATCACCATGGCCGCGATCAGGGCGATCGGAACGATCGCCAGAAGTCTGACGGCGCGGTGCGAAACGAGATTTCGGATCATGCGGCGAGGCTCACCGGCGCGACCCAGCTGTTGGTGGTGGAATCGAGGGTGGGCGCGATGGCCTCCGCGATCTGCTTTACATCCGCCAAGGCCACGCTGGCCGGCGCGTAGCGGCCGAGCATCTGCAAGGTGGCGATGGCTTCGGGCACGGCTTCGTCCATGCGGATGCGGCCGATCAGGCGCTGTCCGGCCAGTTCGCGGATGAAGGCGGCGCCGTGGCGGCCAAGGCGGCGCGTTTCGTCGAGCGCATTGATCACGAAAGCGGTGCGCGCCAAGCCCTCGGGGCCGGCTTCGCCGAAGACCTGCGGCAGCAGGGCCAGGGTGTCGGGCTGGGCATTGATGGTGCAGACGTGCGCGCAGGCGTGCTCGATCAGGCGGCGCGCCAAGCGCGTGTCGCCGGAGGGCACGTCGACGACCAGGACGCGTTCCTTGCCGGGCTGGAAGTAACCCAGCTCGTTCAGCATCGGCACGAAGTCGAGATCTTCGGCCGCGCGGCGCCAGCTACGCAAGTTGATGCCGCCCACCAGCACCGCCTCGTCGGCCGGCGCGGTGATCGCGGGAAGCGACGTGGCAGGAGAAAGGCCGAAGTGAAGCGGCAGGGAATCGCGCGCGGCGACGCTCACCACGGTCACGTCCGCGCCCTGCGCCGACAGACCCATCGCCAGATGAGCGGCAACGAAAGTGTTCCCGGTCCCCCCCTTGGGACCGTGACAGACGATCATCGGCATCAGATTTCCCCCCGGGCGCCAAGGTCCGACAAATGGCGCAACATCGCTCGTACATCGCGAACGGGCTCTTCAACAACTGATTTTGCAATCGATGGTGAAACAGAATGTTGCTCATAGCGGCTGAAGAGGTTCTTCAGCGGCTCCGCAGCGAGTTCCGGGTCGGAATTTTCCGTCTCGACAGGCGGCGCTTCGGCAGCCGTCTGGTCGAGCGTCTGAAGGCGTGGATCGCGCAGCAGGGCTTCGAGGATCGGCCAGAGTTCGAGGTCGGAAAAGCGATCCTCGAATTCCTTGTACGCGAATTCGTTGCGGCCCAAGCGGTCCAGCAAATTCCTGGCATCAATGCGCATGACAATCCCCGTTGTTGCCCGAACAGGACTGACAACTAATGGTTAACATCGTATTTATACGTGAAATCCCGGTCCGAAAATCCTGCAATCGCAGTTTATTTTTCGATTCGGCCCGCAATTCTGTCACCGCGAGGATACATATGTTCACTTTGGAACACGCGCGCGGGTACGCCCCTCACTAATGCGAGAAAGCTAACGGAGATGTCCAGAGGCTATGTGAGGGGAGGCCCAAAAGGAAAAGGCACCACCCTCCGAAGAGAGTGGTGCCCGGGGACGGGATCGAACCGCCGACACCATGATTTTCAGTCATGTGCTCTACCAACTGAGCTACCCGGGCTTACCAAACCGAGTTTGGTCATCGTGCGAGACCAAGCTTTTCAGCGAATTTTTCGGCTGCCGAGGCGGCCGTTCGCTGCTGGTGGCGGGCCTATGAAGAACATGAACCGGCTTGGCAACCCTAAAATGACACGATCATTTCAATCGTCCTGTGGATAAAGGTCCGAGTCCGGATTTTGAGGCGCGGGCGGGCCGGGAAGGGCATAGCCGTCTTCCAGCCACTGCAGCAGATCGCGGTCGCGGCAGCGCTTGGAGCAGAAGGGCGTATGCTCGACCGCGCGCGGCTTTCCGCAGATCGGGCACTTGCGATTGGGCCTGCCGCCAGCGCCTTGGCCCGCGGTTTTGGCCGTGCTTGGATTTGTATCGTCGCTCATGAGGTGATCGCCTGCGCGAAACCGCCCGCCAGTGCAAGGCCCGGCTCTTCGCGCCAAGCCAGCATGCGTCCGGTGCGCCGTGCCAGTTCGGCTTCCCATTCCGGCCGCACTTTGGCGCGGACGCGCGGATGGGCGGTCAGCAGGAGCGTTCCGGGCTCCTGGACGCGTTCGGCCTGCCGCAGGAGCAGCCGCGCACAGGCGCCGGCCGGTTCGTGGCGCAGGCGGTGGAGCAGCGAGGGCCGTTCCAGCCGCGCCACCAACTGGACGAAACCGAACCCGTTCATCGCCGTGTGCTGGTGCGGCCAGTGGTCCAGCGCCGCGGCCAGCGCCTCGTCCACCGCGCGTCGGTCTTCCTTGCGCTCCAGTGAGGGGAAATCGATGCCGATCGAGCCGCCAAGGTCCAGCAGGCCCACGGCGCGCGCGATCGCGGGGATCGCCGCCAGCGCCAGGGCCCGCGGGGGGAGGGTGCCGTCGATGTCGATCAGGGTCATCGCCGGAGTAGGGATCACCAGGATCGCGCCGCCGTCGAAGGCCAGTTCGCCGTCCAGCGCTTCGGCGAAAAGCTCCGGCCAGGGGTCTTGCGGAAAGGCGCGGAGCGTGCGGACCGGGAGGCCACCGCCGCGCAGCGATTCCGCGAGTGTCGGCGCGGGACGGATCGGCGCGGCGCTGGGCCGCGCCTGCGCGCGCTTCAATCGGCCGGTTTCCGCCATGGCCGCGCGTGTCACTTCGACACGCAGCGTGGCGCCCTCGCTGGCTTCCGGCGGCAGGCCGTCGACCAGCGCTTCTTCGCCGGAAGCGAAGCGAAGCGTGCCGCGCCGCGCGCCCTTCGTGCGGGAGAGCAGCACCGCGTCGGCCACTTCACCGGGGGCGAGGCGGCCGTGCCATTGCAGCCGGGCAGCCAGGACCTCGCCATTCTCGACCAGGATCGCGCGGCTCTCGCCGATCCCGTCCTCGACGAGCCACTCAGCCAATCGCGAAGCCCGCCGCCTGCAGCAGTGCACGGGTTTCGAACAAGGGCAGGCCGACGACCCCGGAATGGCTACCGGTGATCGCGGCGATCAGGCCTTCGGCGCTGCCCTGGATGGCATAGCCGCCCGCCTTGCCGTCCCACTCGCCGCCGGCGATGTAGGCGTCGATTTCCTGCTTCGTCAGCGGTTTGAAGCGCACGATCGTTTCCGACAGCCTTTCGCGAAGCGTGCCGTCGGGCGATTTCAGGGCGATGGCGGAGAGCACGCGGTGGCGGCGGCCGGAGAGAAGGGCCAGGCAGGCGCGCGCGGTCGCCTCGTCCTCTGCCTTGGGCAGGATGCGGCGGCCGCAGGCGACGACGGTGTCGCCCGCCAGGACATGAGCATCGCCGGCTTCGGCCGGAAGCAGCACGGCGAGTGCCTTCTCCCGCGCCATGCGGCGTGCATATTCGCGGGGAACCTCGCGGTCTCCGTGCGCCTCGTCGATATCGGCAGCGATGATGGCGTGGGGAACGATGCCCAGCCGCGCGATCAACTCACGGCGGCGCGGGCTGGCCGAGGCGAGGACCAGTTGCGGGTCGTGCCGGGCTGCGGAGGCGTTTTCGGCAGGGTCCACGATATCAGTACTGACCGGGGCCAGCGCGACCCGGCATGAAGCGGTAGGTGATACGGCCCTTGGTAAGGTCGTAAGGGGTCAGCTCGACGAGCACCTCGTCGCCGACCAGCACGCGGATGCGGTTCTTGCGCATCTTGCCGGCGGTATGCCCGAGGATCTCGTGGCCGTTTTCCAGCTCAACGCGGAACATCGCATTCGGCAGGAGTTCGATGACCCGGCCACGCATTTCAAGGAGTTCTTCTTTCGCCATTGGCGATCAATACCCGTAAGCCTGCTGCATGATTGGGGCGCGCCATAACCACGACTCGTCGAAAATGGAAGCCTTGCTTGGCGAACTCTTGAACGGGGCCAGCAGATAGCCCGTTTTCGCCGGTTGTCGTTTCAAAAATGCCGCACACGACATGTCGCTTGGGCGGATGCGCCTGCGAATAGTTGGCGGAACGCTTCCGGAACTGTCCTGCGACAAATGCATATTCTGTTGCGACAAAAAGTTACCCGCCCCGACCTTGCGGCATGTTCGCAGTCGCGGCATCAGCGCAGCGGGCCGAGAACAAGGCTCATTGGCGGGAAATATCTTTTTCAATCGGAGGTTTGATTTGCGGTGCGTGCATCTGGTCCCATGGGTTGGGCCACTGTTTGCCGGCGTGTGCCTGCCGGCGCTGGCCCAGGCGCAGGTCGTCCCGGCTTCGCCGGTAGGTGCAGAGGCCGCGATGATGACCAGCGCCGCCACCAGCACGGCCGTTGCCGGCGCCGGGATCGCCGCGGCTGTGAACCCCAGTGACGCATCGGTGCCGCCGGACGAGGACAAGGACGACGATCCGCTGGAAGTGACCGGGGGGGATATCGTCGTCGTCGCCCCGCGCATCCTGGGCCAGCTGGACGTTCCCAACCAGCCGATCGCCACGTTCGACGAGGACGACATCGCCGCTTACGGCGTGGACTCGATCGGAGACCTGATCGACGCGATCTCGCCGCAGACGGGCAGCGGGCGAGGGCGCGGCAGCGGTACGCCGGTCATTCTCGTCAACGGCCAGCGCATCACCAGCTTCCGCGAGATGCGCAACATCCCGCCGGAGGCGATCCGCAAGCTGGAAGTGCTGCCCGAGGAAGTGGCGCTGCGCTTCGGCTATCCGGCGAACCAGCGCGTCGTCAATCTCATCCTCAAGGACAAGTTCTCGGCCACCACCGTCGCCGGAGAGTTCAACAATCCCACGCGCGGCGGCTACGACAATTACGAGCTGGAAAGCGGCATCGTGAAGATCGCCGGGCCGCGGCGGTACAATTTCAACGCGAAGTATACCGACTCGTCGATGCTCACCGAGGACGAGCGCAATGTGCGGCAGGAGGACGGATCGCAGCCCACGGTGGCCGGCGATCCCGAGCCGGCGCGCTATCGCAGTCTGGCAGCCGCCGATTCCGAGTTCACGGTGGGCGGCAACATGACGCAGAACCTTGGCGACAAGGGCATGGCCGGATCGATCACCGCGAACGGCGCCTTCACGCACGAAGTATCGACCTCGCTTTCGGGGCTCGACACGGTGACGCTGACGTCGCCTGCCGGCAGCCAGGAAGTGCGCACGCTGCCCGATCCGCTGACCTCGCGCGTCGTTACCGACACGTTCGAGGCGGGGCTGGGCTACAACACCATGGTTGGCCGCTGGATGTTCAACGTCACCGGTGACGGCAGCTATACAGATGCCGGCACGCGCACCGATCGCAAGCGCGACCTTACGGGGCTTCAGGATGCGGCCGAGGCCGGTACGCTCGACATTGCCGGCGCGCTGCCCGTGGTTGCCGGGGCGGGCGTGGACACCGCGCGCAGCCGCACGCTCTCGCTCAGTTCCCTGGCCACTCTCTCCGGCACGCCCTTCATCATGCCGGCCGGCGATGCCAACCTGACCTTCAAGGGCGGCTACGATTTCAGCCGGGTGCAGAGCGAGACCCATTCGGATACCTCCGCCGCCAGCACGCTGACGCGCGGGGATGTCTCGGGCGGCGTCAACCTGGCGATCCCGCTGACCAGCCGCGGCGATTTCCTGGGCGGCATCGGCGATCTCGCGCTCAACGTCAGTGCTGGGCTGAACCACCTGTCGGACTTCGGCACGCTGACCGACTGGAGCGCCGGACTCACTTGGTCTCCCACCGAGAAGCTGACTTTCCAGGCAAGCTACCTGGTGGACCAGGAAGCGCCGACCCTGGCGCAGCTGGGCGCACCGAGCGTGCTGACCTACAATGTCTCGGTCTACGATTTCACCACGAATTCCACCGCGCTCGTGACCGTGCTGACCGGCGGCAACCAGGATCTGCGCAAGGAAACCCAGCGCGACATCAAGCTCTCGGCGACCTGGGAACTGCCCTTCATGGAGCGCTCCAACCTCATCCTGGAATACTTCCACAACCGCTCCTCGAACGTCAGCGAATCTTTCCCGATGCTGACTTCGGCGGTGGAGGCGGCGTTCCCGGATCGGGTGCAGCGCGATGCTTCCGGAAACCTCGTCTACGTCGACCGGCGCGCGGTGACCTTCGACGAGGAGACCAGTTCGCGTATTCGCTGGGGGCTCAATCTCTCGGGCAATCTCGGCAAGAAGGAGACCGGCGGCGGGCAGGGTGCATTCGGCGGGCCTCCGCCTCCGGGCGCAGCGCGCGGTGGTGACGGCGGCGCTCGTCCCTCGGGCGCTTCCGGTAGCGGCGCTTCCGGTGGTGGCCACCAGGCAGGCGGCGGCGGGCCCGGTCCGGGTGGCGGCGGCCCACCGCCGGGCGGTCCGGGCGGTCCGGGCGGGCCCGGCGGCAAGGGCGGCCGCTGGAACCTGTCGGTCTATCATACCTGGCGCTTCACCGACCGCGTCAAGATCGCCGACGGCGTGCCGGAACTGGACCAGCTCAACGGCGAGGCCCTGACGGCGGGCGGCGTCCCGCGCCATGCCATCGAGGCCGAAGGCGGCATGTTCAAGAACGGCTACGGCTTCCGCCTCAAGGCGGAATGGGACGCGCCGACACGGGTGGACGGCACCGGCCTGCCGGGTAGCTCGGACTTGCGCTTCGGCAGCACGTTCGACGTCAAGCTCCGCATTTTCGCGGATCTGGGAAAGAATGCCGATCTCGTGGCCAGAGTGCCATTCCTCAAGGGCACGCGCTTGTCGCTCGTGGCGGACAACCTGCTGGATTCGCGGCAGAAGGTTACAGACCAGAACGGCGAAGTGCCGATCGCCTACCAGGCGGCCTATCGTGAGCCGCAGGGCAGGGTGCTGGGCATCGATTTCCGCAAGATGTTCTGATCACGCCGTCGTCCCGGGCTGGCCTGCCGGCCATCGGCCCGGCGGCGAACGCCGCCCATCGGCCCAGCGGCGGGAGATCCGGGACGACGGTGAAATCCCCTTCGCAGACCGCTTCCCCTTCGGCCGTTCAATCTCTATCTGGCCCTGATGGCGCGAACACCTGCCGGCACTCCCGAACACCCCCAAGGCACCGAACGCTTCAACGAGGAGCGGGCGACTTTCACCCTGCGCGGCTCCGAACAGCCTGATCTCCAGCAGGGGGTCGAGGCGATCCGGGAAACCTTGCGGACTCTGCCCGCCAAGCCCGGGGTCTACCGCATGCAGGATGCGCGCGGGGATGTGCTCTATGTCGGCAAGGCGCGGGTGCTGAGGAACCGGGTCGCCAACTATACCCAGTGGGAGCGGCTGCCCGGCCGCCTGCAGCGCATGGTCAGCCAGACGCGCAGCATGACCATCGTCACCACCAATTCCGAGGCCGAGGCGCTGCTGCTGGAAGCGCAGCTCATCAAGCGCTTTCGCCCCGCCTACAACGTGCTGCTGCGCGACGACAAGTCGTTCCCCTTCATCCTGCTGCGGTCCGAACATGAGTTCCCGCGCATCATGAAGCACCGCGGCGCGCGCAAGATGAAGGGCAATTATTACGGCCCCTTCGCCAGCGCCGGTTCGGTGAACACCACGATCAACGCCCTGCAGAAGCTGTTCCTCCTGCGCAGCTGCACCGACAGCTTCTTCTCCCGGCGCGACCGGCCCTGCCTGCTCTACCAGATCAAGCGCTGCTCCGCGCCTTGCGTCGGCCGGATCGACGAGGCGGGCTATGGAGAACTCGTGAAGGAAGCAAAGGACTTCCTTGGCGGCAAGTCCAACGCGGTACAGAGGAAGATCGAGAGCCAGATGGCCGAGGCCGCGGCCTCGCTGGACTTCGAGCGCGCGGCCATGCTGCGCGACCGCCTGCGCGCGGCCACATTCATCCAGGGCAGCCAGGCGATCAATGCCGAGGGCATGGACAGTGCCGACATCTTCGCCATGGCCTGCAAGAACGGCCAGATCGGCGTGCAGGCCTTCTTCATTCGCGGCGGCCAGAATTGGGGCCACCGCGCCTTCTTCCCGACGCATACCGAAGGGCTGTCCGAGGAAGAAGTGTTCCAGAGCTTCCTTGCCCAGTTCTACGAGGAAGTGCCGCCCTCTCGAACCATCCTGGTCGACCGCGATCTGCCCGAGGCCGAACTCATGGCCGAGGCCTTCCGCGAACTGGCGGGCGGCAAAGTCGAGATATCGGTGCCCCAGCGCGGCAGCCGCCGCCGCCTGATGGACCAGGCCGTGCGCAATGCCGTGGAGGCGCTGGACCGCCGCATGGCCGAGCGTGGCTCTCAGGCGAAGATCTGGCGCGAGATGACGGAATTCCTCGAACTGCCGGACCTGCCGCAGCGCGTGGAAGTCTACGACAACTCGCATATTCAGGGCGCCAAGGCCGTGGGCGCAATGGTAGTGGCGGGGCCGGAGGGTTTCATGACCAGCCAGTACCGCAAGTTCAACATCCGCGAGGCGCAGAGCAACGACGATTTCGCGATGATGCGCGAAGTCATGACCCGTCGTTTCGGGCGCGTGCAGGAGGAGGACCCCGAACGCGAGAGCGGTATGTGGCCCGACCTCGTGCTGATCGACGGCGGCAAGGGCCAGATGAGCGCGGTGAAGGACGCGCTGGAGGAACTCGGCATCGAGGACGTGAACCTCATCGCCATCGCCAAGGGGCCGAACCATGGCCGCGAGGGGCGGGAGATATTCCACTTCCCCGACGGGCGCGAAAAGATGCTGCCGGTCAACTCGCCGCTGCTGTTCCATCTCCAGCGCCTGCGCGACGAGGTCCACCGCTTCGTCATCGGCGCCCACCGCGCCAAGCGCAGCCGCGCGATCACCGCCAGCCCGCTCGACGAAATTCCCGGCATCGGCCCGGCCCGCAAGCGCGCGCTGCTGCTGCACTTCGGCACGGCAGGCAAAGTGCGCGCCGCCAGTCTGGACGACCTTCAGCGCGCGCCCGGCGTCAGCGCGGCGGTGGCACAGACGATCTACGATTTCTATCATCCGAACGGCTGACGGGGCGCTGCGAAGGAGGCCGATAGCCGCGGCTCCACCCTCCGCGCCGAAGGACCAACAGCCGACTCCCATCGACGAACGACATGAGCCTCGCGTGACACTGCGGCGACGTTCGCGCTAGGACGCGCGCATCCGCTGGCGCGCGGGGGCATCCCTGCGCATCCGCAACAAAGCCGATTTCCGGAGCTTCAGCCCCTCATGCGTTCTTCCTTGCGTAATCTCGCCACGGCCGGCGCCGTGATTGCCCTTGTCGTTTCCGCGCAGGCCTTCGCCGCAGCACCTGCCGCCGTTCCTCCCGCCGCCTCGGGCGAGGCCGTGCCGCTGGCCGAAACCGTCCCCAGCGACCTGCCGCGCAACGCCCGGCCCAGCCACTACCGCATCGAAGTGACCCCCGATGCCAAGGCACTGACCTTCAGCGGCATCGCCTCGATCGACCTCACCGTCTTCACCGCCACCGATGCGCTCACGCTGCACGGCAATGGCCTGGCGGTCTCGTCCGCCAGCCTGGTCGCCGCCAATGGCGTCGCCCTTCCGCTCCAGACCAGCACCGACGAGAACGCGCAGACCTTGCGCTTCGCCGCCGGCAAGACGCTCGCGCCGGGCAAATACCGCCTTGATGTGACATATGCCGGCAAGATCGGCACTCAGCCCTCCGGCTTCTTCGCGCTCGACTATCCCGACAAGCGCACTGGCGCGGGTAACCGCGGCGAAGTGCGCGGGCTGTTCACCCAGTTCGAAGCGCCCGACGCCCGCCGCTTCGTGCCCAGCTTCGACGAGCCGAGCTACAAGGCGACCTTCGACCTTTCCGCCGTCGTCCCCGCAGACCGTATGGCGATCAGCAACATGCCGGTGAAGGGGCAGGAAATGCTGGCGGGCGGGCTCAAGCGCGTCACGTTCGGCACGACTCCGAAAATGAGTTCCTACCTGCTGTTCTTCGGTGTCGGCGATTTCGAGCGGACCGCGAAAAAGGCGGCGGACGGCGTGGACGTGGGCATCATTTCGCCCGCGGGCAGCGGCGCTCAGGCCGACTACGCGCGTGACGGTCTCGCCCAGATCCTTCCCTGGTTCGACGACTATTTCGGCGTGAAGTTCCCGCTGCCCAAGTTGGACAACATTGCCGCGCCCGGCTCCTCGCAGTTCTTCGGCGCCATGGAGAACTGGGGCGCGATCATGACCTTCGAGCGCATCCTGCTGCTCGATCCCGCCGTCACCAGCCCTTCCGGCAAGCAGAGCATCTACAGCGTGCAGGCGCACGAAACCGCGCACCAGTGGTTCGGCGATCTTGTGACGATGGCCTGGTGGGACGACATCTGGCTGAACGAAGGCTTCGCCAGCTGGATGGCCGACAAAGTCACCGATCACTTCAACCCGGAATGGAACTGGAAGCTGGGCGGCATCGACGGCCGCGAAGGCGCCATGGCGCTCGACGCCCTGCCGACCACGCACCCCGTCGTTCAGAAGGTCCGCACGGTTTCCGAAATGGAGCAGGCCTTCGATTCGATCACTTACCAGAAGGGGCAGGCGGTCATTTCGATGCTGGAGGACTATGTCGGCGCCGATACCTGGCGCACCGGCATGCAGACCTACATGCGCAGCCATGCCTATTCGAACACGGTCAGCAAGGACCTCTGGGCGGCCATGGAATCGGCGGGCGGCAAGGACGTGGACCTGATCGCCGAGGCGTTCACCCATACCCCGGGCGTACCGCTGCTGCGCGTCAAGGTATCCGCCTGCGCGGCCGGCAAGACGCGCCTCGACCTGACGCAGGACGCCTTCTCGCTCGATCCCTCGACCCGCGGCGGCAAGACGCCGACCTGGCCCATGCCGCTGCTGATCCGCGCCGGAAACGGGGAGCCCATGCGCCATCTCATGACCGGCACGACCGACAGCATCACGCTGGACAGCTGCGATGCCGTGCTCGTGAATGCGGGCCAGCTCGGCTATTACCGGACGCTCTACGATGGCAAGGCGCTCGATGCGCTGGTTTCCGGTTTCGCGTCGCTGGCGCCGATCGACCAGTACGGCCTCCTGCGCGACAACCTTTCGCTGTCGCTGGCGGGTTACCAGGACATGTCGGCGGGCCTGCGCCTGCTGTCGGCCGTACCCGCGACGGCCGATGCCACGCTTTCGGGCAAAGTCGTCGGCCAGTGGGAAGGCGTCTACGGCCTGCTCGACGATGCCAAGGTCAAGTCCAGGCTCGCCGCGCGGATTTCGAAGACCTGGGCACCGCGACTGGACAAGCTGGGCTTCGACCCGGTCGCAGGCGAGCCGCTTACCGACACCAAGCTGCGCTCGCAGTTGATCGACACGCTCGGCACGATCGGCGACGCCCGTGTCGTTGCCGAGGCGCGCCGCCGGCTCCAGGGGCTCGCCGCCGATCCCAAGTCGCTTGACGGTCCGATGAAGGCCACCTGGCTGAGCGTGGCTGCGGCCAATGCCAACCGTGCCGACTGGGATCTCCTGCGCCAGCAGGCCGCCAAGGCCACTGGCTTCGTGGAACGCCAGCTCTACTATACAGACCTTGGCATGGCCGGGGACGAAGCGATCGCCAAGGACGCTCTCGCGCTTGCCATTTCCGGCACGCCCGATGCGACCAGCGCCTCGCAGATCATCACCACGGTCGGCCGCGCCCATCCGGAGATGACGTTCGACTTCGTTCGCGCGCACCAGCAGGCGATCGACGGGCTGATCGAGCACTCCGGTCGCGCTCGCTTCTTCGCGCGCATCGTCGCGTCGAGCACGAACCCGGACATGGTTGGCAAGATCGAGGCCTATGCCGCAACGCTTCCTGCGGATGAGGCCAAGCCGGTGGTGCAGGCGCTGACCGGACTCAAGGAGCGTCTGGCCAATCGCCCCCGCCAGCGCGTCGAGGTCGCGGCCTGGGTGAAGAAGACGAAGTAAGGGGGCGCAATTCCGGGGGGGTGACCCCCGGGCCCTCGCAATGGCGACATCCCGCGCTGCCGGACAGTGCGGAGAACAGGAGAGGCAGGGGGGCCTGGATCCCCTGCCTCTTCTTTATTTGCCGAACCTGCGAAGCACGCGCCACCCGAAAGCCTTTATCCGGTTCCGCGCGGGCCAGCGCTTCGTTCGTCCCGGCGAGAGGCCGAACCCTCGCAGCCAGCCATTGAAGGCCCGCGCATCGGCCTCGGCAAAGCTCCATTCGGAACGCCAGGTGATCGACAGGGAAACCGACGGCGCGCCGCCGTTGCGCACGAAATGGGGCGCCATGACCGGGACATAGACCGCCTCGCCTGCGCTGAGGGCGAACTCCGTGCCTCCGGGCAGGAGGTCGTCGTGCCACTTGAGTTCGCGGCCGCCGCCCGTGTGGTAGGTCTCGTGGATCCGGTCCGGCGCGAAGCGGGGATCGCCGGCGGGGAACTGGGTCATGACCTTGGTGCCGCGCACTTGCAGCAGGATGTTGTGTTCGGGGTCGAAGTGATAGGGCGTGACGCCGCCCGCCGAAGTGACGAAGGCAAAGGCCTGAAGCTTCATCATGCGGCCGGTTTTCGCCTCGATGGCGGGGCGCAGCTCATCCAGCAGCTCGCCCAGAAGGCGGGCGTAATCGGGGTCCTGTTCGATGTTCTTGATGACGGCCCAGGAATTGGTCGTCTCGATCTCGCGGATCGTGCGGCCGATGGGGATGCCGGTGGGCGCGGGCTTGCCGTCGATGCCAAGCGGCTGGTTGCCGAAATTGTACTCCACCGACCCGGCCGGCAGCGATTCCGCAAGGGCGGCAAGCGCTTCCAGCGCCATCAGCGGATGCTCGCCAAGGGCATGGGTCAATTTGTGCGGCACTTCGGGGTAATTGGCGGAAAAGCGGGCGCGCGCCTCTTCGGAGAAGACGGCAGCGCCTCCGGTCTTGGAGAACAGGTTCACAGGTTTCCTCCTGCGGGACGGCGCGCGATTTCCGCGCGGACGAAGTGGCGGAACAAGCGGCGGCGGAGCGGACCGCCGATGGCGATCGAAATTCGCGCGACCGTGCGGCGCTGGCGCCAGAGATGGTCGATCATCGGGTGGTCGGCCGCGGCGCAGCTGTCGGTCCAGGCGATGTCGTCGCGCTCCAGCACGCGCAGGTTCTCGCGCTGGAGCAGGACCCCCGGCGAGTATCGGGAGTAGCCTTCATCGAAAGCGGTCTTGAAGGAATAGGCGCCCGGCGGGGTCAGGAAGCTGGCCAGCATGGCGATGGGCCGGCCGTCGAGCATGAGCGAGAGACGTTCGAGACGGCCCCGCCGGGCCGCGCCTTCCAGGCTTTCACGCAGCAGGGCGGTCGTTTCCGGCTGGTTGGCCAGCGCCGATCCGGCCTTGCCCTTCCAGCCAGAAGCCTCCAGCGCGAGAAAGGCGTCGCACCATGCGGCCAGGCCGTCCTCGCCGGAGTGTCGCTCGACATCCACGGTGCCCAGTTCCGCCAGGCGGCTGGCCTGTCGGCGCAGTTCCTTGCGTTTCTTGCCCGATAGCGAGGCCTCCAGATAGGCGTCGCCGGTCAGGTCCGAGGCGAGCAGGGCGCGTTCCTCGCGGTGCACCACTTCGGACTGGCGCGGTTCTGCGGCAAGCAGTGCCGAAAGGGCGGCGTGAACGGGGCCGTCGACGGGAATGCCGCGCAAGTGGAGGAACAGCGCCTGACCCGCGTGACCATCCGCCCAGTCCAGCACCGCGCGCCAGAACGCGGCCTCCGCGCCCCGCGCCACCAGCGGGACGCCGCAGAAGCAGTTGTCGTGAAGCCAGCTTGTCAAGTTCGGCACCGGCCAGCGATAGTAGCGGGGTGTTCGCAGGATCGGCAAAAGCCCGGCCAGCTCTCCGGCGCGCTCGAACCGCAGGATCATCACGTCCTGTCTGCGCGCGAGGTGACGCAGCGAGGGCAGGAGATACCAGCTTTCGAAAAAGGGATTGGGCTCGCTTGCATCCAGCGCGAGCCGGTCCCAGGCGGCGATATCGGCCTCCAGCGCACGCCACGGGACGCAGCGCAGCGAATCGGGCGCCGCCGCCGGAGCGGCGTCCCTGCGAACCGAATGGGCCTGGCGGTCGAACATGGTGCTTGCGAGCCTGCTTATCCTTCAGCAGCCTCTAGCGCCCCGGCATCAAGGAAGTGCTAACGCCGCCTTCCATGCCAAAGCCCCGGCGGATCGCTCCGCCGGGGCCTGCCAAGAGCGGCCATCATGGTCTTGTCGTTTCAGCCTGCTGCCAGGGCGGCGAGCAGGAGCAGGGCGACGATATTGGTGATCTTGATCATCGGGTTCACCGCCGGTCCGGCCGTGTCCTTGTAGGGATCGCCGACCGTATCGCCCGTCACCGCGGCTTTGTGAGCTTCGGAGCCCTTGCCACCGTGATGGCCGTCCTCGATGTATTTCTTCGCATTGTCCCAGGCGCCGCCGCCCGAGGTCATCGAGAGCGCCACGAACAGGCCGCCCACGATCACGCCCAGCAGCAAGGCGCCGAGCGCGGCGAAGCCGTTTTCGGTGCCCGCGACCGCCGAGATCACGAAGTAGACCACGATCGGCGCCAGCACCGGCAGCAGCGAGGGCACGATCATCTCCTTGATCGCGGCCTTGGTCACGAGGTCAACGGTCCGGGCGTAATCGGGCTTGGACTCGTAAGTCATGATGCCGGGATTGGCCTTGAACTGTTCGCGCACGTCCACCACCACATCGCCGGCCGCGCGGCCCACGGCGGTCATGCCCATGGCCCCGAACAGATAGGGAAGTAGCGCGCCGAGCAGCAGCCCGACGATGACGTAGGGATTCTCCAGGCTGAAATCGACATTCAGGCCGGGGAAGAACTCCCTAAGATCGTTGGTATAGGCCGCGAAGAGCACCAACGCGGCAAGGCCCGCCGAGCCGATTGCATAGCCCTTGGTCACGGCCTTGGTGGTGTTGCCCACCGCATCCAGCGCGTCCGTCTTCTCGCGCACGGCGTCGTCCAGACCGGCCATTTCGGCGATGCCGCCGGCATTGTCGGTGACAGGGCCATAGGCGTCCAGGGCGACGACCATGCCTGCCAGCGCCAGCATGGCGGTGGCCGCATAGGCGATGCCGAGCAGTCCCGCGAGCTGGTAGGCCACGATGATGCCGGTGACGATCACCAGGGTGGGCAGTGCGGTGGCCTCAAGGCTGATCGCAAGTCCCTGGATGACGTTGGTGCCGTGTCCGGTCTCCGAGGCCTTGGCGATGGAGCGGACCGGCCGGTAGCCGGTGCCGGTGTAATATTCGGTGATCCAGATGATGAGGCCGGTGATGACCAGCCCGACCAGCGAGCAGTAGAACAGCGTGCGGCCGGAGAAGTCCGTTTCGCCGATGAGGGCGTTCATATCTCCGAGCGAATAGCCGATCGCCCACCAGATGGCCGGTACCGAGAGCACGGCGGTGACAAGGAAACCCTTGTACATGGCGCCCATGATGTTCTGCGATCCGCCGAGGCGGACGAAGTATGTGCCGATGATCGAGGTGACGATGCAGACGCCGCCCATCAGCAGGGGCAGGGCCATCAGGCCGGAAAAATTGTCGATGCCTTTCATGAGGAGGGCGGTCAGCACCATGGTTGCGCCGACGGTGACGACGTAAGTCTCGAACAGGTCGGCAGCCATGCCGGCGCAGTCGCCCACGTTGTCGCCCACGTTGTCGGCGATGACGGCGGGATTGCGGGGATCGTCTTCCGGGATGCCGGCTTCGACCTTGCCGACAAGGTCGGCGCCGACATCGGCCGCCTTGGTGAAGATGCCGCCGCCGAGGCGGGCGAAGATCGAGATCAGGGACGCGCCGAAGGCGAGGGCGGTGAGACCCTGGACCACAGTACGGTCTTCTCCGCCCACGGTATGTCCGCCCGGCCCGGTGAGGTACCAGTAGAACACGGCGATGGCGAGCAGTGCGAGGCCGGCCACCAGCATGCCGGTGATCGCGCCGGCACGGAAAGCCAGGGTCAGGCCCTGTTGCAGGCCGGTCTGCGCGGCGGCCGCGGTGCGCACGTTGGAGCGGACCGAGATGTTCATGCCGATGAAACCGGCAAAACCGGAAAGGATCGCGCCGATCACGAAGCCCACGGCCGAAACGGTCCCGAGCGTGACGACGATAATCAGTGCAACGACGATCCCGACAACCGCGATCGTCGAATACTGCCGCTTCAGGTAGGCTTGTGCGCCTTCCTGAATGGCGGCGGCGATTTCCTGCATCTTTTCGTTGCCGGCTGGAGAGCCGAGCACTTGGCGGCTGGTGACGAAGCCATAGAGAATGGCCAGAAGCCCCAGGACAATTGCGATCGTGACTGGATTCACAAAACGCCCCCTTTTCCCAATATGTAACGACGGGTTTTCCCGCTCGATACGACTAGGGCTATAGGGAAGCTCGACTAGTGGCAAGCGCCTTGATAAGCCGGGTTAGTAAGGTTTCCGTCGCAGGGTACGACGCGGCGCTCAATGCTGGTAGCCCAAGCGCTCGGGCAGGGGCGTGGGCCGGCCCTGCCACTCCAGCGCAATATCCGCGCCTTCTGCCACGGCGCCGATCGGCCGGACATGCGAGCCCGCCGCTGCGGCCGCCGCACGCACATAGGCGCTGTTCACGGCAGGCGCGGTGAACAGCAGCACGTAGTCGTCGCCGGCCGTGATGGCCTGGAGCCTCTGTTCCAGACCATCGCCGACAGTGGCGACCAGCGCTCTGGACAGCGGCACGTCGTCGGCAGTGATGACGATCGAGACGCCGCTGGCATCGGCCATGCGCCGCGCATCCACCAGCAGGCCGTCGGAAACGTCCATCATGGCGGTCGTCAGGGGTGCCAGCGCCACGCCCAGCGCCGGCTCGGGCATGGGGCGGTGGTACCGGTCGATCAGCCAGCCGGCTTCGGGCGTCTGGACCCGGCTTCCCGACGTCAGCAGCTCCAGGCCGAGCCCGGAATCGCCGATCGTGCCGCTGACCCACAGCAGATCGCCCGCTTGCGCCCCGCTGCGCGAGGGCACGGGGCAATCTTCCGGCCCGCGGCCGAGGGCAGTGAGCGAAAAACTGCGCGCCGAACCCTTGGGCATGCGTACGGTGTCGCCGCCGAGCAGCGGCAGCCGGAAATGCCGGCAGGCGAGTTCGAGCCCGGCCAGGAACGCGCGGTCCCAGTCCTCTTCGCCCAGAGCGTGCGACTTGAGGCAGCCGAGCGGTTCGGCGCCTTTCGCGGCCAGGTCCGAGGCGTTGACCGCCACCAGTTTCCACGCGACATCTTCGGGCGGATCGCCGGGCAGGAAATGCACGGCCTCCACCAGGGTGTCCATGGTCAGGACCAGCTTCTGTCCGCCGAGTTCGAGGACGGCGGCATCGTCCGCCAGCCCGCGTGCGGCGGGGCTGACGGCAATGGCGCGCAAGGCGTCGATGAAGGCGAATTCGCGGCTCACGCTGAGACCATGGGCCGCGCCGGGCCCCTTGTCGAGATCAGGCCTCGAGGATCAAGCCGCGCGAAACACGCAGCGCGGCGCGTCAGCGGACCGACTTCGCCACGGCATCGAGCACGCCGTTCACGAACTTCGCCTCGCGCGCGTCGAAGAAGGCATGGGCCACGTCGAGATATTCGCTGATCGCAGCCGCGGTGGGCACGTCCGGGCGGGCCATCAGTTCGTAGGCGCCGGCGCGCAGGATCTGCAGCATGGTCTTGTCGAGGCGGGGCAGCGCCCAGCCTTCGGCCAGCTTGCCGGTGATCAGTTCGTCGATCTCGTCGCGGCGGGCGATCACGCCCTTCACCACGTCGTCGAAGAACGCGACTTCGGCCTTGGCGTACTGGTCTTCGTCGATTTCCGCACCCAGGCGGTGGCGGTGGAACTCGTCCAGCAGTGTGGGAAGCAGGGTCGCTTCCATCTCGAACTGGTAGAGCGCCTGAACGGCCGCGAGGCGGGCGGCCGCACGGGCCTGCTTGGAATAATTCGTCATTGGCCGAGCCTTATGGAAATGGAGCGCGCATGCGCAGGAAGCCCTTCCGCATCGGCAAGGGCGACGGCGGCGGGGCCAATGGCCTCAAGCGCCGCCTGATCGAGCTGGATGAAGCTGGTGCGCTTCATGAAATCGAGGACCGAGAGGCCCGAGGCGAAGCGCGCGCGCCGCCCGGTGGGCAGGACGTGGTTCGGGCCGGCCACATAGTCGCCCACGGCTTCGGGCGTCATGCGGCCGAGGAATACCGATCCGGCATGGCGGATCTTGCGGAACAGGCTTTCGGGATCGTCGGTCGCGATTTCGACATGCTCGGCAGCAAGCGCGTCGGCCAGGATCGGCGCCTGTTCCAGGCTCTCGACGACGACGATGACGCCGTATTCGTTCCAGGACTGGCGGGCGGTCGCCTGGGTGGCGAGCGCGGAAAGTTCCAGCTCCACGGCCTCGGCCACGGCATCGGCAAAGGCCGCGTCGTCGGTGATGAGGATCGATTGCGAAGTCGGGTCGTGCTCGGCCTGGCTCAGCAGGTCGGCGGCAATGCGGCGCGGTTCGTTCTTCGCATCGGCGATCACCAGGATTTCGCTGGGACCGGCCACCATGTCGATGCCGACGACGCCGTAGAGCTGGCGCTTGGCCTCGGCCACCCAGGCATTGCCGGGGCCGGTGATGACATCGACCGGGGCGATCCGCTCGGTACCATAGGCCAGTGCGCCGACGGCATGGGCACCGCCCACGCGCCAGACCTCGTCCACGCCCGCGAGATGCGCGGCGGCGAGCACCAGGGCATTGACCTCGCCCTTCGGCGTCGGGGTGACGACGACGAGACGCTCCACGCCGGCCACTTTGGCGGGGATCGCGTTCATCAGCATCGAGGAAGGATAGGCCGCGCGGCCGCCCGGCACATAGAGCCCGGCGGCATCGACCGCGCGCCAGATCGCGCCGAGGCGCACGCCGGCTTCGTCGGTATAGTCGCGGTTTTCCGGGAGCTGGGCGGCGTGATAGGTGCGGATGCGGTTGGCAGCCAGTTCGAGCGCATCACGCAGGGTCGGCTCCAGGCCATCGAAAGCGGCGCGGCAGGTCTCGGCATCGATCTGCCAGCCGCTCTCGTCAAGGTCGTGGCCATCGAAACGCTCGGTATATTCGGCCAGGGCCGCATCGCCGTTCTCACGCACGGCGGAGAGGATCTCGGCCACATCGCGCGCGACATCGACAGCACTTTCGCGGCGGTCGGCGACGACACGCTGGAACGCCTCGGCAAAGCCTGCGTCCTTGCTGGAAAGCCGCAGCATCAGGCGGCCGCCTCGCGCGTCCGGGCATTTTCGGCCACCAGCGCGCGGAAGCGTTCGACCAGTGCGGCCACCCGCTCGTCAGTCTTGAGCGCTGCGCGATTGACGATCAGGCGGGCCGAAATGTCGAGGATGCGGCTGGTCTCGACAAGGCCGTTTTCCTTCAGGGTGCGCCCGGTGGAAACGAGATCGACGATGCGGCTCGACAGTCCCAGCGTCGGCGCCAGTTCCATGGCGCCGTTCAGCTTCACGACTTCGGCCTGCACGCCCAGCTTTTCGTAGTGGCGGCGCGTGAGGTTCGGGTACTTGCTGGCGACGCGCAAGTGCGACGGCAGCGCGCCCCCGACTTCGCCTTCGCGCTCCGCCACGGAGAGGCGGCAGTGTCCGACATCGAGGTCAACCGGCGCGTAGAGGTCCGGGTAGGCGAATTCCTCGACCACGTCGGAGCCGACGATCCCGACTTGCGCCGCGCCATGGGCCACGAACGTCGCCACGTCGAAAGCACGCACGCGGATCAGGCGCGTGTCGCTGTTCTCGCAGGCGAAAGAGAGCGCGCGAGACTTCTTGTCGTGGAATTCCGCCTCGGGCACCACACCGGCGCGCGCCATCAGCGGCAGCGCCTCGTCGAGGATTCGGCCCTTGGGCACGGCGAATGTCAGGGTTGTCGGCATGGTGCGCGCATTTAGGCTGCCATTGCGCAAAGGGCAACCGGGGATAACGGGCGTCTGACGACCCGGCCTGTTATTCGCCTGGGGCGCGGGCCTTGATGGCTAGGGCATGGACGCGCGTTCCGGGAATGTCGCCGAGCGCGGCATTGACGAGACGCTGGCGCTGGAGGCGGGAAACGCCGGTGAAAGCAGGGGTCTCGATCTCGATGGTGAAATGCGATTCGCCGGTGCCATCGTCGCCCATATGGCCGGCGTGGCTGGCGGAATCATTGATTACCGCGAGGTGGGTGGGGGCGAAGGCGGCTTCGAGAAGCTGCCGCATTTCCTGTGCGATCGGTCCGGTCATGTCTTCCATTTAGACGCAGCTTATCCCATCTGGAAGCCGGTGAGACATTCTAGATTTCATGGCAGGGTCGAATCCGGCGGACGCGAATGCAACTGGCCGGGATGTGAGGAAGCGGGCGAGTTTCGCGCGCCGGGCGTTCGTTTGCCGGGTTTCGACGGGCCGGGCGACTATCGCTGGTTCTGCCTCGACCACGTTCGCGAGTTCAATTCGGGATACGACTATTTCGACGGCATGAGCGCGGAGGAAATCTTCCGTGCCCAGTCGCCGCTACATGGCTGGGAAGCGCAAAGCCGTGCCTTCCGGCCGGACGCCGGCGTGGACGGAACGCCGCGGTGGGCCGATTTCGCGGACCCGCTGGAAGCGATCAGCGGGCGGGCGAGGGCCCATGTCCGGCAGCGCCAGGCCGACATGAAGCCGCAGAACATCCGCTTCACGCCGGAAGAGCGCCGCGCCCTGGAATTCCTGGGACTGGACGGTGACATCGACAGCAAGACCTTGCGCCTGCGCTATACCCGGCTGCTCCGGCAGTATCATCCCGATCACAATGGCGGAGACCACAGCCACGCCGAGCGGCTGCAGGGCGTGGTGGAGGCCTACCAGCTGCTGCGAAAGTCTTCGGCAATGGCTTCGGCCGGATAGGCGTTCAGCCGGGGGATCGAGAACTTGCGGCGGATGCGAGCCTGCTCAGGCTCCCTCCGCCTCGCAGATTTCGGCGAGTTGATCGGCGCAGGCGGACCAGCCGTCCACGAAGCCCATCTCTTCGTGCTGCTTCTTCGTTTCGCTGCTCCAGTGGCGAGCCGAGGCGGTGTAGCGAGTGCCGTTGCCTTCGCTTGCCACTTCCCAGATGCCGATCATGAAAGGGCCGGAAGGCTGGAAATCGGCAGTGACGGCATCGGTCGTCACGAAGCGGCGGCCTTCCTCGTAAGCGAGATAGATGCCGTTCTGCGGCGCTTCCTCACCGTCGGGGCCGTACATCGTCATCCGGCAGGCGCCGCCGGCGCGCTTGTCCTGCTCGTCAATCTCGACCCGCCAGGGGCGAGGGCACCACCATTCCTCCTGGCGATTGGCCATGACGTCCCAGACTTTCTCCACGGGGGCGTCGATGAAGCGCGTGATCGAGAGTTCGTTGCTGGCATCGTTCACGGACAATCTCCTCAATCGCGAATCGCTCAGTCGCGGTCCGGCGCGCCGAGCGGGAAGTAGGCGCGGAAGGGTCGGGCATCCTCGACGCAGCGCGCGACGGAGGGCAGCGACAGCAGATGCGCGCGCCATTGCCGCAGACGCGGCCTGTCTTCCGGGATGGGGTGGACCCAGTCGGCATAGAACAGCGATGGCGCCGCCGCGCATTCGATCAGGGTGACCTGATCCATCGGCGGATAGAACTGCAGCCAGCCTTCCAGCCAGGCATAGACCCTGTCGAGTTGGGCGCGCGCTTCCGCGCAGCGGGCAAGGTCGGGGTTCTTGCTGTCGCGGATATATTCGTTCACGACGATCTGCATCACGTTCATGACGTAGTTGTCGAACACGCGGTCAAGCATCCGGATCGCCGTGGCCGCATCGGGATCCTCGGGAACCAGCGTGCCGGGCGCGATGAGATGCCGGTCGATATATTCGACGATCGTCGTCGCTTCGAACAGAAGGTTCTCGCCATCGCGCAGCACCGGGAACTTGCCGAGCGGGCCGGCGGTCTGGACGACTTCGGCATGTTCGGGGTGCTCGGCATCGATAATGCGGAACGTGAAAGGCACCTCATAGGCGTAAAGCGGGATCAGCGCCTTCCAGGTGTAGGACGAGAACGGATGGCCGAAAAGTTCCAGGCTCGGTTCCGGATTCATGCGCCGTTTCCTTGCCCGGCATGACCGGCGACGGCGGCCTCGATCGCCGCGATGTCGATCTTGCGCATCGTCATCATCGCCTCCATCCCCCGCTTCGCTGCCGCGCGGTCCGGGTTGGTAAGGGAATCGCTGAGCGCCTTGGGGGTTATCTGCCAGGAAAGGCCCCACTTGTCCTTGCACCAGCCGCACATGCTCTCGGCCCCGCCATTGCCGACGATCGCATCCCAGTAACGGTCGGTTTCCTCCTGGTTCAGGGTTTCGACCTGGAAGGAGAAGGCTTCCGAATGCTGGAAAGTCGGGCCGCCGTTGAGGCCGATGCATTCGATACCCATGACCGTGAATTCCACGGTGATGACGTCGCCCTGTTTCCCGTCCGGATAGTCCGTGGGAGACTGGACGACGCGGGTGACGTGGGTGTCGGGGAAGACCGAGGCATAGAAATTCGCCGCCTCTTCCGCCGCGCCGTCGTACCAGAGGCAGACGCGGTTCTTTGCAGGGCGCCCGGCGGTCATTTCTTCATCTCCCCGATCAGGGTGTTGTCCACGGCCTTGGCGGCCTTGTAGCCTTCCCGCGCCTGGAAACGCTCGGCGTAGGCAACGAAAGCCCGGCGCGGCGGCATCGTGCCGAACGTGAGTCCCCAGTCGACCGCGCTGCCGACGTAGACGTCCGCCATGGTGAAGCGTCCGCCGCAGACATAGTCGGCCTGGTCGAAATGGCTCTCCAGCGCGTTCATCGTGCGCTCGAAGTTCCCCCAGCCGGCCATCGGTTCCTGCTCGGGCGTGGGTTCGCACTTGAGGTGGCGGGAGGTGATCGCCTGTTCGACCGGTCCGGAGGCAAAGAAGGTCCAGCGGTAATAGTCCGCCATTTCGGCATCGTTCGGCAGCAGCCCGGCCTCGGGATGCATTTCCGCCAGGTAGAGGCAGATCGCCGCCGCTTCAGTGACGACCCGGTCTCCGTCTTCGGCATGGTGGACGATGGTTGGCACTTTGCCCATCGGATTGACCGCCAGGAAACTCTCCGGCTTGTCCTTCCAGTCGATCAGGATCTGCCGATAATCGGCCCCGACTTCGTGTAGCGCCCAGCGCGCGATCTGCCCGCGCGACATGGGATTGGTATAGAAGGTGTAGTCGGCCATGATCCTACTCCATCGTCCTGCTTGAAGGCGGAACAATCATGGAACATCGTTCCGCCGTCAATGGCCTTTCGTTCCTGTCGCGCCCCGGTCTTTTTTCGGGGGCCGATCGTTCGGAGACCAGAGGTTTCGGGGATCAGTCGCCTTTCGGCCCGACCAGTCCGAAGCCGGCGCCCTGAGGATCGAGCGCGACGATGATCCACTCACCGCCCGGCACTTCGTGCGGTCCCATCAGGACCTTGCCGCCATTTGCCTCCACCGCCGATTTTGCCTGTGCGATGGAGGGCACGCCGAAGTAGAACATCCAGACCGACGGCTGGCTTTCTTCCTGCCGCTGCATGATTGCGCCCAGCGTCTGGCCGTGGTGCCCGATGAAGCAATAGTCGCCCATCTCGCCCATCGACATCTTCTCGTCGAACGTGAAGCCGAAGTGCTTGCCGTAGAAGGCCATGGACCCGGCCTGGTCGGGGCTGGCGAGTTCGTTCCAGCGCACCCGCTGGTTCTCCGTGACGGAGAAGACGTCACTGGCAGCATCCGGCTTGTCGGCAGGTGGGACCGGCTTCATCAGATAGATCGGCACGCCCTGCGGATCGGCGACCATGGCGATGCGGCCGACGGGCAGGTCCGTGGCCGGCATCTGCACTTTTCCGCCCTCGGAAGTGATCGCCTCCACCGCGGCATCTACGTTCTCCACGTAGAAATAGGGGAGCCAGATCGGCCTTGCGCCGCCTTGCGCCATGTCCTCGGTGATGGCCATCGCGCCCCCGGCCATGCCGCCGTCGTCGCGAACGATCATGCGGTAGTCGAGACCTCCTGCCTCGGGATCGGCATGAGTGGCGATCGTCCAGCCGACGACCTCGCGATAGAAGGCGGCGGCGCCCTCGATGTCGCTGGTGAGCAGTTCGTACCAGATGAAGCTTCCGACGGGATTGGCCACGGTCATTCTCCCTGTTCGGTCTGGGGCAGCACGACGACGGACTGGAAACCGCCGAAGATCATGCGGGCGCCGTCGAACGGCATGGGGTTCTTCTCGGGGTCGAAGCGCGGGTCGGTCTTCATCAGTTCCATGAGCAGGCCCATCTGGCGATCGCGGGTGCCCTTGTCAGGCCATTCGATCCAGCTGAAGCAGACCACTTCGTCCTCCTTCGCCGCGACGGCGCGGAAGAAGTCGGTCTGCTTGCCGTGCTCGACATCGTCTCCCCAGCATTCGACGATGCGCGTGGCGCCGTACTCCATGAAGTAAGTGTCGAATTCCCGGGCGTGGGCGATGAATTTGTCCTTGTTGGCGGCAGGGACGGCAATCACGAAACCATCGACGTAAGGCATGGCTATTCTCCTAAGTGGCGGGAGAGGCGTAGCTTTCGAGTTGTTCGGCAAGGGCCCGGCGGAAGGCCGGACGGTTTTCGCCGCGCGCCTTGTAGGCGGCGAGCGCGGGAAACTCTGCGAGGATCGCGGTATGGTCCAGGCTGCGCAGCACGGTGACCAGCAGGATATCGGCAATGGAGAAATCTCCGGCTATCCAGTCCTTGTCGCCGAGCGCGGTCTGGGTGGCGGCGAGGCGCGACTGCGCCAGCTTCACCGCGCTTGGCCGCGCTTCGGCTGCCCAGGGTTTGCCTGCGTGGAAGATATCGAGCGCGCCGATCTGCGCGACGAAGGGCTCCACGCTGTTGAGAGCGGCGAACAGCCAGGTGATCGCCAGCCAGCGTGCGCCGGGGTCGGCGGGCAGCAGGCGTTCGTCCTGCTCGCCCAGGTAGAGCAGAATGGCGCCGCTTTCGAACAGCTTGCGCGTGCCGTCGTCGAAGGCGGGGACCTGACCGAAGGGTTGCCATTCCCGGTAGGCATCGGGGCGCGGGTGATAGACGTCGAGTTCCTCTACCCGGTAGTCCCGGCCCAGCTCTTCGTGCGCCCAGCGCAGGCGAAGATCGCGGACCTGCCCGCGAACCGGCGGCGGAACGTCGGCATAGGCCGTGAAGACGGTGGAAGCGGTCTCGCTTCGAGGCATCGACACTCTCCTGTTCGCATGACCGCGGCCTGTGCGGCACGGCCATGAACGGCGCCCGTTGCGGGCTCCGATCGGTGTCGCCCTGGGCCGGGCGATTCGTTATTGCAGGAGCCTGGGCAATCAGGTTACAAAAAGCAACTATGAAGTTGAAAAAGGAAACCGGCGCCGGGTCGAAGCGGCCGGGCGGCGCGGTGAACGAACCGGAAGATACCAGCACGCAGGCCGCATTGCACGGACGCTGGTATCGCGACGCCTGCGGCGCGGCTTTCGCCATGGAACTCGTGGGCGAGCGCTGGACCCTGCCGATCGTGCGCGAGATGATGCTCGGGCCGCGGCGCTTCAACGGGTTGCGCGCCTCGCTGCCCGGGATCAGCGCCAAAATATTGACCGAGCGACTGGGCAGTCTGGAGGCTTCGGGCATCGTGCGGCGCGCGGAACTTCCGCCGCCGGCTTCGATCAAGGTCTATGCGCTGACGGAGTGGGGACTGGCGCTGGAGCCGGTCATGCAGGAGCTGGGCCGCTGGGCGGTGCGCTCGCCGGGACACGACCCCTTCCTGCCGCTGACGCCGGTGGCCTTCATGCTTTCCCTGCGCACGATGATCGAGCCGGCGCGGATCGGTGCACTTGCCTTGCGGGTGGTGTTCGATGTGGCCGGCCAGGCTTTCGTCGGCACGTTGGGGCAGGGGGAGCTGGGCATCGCCCCGGCCGGGGAAGACCTCGGTGCTGTCGATTTGCGCTTCGCTGCGGAAACCGCGACCGATTTTCTCCCGGTGTTCTACGGCAAGCGCTCGGCCGAAGAGGCGGGGGGGCAATTGTCGATCGAGGGCGACCCGGCGCTCGCTGCGCGTTTCATCGATCTGTTCGCGCTGCCGCGGAAACTCGGGCGCGCCGACGATCCGGGGGATTGAGGCCCGTCGCCCATCACAAGGGTGACCAATGCTCTTGGCGGCGGACGACCCCGACCTTTCCCGGAAGCAGCGCCTGTCGGCATCGCGCCCTGGTTTTACCCATAAGCCGCAAAGCCTGTTGCGGTGCAGCGCTCGCTTGTCTACGCGAGTGCAACGATGACTGAGACCGAGACCATGAAAGCCGAGAACCGAGACGCCACCGTGCTGGCTGCTCCCGACATCGAACTCGACGTGCGCGAGACTTTCGGAATCGATATCGACTGGAAGGTGCCCGCCTTCTCCGTCGCCGACGAGCGCGTTCCGGATCTGGACGAGACTTACGTCTTTGACCCGGACACCACGCTCGCGATCCTGGCGGGCTTTGCCTACAATCGCCGCGTCATGGTGCAGGGCTATCACGGCACCGGCAAGTCGACTCACATCGAACAGGTCGCCGCGCGCCTCAAGTGGCCGTGCATCCGCATCAACCTCGACGCGCACATCAGCCGCATCGACCTGATCGGCCGCGACGCCATCGTCCTGCGCGACGGTCTGCAAGTCACCGAATTCCGCGAAGGCCTGCTGCCCTGGGCGCTCCAGCACCCGGTGGCGCTGGTGTTCGACGAATACGACGCGGGCCGCCCGGACGTGATGTTCGTCATTCAGCGCATCCTCGAAACCGAGGGCAAGCTGACCTTGCTCGACCAGAACCGCGTGATCCGTCCGGACCGCAATTTCCGCCTGTTCGCCACCGCCAACACGGTCGGCCTCGGCGATACTTCGGGGCTCTATCACGGCACCCAGCAGATCAACCAGGGTCAGATGGACCGCTGGAACCTGGTGGTCGGCCTCAATTACCTGCCCGAGCCGGTCGAAACCGACATCGTCACCAAGAAGGTGCCGCAGGTGGATGCCAAGGTCGTCGCCAACATGGTCAAGGTCGCGGACTTCACCCGCCAGGGCTTCATGAACGGCGATATCTCGACGGTGATGAGCCCGCGTACGGTGATCACCTGGGCGCAGAACTCGGCCATCTTCAATGACGTGGGCTTCGCCTTCCGCCTCTCGTTCCTCAACAAGTGCGACGAGACCGAGCGCGTGATGGTGGCCGAATACTACCAGCGCGTCTTCGGCAAGGACTTGCCCGAGAGCGTGGTCGGCAAAGTCTGACCTTCGAATTGCGAAACAGAAAAAGGGAGGCTGCGGCCTCCCTTTTTTATGCTCCCCAAGGGGCGCGGCGCCTCAAGGCTTCGTCAGCTCTCCGGGTAGATGGCCTTGACGAAATAGAGCCCGTCCGGCGGCGAATTCAGGCCCAGCGCCTGCCGGGCGCGCGCTTCCAGCGCCTCGGCAACGCGTGCTTCCGTCCAGCGGCCCATGCCCACCAGGGCCAGGCAGCCGACCATCGAGCGGACCTGGTGATGCAGGAAACTGCGCGCCTCGGCCTCGATCAGCACCATCTCGCCTTCGCGCCGCACATCGAGCCGGTCGAGCGTCTTGAGCGGGCTTTGCGACTGGCAATGGGCCGAGCGGAAGGTCGTGAAGTCATGCAGCCCGACCAGCGTCTGCGCCGCGCGGTGCATGGCGGCCGCGTCGAGCGGCTTGGGCACCTGCCAGGCCTTGCCGCGCTCCAGCGTGAGCGGCGCCCGGCGGTTGGCGATACGATAGACATAGGCGCGG
>Ga0160437_1000256_pt1 | contig 29210 bp, 21 predicted proteins | sample HID1975I_E0MG_FD_108227 | JGI IMG/M metagenome (GOLD analysis project Ga0160437, IMG submission 108227) | Enriched soil microbial communities from UW Madison campus, WI, USA - HID1975I_E0 MG | ecosystem: Environmental > Terrestrial > Soil > Unclassified | place: USA: Madison, Wisconsin... | reverse complement strand
GCGAGCTTGTGCGCGTCCTTGGGCAGGGTCTCGTCGTGGAATTCCTTGGCCTTTTCCGGATCCAGGCCGAGGTGGAACTGGTCCTCCCAGCGGAACTCGAAGCGCGCCTTGCTCAGCGCGTTGTCGCGCACCTGCGCGCCGGGATGGCCCTTGGCGAGGTCCGCCGCGTGCGCGGCGATCTTGTAGGCCATGATCCCGTCGCGCACGTCGGCGCGGTTGGGCAGCCCCAGGTGCTCCTTGGGCGTGACGTAGCAGAGCATCGCGGTGCCGAACCAGCCGATCATCGCCGCGCCGATCGCCGAGGTGATGTGGTCGTAGCCCGGCGCGATGTCGGTGGTCAGCGGGCCGAGGGTGTAGAACGGCGCCTCGCCGCATTCGGCCAGCTGCTTGTCCATGTTCTCCTTGATCATCTGCATCGGCACGTGGCCAGGACCTTCGATCATGGTCTGGACGTCGTGCTTCCAGGCGATCTTCGTCAGTTCGCCGAGCGTTTCCAGCTCGCCGAACTGCGCCGCGTCGTTGGCGTCGGCGATGCAGCCCGGACGCAGGCCGTCGCCGAGCGAGAAGGCGACGTCGTAGGCCTTCATGATCCCGCAGATGTCCTCGAAGTGTTCGTAGAGGAAGCTCTCGCGGTGATGCGCCAGGCACCACTTGGCCATGATGCTGCCGCCGCGCGAAACGATGCCGGTCACGCGCCTGGCGGTCAGCGGCACGTAGCGCAGCAGCACGCCGGCGTGGATGGTGAAGTAGTCCACGCCCTGCTCGGCCTGCTCGATCAGCGTGTCGCGGAAGATCTCCCAGGTCAGCTCCTCGGCACGGCCGTCGACCTTTTCCAGCGCCTGGTAGATCGGCACCGTGCCGATCGGCACCGGCGAGTTGCGGATGATCCATTCGCGGGTTTCGTGGATGTGCTTGCCGGTCGACAGGTCCATCACCGTGTCGCCGCCCCAGCGGATCGCCCAGACCAGCTTCTCGACTTCCTCGGCGATGCCGGACGACACCGCGCTGTTGCCGATGTTGGCGTTGATCTTGGTCAGGAAGTTGCGGCCGATGATCATCGGCTCGCTCTCGGGGTGGTTGATGTTGTTGGGCAGGATCGCGCGGCCGCGGGCGATCTCGTCGCGCACGAATTCTGGCGTGATGATCTTCTGGATGCTGGCGCCGAAGGATTCGCCGGGGTGCTGCGCGAGCAGGTGCGACTCGCGCACCGCCTCCAGCCGCTGGTTCTCGCGGATGGCGACGTATTCCATTTCCGGGGTCACGATGCCGCGGCGCGCGTAGTGCATCTGGGTGACGTTGGCACCGTCCTTCGCGCGGCGCGGCAGGCGGCGGCCGGGGAAGCGCACCGCGGCCAGCTTCGGGTCGTGCTCGCGGGCGCGGCCGAATTCGGAGCTGAGCGCGTCGAGCGCCCCGGTGTCGCCGCGCTCCTCGATCCAGCGCGCGCGCAGCGGCGCCAGCCCGGCGGACAGGTCGATCCGCACGTCCGGATCGGTGTAGGGGCCGGAGGGGTCGTAGACGGTGACCGGCGGGTTGTCCTCGCCGCCGAACAGGGTCGGCGTGGCAGTCAGCGCGATCTCGCGCATCGCCACCCGGAGGTCCGGGCGCGAACCCTCGACGTGGATCTTGCGCGAGCCCGGGATCGGCCGGGTCACGGATTCGGATAGCTGCTCGGTCTGTTGCTGCAGGGAAGCGGGCACTGCGTTCATGGCGTTCGTCCTGGTTGGGCTGGACGAAGCGGCGGCGCAGGGACCTGCGGGCCGGCCCGCGCACGAGGCGCGGACCACGGGACATGCGTCCCACGCGATCCTGCGAAGCTTCCCTACGCCGGCATCACCCGGATCAGGTTCGAAGGGTCTGTCTCAACCGGCCACTGACCGGTACCCCCGCTTCGGCGGGCATTTGACCACGACGCGGCGGCCGGGGCCAGTCGACCGCTGCGGGTTGTGGGAGCGGCCATGGCCGCGATTGGCCTGCCCCGGAACGCATCGCGGCCATGGCCGCTCCCACGGTCGGCCCGATCGCGTGAGAATGCGCGACGTACACGAGGAATCGCCGATGCCCACCGCCCTGCCGTCCGACGCCGGAACCCGCGCCGACACCGCCCGCGCCTTCGCCCCCGCCGGCGTGGGCAACATCGGCGTCGGCTTCGACCTGCTCGGGCACAGCATCGACGGCCCGCGCGACGTCGCCCGCGTGCGCCGCATCGACGCACCGGAAGTCCGGATCGCGGCGATCGGCGGCGACGCGCCCGGCGCCGGTTCGATCCCGCGGGCAATCGAACGCAACACGGCCGGCCAGGCGCTGGCATCGCTGCGCGCCGGGTTGCGGCTGGACCACGGCTTCGAACTGGAACTGGAGAAGGGCATTCCGGTCGGCGCCGGCCTCGGCGGCTCGGCGGCCTCGTGCGTGGCCGCGCTGGTCGCGGCCAACGCCCTGCTCGACGCCCCGCTGCCGCGCGAGGCGCTGTACCCGTACGCAATCGACGGCGAAGCGGTCTCCAGCCGCAGCCGCCAGGGCGACAACGTCGCGCCGATGCTGCTCGGCGGCGTGGTGATGGCGACCGCCGACCACATGATCGCGCTTGATGCGCCCGACTGGCTGCACTGCGTGGTGGTGCATCCCGACCAGGTGCTCGAAACCCGGCGCGCGCGCGAAGTGCTGGCCGAGCCGTATCCGCTGCCGCTGGTGGTGCGGCAGAACACGCACCTGGCGCTGTTCCTCACCGGCCTGCAGCGCGGCGACGCCGGACTGATCCGCGAAGGCCTGCGCGACGTGCTGGTGGAACCGCGCCGGGCGCCGCTGGTCCCCGGCTTCGCCGCCGTGCAGGCCGCGGCCGTCGACGCCGGCGCGCTTGGCGCCAGCCTGTCCGGCGCGGGTCCGAGCGTGTTCGCCTGGTTCGAATCCAAGGCCTCGGCGGAAGCCGCAGCACCGGCGATGCGCGCGGCATTTGCCGGCGCGGGTTTCGCGGCAAGGGCATGGGTGTCGCCCGTCGCCGGACCGCGCGCCGGAGTCCTGGAGGCGGACTGAAGCCAGCCGCGACCCGCCACGGGTGGGGTTTCACCCGCGTTTCGCTAGGCTTGGGGCGGCAGTCCGTTCGCGGAGGCATTCGGGGAATACCTCCGCATCCGCGCACCATCGCACCGGGCCGCCACCCCCTTCGCTTCCCCGCGACTGGAGAACGAACCGATGGTCTACCGGATATCCATCGCCCTGGTAATCGCGCTCGTGGTGCTGGCCGGTGCCATGTCCGATGCCTTCAATGATGTCGTACAGGAATTGGTCCGGCACCTGGTGCGCGATGCCGGCTGGACCTACCTGGTGGTCGTGTTCGCCACCCTCGTGTTCCTGCTCTACCTGGCATTCGGCCGCTTCGGCCACCTGCGCATCGGCGGCGAGGACGCGGAACCCGAGTTCTCCTACGCCAGCTGGCTGTCGATGCTGTTCGCCGCCGGCATGGGGATCGGGCTGGTGTTCTGGGGCGCCGCGGAGCCGGTCTCGCACTTCCTCCAGCCGCCCGAGGGCCTACCGCCGGAAAGCAATGCGGCCGCGCGTGCGGCGATGCGCTATGCGTTCTTCCACTGGGGCCTGCATCCGTGGGCGGTGTACGCGCTGATCGGGCTGGCGATGGCGTGGTTCCAGTACAACCGTGGCGGTCGCGGCCTGATCAGCGACCTGTTGCAGCCGGTGATCGGCACCAGCCACCGCGGCTGGCCCGGTCGGGTCGTCAACATCCTGGCGATCGTGGCCACCGCCGTCGGCGTGGCCACGACGCTGGGCTTCGGCACCATCCAGATCGCCGCCGGCATCGAGCGCGTGTTCGGCATCCCCTCCGGGCGCACGCTGCAGCTGGCGGTGATCGCGATCGCGTTCGTGCTGTACATGTCCTCGACCGCCACCGGCGTCGATCGCGGCATCAAGTGGCTGTCCAACTTCAACCTCGCCCTGGCCGGGGTGCTGCTGTTGCTGGTGCTGGTGCTTGGCCCGACCGGCTTCATCCTCGACACCTTCACCACCACCCTGGGTTCGTACCTCAACCAGCTGGTGACCATGAGCCTGCGCATGGCGCCGTTCTCCGGCAGCAGCTGGGTCGCGGACTGGACGATCTTCTACTGGGCGTGGTGGATCGCCTGGGCACCGTTCGTGGGCGCGTTCATCGCGCGGATCTCGCGCGGCCGCGCCATCCGCGAATTCATCCTCGGCGTGGTGGTCGCGCCCAGCCTGCTCGGCTTCCTGTGGTTTTCGGTGTTCGGCGGGACGGCGCTGTGGTCACAGCTCTTCGGCCACGTGGACCTGGCCGGCGCCATGGCCCAGGGCTACGAAACGGTGCTGTTCACCATGTTCGACAGCCTGCCGATGCCCGGCGTGCTGGCGGTGATCGCGCTGGTGCTGCTGGTGATCTTCTTCGTGACCTCGGCCGACTCGGCGGTGCTGGTGCTGGCGAGCATGTCCACCGACGAGCCCGGCGACCCGCCGCTGTCGCGCAAGCTGGTCTGGGGCGTGGCCGTGGCACTGATCGCGGCCGCACTGCTGCTGGCCGGCGGCCTGGAAGCGCTGCAGGGCGTGATCACGATCGTCGCGCTGCCGTTCGCGCTGTTGATGCTGCTGGTGATGGTGGCGCTGTACCGGGTGCTCGACCAGGAGCACCGGCTCGAACAGCGCCGCCAGGCGCGCGCGCGGCATGCGATCGAGCAGTGGATCGCCAACGAGCAGGCCGCGCGGGACGCCGCGGAGGAGGCGCCGGGTCGCCCGGGCACGCCCGCGCGCTGATCCGCAGCCGCTCAGCGCAGCGCGGCGTTGATCTTTTCCAGCGCCGCCGCGCCCGGGCTCAGTTCGCCGGCGCCGAGCGAGTTCAGCGGCGCCTCGACGGTGCCGAGGTGGCCATGCAGGTCACCGGCCCCGGCATCGACGTACAGCAGCCCCGTCACCAGTTCGCCGCGCGCATGGCGCTGCTGGATCAGGTTCATCGCCGCGATCCGGTCGCGCGGATCGTAATCGGCGTCGAGCTTGCGCAGGCGCAGCGTCGAGCCGTCGTGCTGTTCGACATCGATGGTGTCGCCGGCTTCGTAATCGGCCACGATGGCGGCGCGCGGCAGCAGCACGTCGAGCTGGTTGACCGCCTCGTTGTGCTCGCGCACGTAGTCGTAGCTGCGCGTGCTGCCGGCATGGTTGTTGAAGGCGATGCAGGGGCTGATGACGTCAAGGAAGGCCGCGCCGCGGTGCGACAGCGCGCCCTTGATCAGCGGCACCAGCTGCTTCTTGTCGCCGGAGAACCCGCGCCCGACGTAGCTGGCGCCCAGCTGCAGCGCCATGGTCACCATGTCCAGCGGGCTGTCGGTGTTGGCCACGCCTTTCTTCGATACCGACCCCTGGTCGGCGGTGGCCGAGAACTGGCCCTTGGTCAGCCCGTACACGCCGTTGTTCTCGACGATGTAGACCATGTCGACGCCGCGGCGGATGGCATGCACGAACTGGCCGATGCCGATCGAGGCCGAATCGCCATCGCCGGAGACACCCAGGTAGATCAGTTCGCGATTGGCGAGGCTGGCGCCGGTCAGCACCGACGGCATGCGTCCGTGCACGGTGTTGAAGCCGTGCGACTGGCCGAGGAAGTAGTCCGGCGTCTTCGAGCTGCAGCCGATGCCCGACAGCTTGGCCACGCGATGCGGCTGGATGTCCAGCTCCCAGCAGGCCTGGATGATCGCCGCGGAAATCGAATCGTGCCCGCAGCCTGCGCACAGGGTGCTGATCTTGCCCTCGTAGTCGCGGCGGGTGAAGCCGATGGCGTTGCAGCCGAGCGAGGGGTGGTGGAGTTTGGGTTTGGCGAGGTAGGTCATGACTCGGGGAACCTTTCGTGGACGCCAGCTACCGGCGTTCGGCAGTTGCTGCCATTCCGGTGGCTGTCATCCCGGTCGCTGCTGTCATCCCGGTGACTGTCATCCGGAGCGCAGCGAAGGATCTGCTTTCCCCATCTCGCAGCAGAAGCAGATCCCTCGCTGCGCTCGGGATGACAGCGAACATGAGTCACGCCACCTTCTCCCTGGCAGCCGCGGGCCGCGCATGTTCCGCGACCACGCCGGCAATGAACCGCGCCGTGACCGGCGTGCCGTCGTAGTGCAGCACCGGCACCAGCCGCGCCGGGTCGATGCCGAATTCGTTCACCAGCAGCGTGCGCAGCTGGCCGTCGCGATTCTGCTCGACGACGAACACCGAGGCGTGCGCATCGATGAAGTCGAGCACCGAATCCGGGAACGGGAACGCGCGCACGCGCAGCGTGTCGAGCGCGATGCTGCCGGCCTGCAGCTGTTCGACCGCCTCGGCCATCGCCGGGCTGGTGGAGCCGTAGTAGATCGCGCCATGCCGCGTCGGTGCGCCGGACTGCGATACCAGCGGCTGCGGCACCAGCGACCTGGCGGTGTCGAACTTCTGCAGCAGCCGCTGCATGTTGTAGACGTAGTCCGCGCCGCGCTCGGAATACTGCGCCTGCGGGTTGCGCGAGGTGCCGCGGGTGAAATACGCCCCCTTGTCCGGATGCGTGCCCGGCCAGGTGCGCCACGGGATACCGTCGCCGTCGACGTCCTTGTAGCGCGCGAACTCCCGGCCGCTGTCGAGGTCCCCGGCCGTCATCACCTTGCCGCGGTCGTAGGCGCGCGCGTCGTCCCACGCGAACGGCGCGCACAGGCGCTGGTTCATGCCGATGTCCAGGTCGCTCATGACGAACACCGGCGTCTGCAACCGGTCGGCGAGGTCGAACGCAGCGGCGGCGAACTCGAAGCATTCGCGCGGGTCTTCCGGGAACAGCAGCACATGTTTGGTGTCGCCGTGCGAGGCGTACGCGCAGGCGAGCACGTCGGACTGCTGGGTGCGCGTGGGCATGCCGGTCGAGGGGCCGCCGCGCTGCACGTTGAGGATCGTCACCGGGATCTCGGCGAAGTAGGCCAGGCCGATGAATTCGTTCATCAGCGAAATGCCCGGGCCGGCGGTGGTGGTGAACGCGCGCGCGCCGTTCCAGCCGGCGCCGACCACCATGCCGATCGAGGCGATCTCGTCCTCGGCCTGGATCACCGCGAAGCGCGCCCTGCCCTCCTCGTCGACGCGGTAGGCCTGGCAATACTTCTGGAACGCCTCGGCCAGCGACGACGATGGCGTGATCGGGTACCAGGCGCACACGGTGGCGCCCCCGTACACGCAGCCCAGCGCGGCGGCGGCGTTGCCCTCGACGAAGATCCGGTCGCCGACCGCATCGGCCTTGCGCGCCCGCAGCCCGATCGGATGCGGCAGGTGTTCCATGACCCAGTTGCGACCCAGGTGCAGCGCCTCGACGTTCGGCGCCAGCAGCTTCGGCTTTGTCTTGTACTGTTCGCCGATCAGCGCCTCGACCGCCGCCGGATCGATGTCCAGCAGCGCGCTCAGCGCACCGACATACATGATGTTCTTGAACAGCTGGCGCTGGCGCGGGTCGTCCCAGGTGGCATTGGAGATCTGCGTGAGCGGCACGCCGATGACGGTGACGTCGTCGCGGAACTTCGACTTCGGCATCGGCCGGCTGTTGTCGTAAAACAGGTAGCCGCCCGGTTCGAGCTCGGCGACATCGGCGTCCCAGGTCTGCGGGTTCATCGCCACCATCAGGTCGACGCCGCCGCGCCGGCCGAGCCAGCCGCGCTCGGACACGCGCACCTCGTACCAGGTCGGCAGGCCCTGGATGTTGGACGGGAAGATGTTGCGCGGACTGACCGGCACGCCCATGCGCAGGATCGCCTTGGCGAACAGTTCGTTGGCCGACGCGGAGCCGGAGCCGTTGACGTTGGCGAACTTGACGACGAAGTCGTTGGTGGCCTGGAGTGGGGCGTGGGCGGGGGTCATGCGCGGGCCCCGGCACGACCGCGGCCGCCTTCGCCGGAAACCGGCATCCATTCCGGCGTCATCCCCACGAGGGCGGGGGTCCATGGACTTTGGTACTGGTGCGGTGACGGCCCCAAAGCAACGTCCATGGGTCCCCGCCTTCGCGGGGATGACGACTCGGGGAGCGCGGCAAGCGCAAAGCCACTGGGTTCCCGCCTTCGCGGGAATGACGATCCGGAGCACGACGTGGTCCGGTCGATGTTCACGCCGCCTCCTTGCGTCGCCTGTCGCGGCATCCGGGTCCGGCGTACGTTTCCAGCAGCAGGAACTTCTGCATGTCCCACGCCCCGGTCGGGCAGCGTTCGGCGCACAGGCTGCAGTGCAGGCAGACGTCCTCGTCCTTGACCATCACCCGCAGCGTCTTCAGCGGTTCGGACACGTAGAGGTCCTGCCCGGGGTTCAGCGCCGGCGCGGTGAGCCGCGTACGCAGGTCGGCCTCGTCGCCGTTGGCGGTGAAGGTGATGCAGTCGGTCGGGCAGATGTCGACGCAGGCGTCGCATTCGATGCATTTGTCCCTGGTGAACACCGTCTGCACGTCGCAGTTGAGGCAGCGCTGGGTTTCCTTCCACGCGGTGGCGGCGTCGAAGCCCAGTTCGACCTCGGTGCTGATGCTGTCCAGCCGCTTCGCCGCTTCCGACCACGGCACCGCGTAGCGCTCGTCGGGCGAGACCGCGTTGTCGTAGCTCCACTCGTGGATGCCCATCTTCTGCGATTCGAGCTGCACCATCGGATCGGGCCGCTCGCGCGGGTCCTCTCCGTGCAGGAGCCTGTCGATCGAGATCGCCGCGGCGTGGCCGTGCGCCACCGCCCAGATGATGTTCTTCGGCCCGAAGGCGGCATCACCACCGAACAGCACGTGCGGCAGCGACGACTGGTGGGTGACCTTGTCGACGACGGGCATGTCCCATTCGCCGAATTCGATGCCGCAGTCGCGCTCGATCCAGGGGAATGCGTTCTCCTGCCCCACCGCGATCAGCACGTCGTCGCAGGGGTGGAACTCGTCCGGCTCGCCGGTGGGCACCAGCTTGCGCCGGCCCGTGTCGTCGTACTCGGCGCGCACGCGCTCGAAGGTCATGCCGGTCAGGCGCCCGCTGGCGTGGACGAACGCCTTGGGGACGCGGAAGTCGAGGATCGGGATGCCTTCCTCCATCGCGTCCTCCTTTTCCCACGGACTGGCCTTCATCTGGTCGAAGCCCGAACGCACCAGCACCTTCACGTCCTGCCCGCCGAGCCGGCGCGCCGAGCGGCAGCAATCCATCGCGGTGTTGCCGCCGCCGAGCACCAGCACGCGGCGACCGATCTCCGTCACGTGGCCGAAGTAGACGTTGGCCAGCCAGTCCAGGCCGACATGGATGTTGGCCGCGCCCTCCTGGCGTCCCGGCAGGTCGAGGTCGCGCCCGCGCGGCGCGCCGCTGCCGACGAAGATCGCGTCGAAGCCTTCGCCGAGCAGGGCCTTCATCGAATCGATGCGGTGGTCACCGACGAACGCCACCCCCAGGTCGAGGATGTAGCCGCACTCCTCGTCGATCACTTCCTCCGGCAGGCGGAAGCGCGGCACCTGGGTGCGCATGAAGCCGCCGGCCTTCGGGTCGGCCTCGAACACGGTGACGTGGTAGCCCAGCGGCGCAAGGTCGCGCGCCACCGTCAGCGACGACGGCCCGGCGCCGACGCAGGCGATGCGTTTGCCGTTCGACCGCGCGGCGGGCCTGGGCATGCGCGCGCGCACGTCGCCCTTGTGGTCGGCGGCCACCCGCTTGAGCCGGCAGATCGCGACCGGCTCGGGCTTGTCGCCGTTGTTCTCCTCGACCCGCCCGCGCCGGCAGGCCGGCTCGCAGGGCCGGTCGCAGGTGCGGCCGAGGATCCCGGGGAAGACGTTGGAATGCCAGTTCACCATGTAGGCATCGGCATGGCGGCCGGCGGCGATCAGGCGGATGTACTCGGGCACCGGCGTGTGCGCCGGGCAGGCCCATTGGCAATCGACGACCTTGTGGAAGGTGTCCGGATTGCGGATATCGGTTGGCTCCAATGCGCACCCCGATCTGCTGGCTGACCGGTCGCGCCGGCCCCGCTCGCTGCCCCGAGTCTAGCGCCGAAAACGGGCCGTGGTGGAAGGGTTGGAACGCCCGCGGCCGCCACCGCTCAAATCCGAACGCCCGGCAACGGGCGGGCCGGCAGCCCCCAAATACAAAACCGATTGGTATAGTATTGGATCCATGTCGAATACCCCCGCCCGCAAGCCTGGCGCCTCGGCCAGGCAGGCCAGCCCCGGTCGCCCCAAGGACCTCGCCAAGGGCGCGGCCATCCTCGAGGCCGCCAAGCGCATGTTCACCCTGCACGGCTACGAGCGCGCCAGCATGGACCTGATCGCCAGCGAGGCCGGCGTCTCCAAGCTCACCGTCTACAGCCATTTCGGCGACAAGGACGCGCTGTTCGCGGCCGCGGTCAAGTCGCACTGCGAAACCCAGCTGCCCGACGCGCTGTTCGAACCCTCGCCCGACACCCCCCTGCGCGAACGCCTGCTCGGGATCGCCCGGGCGTTCTTCGCCATGGTCAGCTCGCCCGAGGCGGTCGCCGGCCACCGCATCATGTGCTCGCCGCAGGTCACCGACTCGCCGCTGCCCGAGATCTTCTGGAAGGCGGGGCCTGAACGCGTGCAGACCGCCTTCTCGAAACTGCTCCAGAGCCGCATCGACGCCGGCCAGCTCGAGATCCCGGACGTTGCCCTGGCGTCCTCGCAGTTCTTCGCCCTCCTCAAGGGCGAGGTGCACGCGCGGATGGTCTTTGGCTGCTGCAGCGGGAACCGTCCGGTCGACGAGCACCTCGACGCCTGCGTCGACATGTTCCTGCGCGCCTACGGCGTCCGCGGCACGCGAGCGGCCGGGCAATCGTGACCACCGGCACGGTGCCGGCGGTTGCGGTGACTTCCGGCACTGCGTCCTGCCGGGCCGCAACCGCGATCCTGTCCTCCTCCGCCGATGCGGGGACAGGGGCCCAAACACCGTAAAATAGCGGGCTGACCGCACGAGAGCCGAGCATGTCGACGATGGATTACACCAAGGCCCGCGAAACGATGGTGGAACAGCAGGTACGTCCCTGGGACGTGCTCGACGTGCGCGTCCTGGACGTGCTGGTCCGGCTGCCGCGCGAAGCATTCGTCTCCGAGACCCACCGCGCCCTGGCCTATGCCGACATCGAGCTGCCGCTCGGCCACGGCGAACGCATGATGAAGCCGGTCGTCGAAGGCCGCGCCCTGCAGGCCCTTGAGCTGCAGGCGGGGGACGAAGTGCTGGAGATCGGCACCGGCAGCGGTTTCCTGTCCGCATGCCTGGGCATGCTGGCGCGCGACGTGGTCAGCCTGGAACAGCACGCCGATTTCGTCGACCTTGCCCGCGCGCGCCTGCAGGAGCAGGGCATCGCCAACGTGGCCGTCGAGGTCGCCGACGCGCTGGCCTGGGACACCGAGCGCCGCTTCGATGCGATCTGCGTCACCGGCGCCGTCGCGGCGGTGCCGTCACGTTTCCTGCAGTGGCTGCGTCCGGGTGGGCGCATGTTCGTGGTCCGCGGCAACCCGCCGGTGATGGACGCGGCGCTGCTGCGCCGGGACGTCAACGGAACCCGCACCGAATCGTTGTTCGAGACCGACCTCCCCTATCTTGCTGGCGCCGCCCCCGTGCCCGCCTTCGTCTTCTGATATCCAAGGAACCCGCATGAGCCGCCCCCTCGCCCTCGCGCTCGCCCTGTCCGCCCTGCTGCCGGCCACGGCGTTCGCCGAAGACCTGCTGCAGACCTACGAACTGGCACGCACCGGCGACCCGCAGCTGTCCGCCGCCGAATCCGGCCGCCTGGCGCAGAAGGAAGGCGCCGTGCAGGCGCGCGCGCAGCTGCTGCCGCAGATCAACGGCAGCGCTTCGCTGTCGCGCTCGCACGTCGCCGGCCAGGACTATTCGGACCCGACCACGCGCAGCTACAGCGCCAACCTCGACCAGACGGTCTTCAGCTGGAGCAGCTTCGCCAACGTGCGCGCCCAGAACGCCCTCAGCCACGCGGCGGACTTCGACCTGGAGGCCGCCAGCGACTCGCTGGTGACCCGGACCTCGGCCGCCTACTTCAACGTGCTGGTGGCGATCGAAACCCTGTCCGCGGCCGAGGCGGCCGAGACCGCGCTCAAGCGCCAGTTCGACTACGCCGACAAGCGCCTGGAAGTCGGCTTGGCGCCGATCACCGACGTGCACGAGGCCCGCGCCACTTACGACAGCGCCCGCGCCAACACGATTGCCCAGCGCAATGTGCTCAAGGATGCCTACCAGGCGCTGACCGAGATCACGGGCACCCCAATCACCAATCTCAAAGGCCTGCCGGACGACTTCCGGCCCGAGCTCCCCGCCGGTGGCGATGCCGAGAGCTGGGTGGCCTCGGCACTTGAAAACAACCCGTCACTCAAGGCGATCGACTACCAGGTCAAGTCGGCCGAACAGGGCGTCTCGTCCGCGCGCGGCGGGCACTACCCGACGCTGAGCTTCGGCGCCAGCTACGGCAACCGCAACACCTGGGGCGGGCCGGCGTACGACCCTGATCCCACCGATCCTACGTCGTCAGCGCGCGCGGGCGAAAGCCGCTCGATCGGCCTGACCCTGAATGTGCCGATCTTCTCCGGCGGCGCCACCCAGTCGCGCGTGCGCGAGGCGATCGCCAACCGCGACATCCGCCAGGACCAGCTCGAGCAGCAAAGGCGCGCGGTCGAGCGCAACACTCGCAATTCCTACCAGACCCTGGTGGCCGGCATCAGCGAGATCGAGGCCCGGCGCCTGGCGGTGGTCTCCGCCGACGCAGCCTACGACGCGTCGCAGGTCGGCCTGGAAGTGGGCACGCGCACCGTGCTGGACGTGCTGATCAACCAACAGAAACTGTTTGATGCGCGCCAGGCCTACGCCATCGCCAAGTACAACTACCTGCAGAACCGCCTGCTGCTGGAGCAGTCGGCCGGCTCGCTGGACTACGCGGACGTGCAGGACGTCAACCGCCTGCTCACCGTCGACGCCAATGCGCAGTTGGATGAAGCGGCCACGCAGCAGGAGCCGCCGCAGGTGCAGTAAAGCGCCCGCGCACCGCGATCGCACGGCCCGGCCCACGCCGGGCCGTTTGCGTTTCCGGGGCCGGCTTGCGATGCGGTCAGGTCGCCGGCGGCGCAGGCAGGTCGCGGCCCACCAGCGCCAGCGTCTTCGCCAGCGCGCCGCGCCCGTGTTCGACCAGCACCAGCCCGGCCGCGGCCATCTCCGAACGGCGGGCCTCGTCGGCGAGCAGCGCCTCGACGGCATCGGCGACCGCATCCACGTCCTGCCCCACCACCATCGCCCCGGCGGCCTGCATCTGGCGCGCGATGTCGGCAAAGTTGTGCAGGTGCGGGCCGGTGACCACGGCCGTGCCGACCGCGGCCGGTTCGAGCACGTTGTGGCCGCCGATGTCCTGCAGGCTGCCGCCGACGAAGGCGACCTGCGCGCAGGCGTAGAAATCCATCAGCTCGCCCAGCGTGTCGACCACGAACACGGCGTCGTCCGGGTCCGGCCAGCGCGTGAGCCGGCGCGTGGCCACGCGCCAGCCGGCGTCGATCGCGGCCTGCGACGCGGGGCGGAAGCGCTCGGGGTGGCGCGGCGCCCACAGCAGCAGCAGGTCCGGCCAGCGCTGGCGCAGGCGCTGGTGGATCGCGACCACCATGGCCTCCTCTTCCGGATGCGTACTCGCGGCGATCCAGACCGGACGCGCGCCGGCGTGCTCGCGGAACGTCGCGGCCGAGGCCTGCCAGCGCGGGTCGGTACCGATGTCGAACTTCAGGTTGCCGGTCACCACCACCGCGTCGCGCGTCGCGCCCAGGCGCACGAAGCGCTCGCCGTCGCGGCGCGACTGCGCGGCCACGGCGCGCAGCGTGCGCAGGGCGCGGCCGACCAGCGCACGCAGGGCGCGGTAGCCGCGCAGCGAGCGTTCCGAAAGACGCGCGTTGACGATGTAGACCGGGATGCCCTGGTCGCGGCAGCAGAACAGCAGGTTCGGCCACAGCTCGGTTTCCACGATCAGCCCCAGCCGCGGCCGGTAGTGGGCCAGGAAGCGGCGCACCGCGCCGGACAGGTCGTAAGGCAGGTAGACATGCTCGACGCGGTCGCCCCACAGCGCGCGCGCGCGCAACGAGCCGGTCGGCGTGATCGTGCTCACCAGCAGCCGCAGGTCCGGCCGTTCGCGCAGCAGCGCGTTGATCAGCGGTGCCGCCGCGCCGACCTCGCCCACCGACACCGCGTGGATCCACACGGTCTCGCCGTGCGACTGCGCGCCGTACGCGGCGTAGCGCTCGTTCCAGCGCTGGAAGTACTCGGGCTGGCGGAAGCCGCGCCAGATCAGGTGGTACACCGTCACCGGCACCAGCAGGTACAGGGCGGCCGAGTACAGGGCGCGCAGCAGGTGCTCGACGGGGTCTTTCCGCATCGGGGAAGGATAGCGGAGCAGGCCGGTAGAATCGCCGCATGAGCGCAGCCCCTGATATCGGACCGCCGCCGCTGGGCCCGCGCCACTGGGCGGCATGGCTGGGCATCGGCGCGATGGCCGCGCTCGCGCGGCTGCCGTGGTCGTGGCAGCGCGCGCTCGGCACGCCGCTGGGTGCAGTGCTGCGCGCGCTGCTGGGCGCGCGCCAGCGCATCGCGCTGCGCAACCTGGAGCTGTGCTTCCCGGAACTCGACGCTCCCGTGCGCGAGGCACTGCTGCGCGAGCACTTCCGCTCGCTGGCGATCGGCGTGTTCGAATTCGCACGCGCCTGGTGGGGTTCGGTCGACCCGCTGCGGCGCGGGATCGAGGTCGAAGGCCTGGAACACATGGCCGCCGCGCGCGCCGCCGGCCGCGGCGTGATCGTGGTGTCCGGCCACTTCACCACCCTGGAAGTCTGCGGCCGCCTGATGTGCGACCACGTCCCGCTCGCCGGCATGTACCGCCCGCACGCGCAGCCGGCGATGGAGTGGGCCGTGCGCCGCGGCCGCGCGCGCTACGCGGCGGCGATGTTCCCCAAGCAGGACGTGCGCGGCGCGGTCCGCCACCTCAAGCGCGGCGGCCTGCTCTGGTACGCCCCCGACCAGGACCCCAGCCGCGGCGACAGCGTCTACGTGCCCTTCTTCGGCCAGCCTGCCCACAGCCTGACCTCCACCCACCAGCTCGCCCGCATGTCCGGCGCCGCCGTACTGGTCTTCCAGCACGCCCGCCGCGCCGACGGCAGCTACGCGCTGAAGCTGTGGCCGGCCTTCGACGAGTTCCCCTCGAAAGACGCAACGGCCGATACCGCCCGCGTCATCACCGCCATCGAAACCATGGCCCGCGCCGCCCCCGCGCAGTACCTGTGGATCCACCGCCGCTTCAAGCGCAGGCCGGACGGCACCTCGCCGTACGCCGGCAAGGCCTGACGACCCGGTCCAGGAGCGCCTGCCGAGCGGCGCACCATTCGAACGTCCAGCGGAAAGCAGCTCGCTGCGCTCGCTCCCTCATCCGTCCTTCGGGCACCTTTTCCCGCAAACGGGAGACGGGCCGGAGCGCGCGCTCATCGTCACGGCACAAAGACAGTCCGCTTCGCGCCACTCCATCCTCGCGAGCAGGCTCTTCTCCTGCAGTCGGGACAAGCGCTACGAAGCATCACTTTGTCGCCCCGCCCCCATCCGCCACCGCCTCCTGCCTCGCCAGCAGGCTCCCCGCAAACAGCGCCACCAGCAGCAGCGTCAGTCCACCCCAGAACGTCGAATAGAACGCCAGGTGCGTGTTGAACGGGAATACCGTCACCGCCAGCGCCAGCATCGCAGGCCGCGCGCGGTCGCGGGCGCGCTCGTCGGCGTAGCGCCAGGCGCGCCAGGCCAGCGCCGCGCCGGACAGCCACAGCAGCAGGCCGAGCAGGCCGGTCTCGCTGAGGATCTCCAGCACGATCTGGTGCGCGTGGTAGGCGGGGCCCTCGCCCCAGGCCGGGATCTCGTCCGGCTCCGGGTCGCAGGCCGGGAACGCGTCGCGGAAGTTGCGCGCGCCGACACCGTTGACCGGGTGCTCGCGCGCCATGCACAGCGCCGCGCCCCAGATCCGGCCGCGGCCGGACAGCGCGTCGTCCAGCCCGGTTTCGTCGGCGGCCAGCGCCTGCGACGTGCGTTCGATGCGATCGTGCACCTGCGGCACGGTCACGGCCAGCACCAGCAGCAGCGCGCCACCGAAGACGAACACGCCCAGCAGCTTCTTCCAGCCCAGCAGGCGCCAGCCGGAGAACAGCAGCACCAGCGCGTAGGTGACCCAGGACGCACGCGCACCGCCCAGCAGGATGACCAGGCCCACCAGCCCTGCGGCCACGATCCAGCCGAGGCTGCCGAAGCGGCGCCCGGCGACGTACAGCACGAACGGCGACAGGCTCGCCAGCACGATGCCGAGCTTGAGGTTGCACGGCCCGAGCACGCCGCTGAGCCGGTCGAGCGCGGCGATCTCCTCGGCGCTGCACATCGGCTTGTGTTCGATCAGCTGCTTGAGCGCGTCCAGCCCCCAGAACAGCGGACTGGTCCCGAGCAGCGCCTGCGCCAGCGCATCGAGCGTCCACACCGAGGCGACGGCCGCCAGCCCGCCGAAGGTGATGCGCCGCCCGCGCCGGTCGGCGACCGCCGAGGCGACCAGCCACAGGAACGGCAGGTAGCGCAGCGCCGTGGCGGACTTGTAGAACGCCTCGCGCGCGTCGATCGCGTCGAAGGCCGACAGCAGCTGCGGCAGCCAGTAAGCGAAGAACAGCGCGCTGGTCAGTGCCCAGGCCGGGCCGCTGAGCAGCTCGGTGCCGCCGCGGAAGCGGGTGGTGACGAGTTTGATGATCGCCGCCAGCGCACCGAGCACCAGCACGCCCTCGGCGATGCCCGGCGCGGGCCACAGCACGACGAAGGCCAGCACCCAGTACGGTGCCCAGCGCCAGCCGCTGCGCGGCGTCGCGGGGCCGGCGGCGTCAGCGGCGGGCGGGGAGGTCATCGGCGAGTTCGTCATAGATGGCGAGCGTGGCTTCCTGCATGGCCCGCAGAGAATAGCGTGCAAGCCGGTCCGGCTGTGCCGGGGTGGCCACGTGGTGCGCCGGCAGGCCGTCGAGCAGCGCGCGCGCGCCGGCGTGCAGCGCCGATTCGTCGAACGGCGCGACCGCGCCACCGGGCTGCAGCTCGCGCAGCAGCTCGCCGACGCCGCCGTGCGCCCAGCCCAGCACCGGGCGCCCGACCGAGATTGCTTCGATCACCGTGCGACCGAAGGCCTCGGGCTTGCGCGACAGCTGCAGCACCAAGTCGCTGGCGGCGTAGGCCTCGGCGATGGCGGCGGTCGGCGGCGTGATCGCGACGGCGTCGGCGATGCCGAGATCGGCGGCCCGCGCCTCGAGCTCGGCCACGTAGTCGACGCGCGCCGGGTCGCGCGCACCCGGCATCCACAGGCGCGCATCGAGACCATCCGCGCGCAGCCGCGCCAGCAGCGCCAGCGCATCGGCGTGGCCCTTCAGGCGCGTCCCGCGTCCGGGCAGCAGCAGCAGCGGGCCGTCGCCGCCGAGCCGCGGATGCGGCGCGGCCGCGCCGGCGCGCGCGACGCGGTCGTGCCAGGGCGCGAACGGGAACGCCGCCGGATCGATGCCGCGCGGCACCACCCGGAGCCTGGCCGGATCGGTGCGCGGGTAGTGGCGCAGCACGTACTCGCGCACCGTGTCGGAAACGCAGACCACGCGCTCGCCGCGGGTCATGATCGCGCTGTAGCGCGACGGTGAATTGAGCCCGTGCACCGTGGTGACGAAACGCGGGCGCACCGCTTCGCCCATGCCCCGCAGCGCGCGCCAGCCGATCCACGCCGGCAGCCGCGAACGCGCGTGCACGATGTCGGCGCCCTCGCGGACCAGCAGTTCGCGCAGCGGCCGCACGGTGCCCAGCGTGGCCAGCGACTTGCGGCCGATGTCGAGGGCGACGTGTTCGGCGCCCGAGTCGAGCAGCCTGCGCACCAGCCGTCCACCGGCGGACACGACCACGGCCCGGTGCCCGGCGCGCACCAGCGCATCGGCGATCTCGAGGGTGGAACGTTCGACGCCGCCGGACTCCAGCGCCGGCAGCAGCTGCACGACGGTCAGCGCGCGGGACATGCCCCTGCCGGCTGCCGCGGCCGGATCAGTCGACCAGGACGAAGTGCGCGCCGCAGTACGGGCAATCGGACTCCCCGCCGTCGGCCTCGATCGGCAGGTACACCCGCGGATGCGAGTTCCACAGCCCCATCGACGGCAGCGGGCAGCTCAGCGGCAGGTCGGCGCGATGCACCTCGTAGCGCTGCTGGGCGTTGGCTTGCACGGGACTGGCGTTGGCTGCGGTCATGGCGGGAGGAAGCCGGGCACGGGAGGCGTGCAGTTTACCAAGCCGGAGGCCGGGGCGGCCCACTTGCCGCTTTTGCCGACCTTCTCCCGCAATGGCCCCGCTTCGCCCTTGCCCTTGGCCTTTGCTCTTGCTCCTGAAGATCCAACCGCGCCAGCCGATGCCGGCAGACCCGGAGGGCGGCGCACACGGATGTGCGCCGTTTTTCGCGAGGGCAGGATGCCCTCTCGAAAAATCCCTTCGCCAATGAAGCGCCGGGTGTGCCGTTGGCACAAATCCGGGAAGTCATTGTTGCGGGGATTTTTCTAAGGGGCATCCTGCCCCATAGAAAAACGCCGCACATCCATGTGCGGCGCCCTCCGGGTCTGCGGGCGACGCCGGTGATTCCCTGTCTTCAAAAGCAGAAGAGCAGAAGCAGAAGAGCCTCAGACCGGCAGGTCGAACAACAGCACGTCGGCAACCGCCTCGCCCGCACCCTCGATGCGCAACTCGCCCGCCTCGTCCACGTAACCGATCGCATCGCCCGCCGACAGCGCGCGTCCGTCGACTTCGGCGGTGCCCTGCGCCAGGTGCAGCCAGTAGCGCCGGTCGGGCTTGAGCGCGAACACCACCGACTCGCCCGCACCCAGCTGCACGCCATGCAGCCAGGCCTGCTGGCGGATGGCCAGGCTGCCGCCGGCGCCGTCCGGCGACGCCAGTACCGCCCAGCGGCCGCGGCGGGCCTGCGGGTCGAAGGCCTGCTGCGCGTGCGCCGGCGGCGCGTTGACGCGGTCGGGCTGGATCCATATCTGCAGGAAGTGCACCGGCACGTCCTTCGAGGCGTTGAACTCGCTGTGCTCGATGCCGTGGCCGGCGCCCATCCACTGCAGTTCGCCCGGGCCCAGCACGCCCTCGCCACCCTTGTCGTCGCGGTGCGCAAGTCCGCCTTCGAGCACGTAGCTGATGATCTCCATGTTGGCGTGGCCGTGCGGCGGGAAGCCGGCGCCGGGCGCCACGCGGTCTTCGTTGATCACGCGCAGCGGCCCCCAGCCCATCCAGGCCGGGTCGTGGTAGTGGCCGAAGGAGAACGTGTGGTGGCTGTCGAGCCAGCCGGCTTGGACGTGGCCGCGCTCGGCGGCGGTGCGCAGGACCTGCATGGGATGTCCTCGTCTGGAGGCGGAAACAGAACCGCCGCGCCATTGCGGGCGCGGCGGCTGTGTGAACCGGCGCGCGATTACTCGGCCGCAGCGGCCTCGGTGGTGATGCGCAGCTTCACTTCGTCGCTGACGTTGGGCACGTAGGCATCCACGCCGAAATCGCTGCGCTTGATCGTGGTCGTGGCGTCGAAGCCGATTGCTTCGTGCTTGGCCATCGGATGCACGCCGGCCTTGTTGAGGGTCACGTCCAGCACCACCGGCTTGGTGACGCCCTTGATGGTGAGGTCGCCGCTGACCTTGAGCTTGCCCTCGCCGGCCGGTTCGACGCCGGTGCTCTTGAAAGTCGCGGTCGGGAACTGGTCGGCGTCGAAGAAATCGGCGGCCAGCAGGTGCTTGGTCAGGTCGGGCACGAACGCGTTCAGGCCCGACAGCGGCAGCGTGACCTCGACGCTGGACGCGGCGACGTCGTCGGCGTCATAGACCAGCGTGCCGTCGGCCTGGCCGAAGTGCGCCGACGGGTTGGAGAAACCGAAGTGGCTCCACTGCGCAATCACGTCGGTGTGGGTGGGGTCGAGCTTGTAGGTCACCGGCGCGGCCAGGGCCGAGGCGGCGAACAGCGACAGGGCGGCGGCAAGGGCGATGCGTTTCATGGGGAAATCTCCGGAATGGGGGTGGCAGGTGGGCGGGCGGTCATTCGATCCGCGCGGCTTCGTCGAAGCCCAGGCGCGGCGAGCGCTGGAAGATGCTGGCCGGGTCGCCCTGGCCCAGGTTGAGCAGGAAATTGGACTTGATCGTGGTGCCCTTGAAGAACGCCTCGTCCACCTTGTCGGTGTCGAAGCCGGACATCGGGCCGGTGTCCAGGCCGAGCGCGCGCGCGGCCATGATCAGGTAGGCGCCCTGCAGGCTGGAGCTGCGCAGGGCGACGCGGTACATGCGTTCCTCCGGCGAGCCGTCGAACCAGGACTTCGCGTCGGTATGCGGGAACAGGTACGGCAGCTTGTCGTGGAAGCGCATGTCGTAGCCGACGATCACCGTCACCGGCGCGGCCATGGTCTTGGCGAAGTTGCCCTCCGACAGCGCCGGGCCCAGCTTCTTCTTCGCGGCCGGCGACTTGACGAACACGAACCGCGCCGGCGTGGTGTTGGCCTCGGTGGGGCCAAGCTTCACCAGGTCGTAGAGCTGGTGCAGGGTCTCGTCGCTGATCTCCCCGCTGAAGGCGTTGTAGCTGCGGGCATTGCGGAACAGCTGGTCGAGGGCGGCATCGGGCAGGGCAGCGGTCATGGGACTCCTGGAGATTTGTCGGTGGAACCGGCGCAATCGCGGCGAAGGCGCCAGTGTAGAGTTCCGCGGATGGCCGGACAGCCCCATCGCCGGAACGTATTGCCAACACAAACAGAACGATAGGCGATATTTTGATCGATTATGCACATTCATGCGCGATCAGCGACGGGCGCGCCGGCAACGTCCGGCAGGCGGACGCGCTGGCCGCGGCGCTGGCCGGCGACGGTAAGCCGGTCCACGCCACGCTGGCACCGCGTGCGCCCTGGCGCTGGCTGGCGCCGCGCCGGCTGCCCGGCAGCGGCGGCGCATTCGGGGACGGGTTCACCCGCCTGCTGGCCGCGCCGCCGGCGGTCGCCGTCGGCTGCGGCCGCCAGGCGGCACTGGCCACCCGCCTGCTGCGCGCACGTGGCGCCAAAGTCGTGCAAATCCTCGATCCGCGCATCGACCCGGCACACTGGAACATCGTCGTCACCCCGGAACACGACGGCCTGTCCGGCGCCAACGTCATCACCACCCTCGGCGGCCTGAACCCGGTCGACGACGCCTGGCTGGCGCGCGCACGCGCGCAGTTCGCCGCGCTCGAAACCCTGCCGCGCCCGCGCACGGCGCTCCTGCTCGGCGGCGACAGCGCGCACGCGCGCTTCGACCCGGCCGCGTTCGAGGCGCTGGCCACCCGGCTCGACGCCGCCCTGGCCCGCGACGGCGGCAGCGTGCTGGCCACCGCCTCGCGGCGCACCCCGCCGCAGGTGCGCGCCGCGCTGCACGCGCGCTACGGCCGCGGCGGCGGCCTGGCCTGGCGCGACGAAAGCGACGGCCCCAATCCCTACCCCGGCCTGCTGGCCTGGGCCGACCGCATCGTCTGCTCCGCGGACTCGGTCAACATGGTGTCCGAAGCCTGCGCGACGCACGCACCGGTGTACGTGTTCGAACCCGGGCGCATGCCCGGTCGCCCGCGGCGCTTCCTCGACGCGCTGCTGGCGCGGGGGCGGATCCGGGCGCTAGACCGGACGCTGGCGGCGTTCGAGGTCGAACCGCTGCGGGAGACCGCCCGCGTGGCCGGGGAAATCCGCCAGCGCCTCGCCTGATCCCCGCAACGCCCGATCTTCCGCAAACCTGCAGGAGCGGCTTCAGCCGCGAGCGTTTCGCCGTTGCGTTTGTAGGAGCGACGGAAGTCGCGAAAGGCTTCGTCGGGAAAGCATCGCGACTTCCGTCGCTCCTACAAGAGCCCATCAAGAGCTCGCGGCTGAAGCCGCTCCTACAACAGCCGGCGCATCTCCTGGGTTTCCCCGCGCGGGGCGCCGCGGCGTTCGTCGAACACCAGGCCGGCCGCCGCGACGGCGGCGCGCACGGTCGCGCGGGCGCCGGCGACGGCGTCGTTCTCCACCACCCAGCGGCGGCGGCGGTCGAGTGTGCAGTCCAGGCCAGAGGCGAGCAGCACGCCGTGCGCATCGCGCAGTGCGGCCGCGGTGTCGTCGTCAAACAGGCCTGCCTCCGCGCAGGCGTCGATCAGGCCCGGCGTATCGCGCGGGCGCAGCAGCGACGGCGTCTGCGCGGCGTCGCGCAGCACCAGGTACTGCAGCAGGAATTCCAGGTCCACCAGCCCGCCCTCGCCTTGCTTGAGGTCGAAGCCGCCGGCATCGCTGCGGTCGAGTTCGGCGCGCATGCGCCGGCGCATCGCGTCCACGTCGTCGCGCAGCGCCGCCGCGCCGCGCGGACGGCCAAGGGTGTCGCCGCGGATCGCCCGCCACGCGTCGCCCAGCGTGTCGTCGCCGGCGACGAAGCGCGCACGCACCAGCGCCTGGTGTTCCCAGGTCCACGCGCGGCTGTGCTGGTACTCGTCGTAGCTGGCCAGCGTCGACACCAGCAGGCCCTTGCCGCCGTCCGGGCGCAGGCGCACGTCGATGTCGTACAGCCGGCCGGCGGCGGTGACGGTGCCCAGCAGTGCCACGATCTTCTGCGCCAGCCGCGCGAACCAGCGCGCGGCGTCGAGCGGGCGGTCGCCATCGGACTGCAGGTCGCCGTCGTCGCCAACGCGCGGCGCGTCGTAGAGGAACACCAGATCCAGGTCCGAGCCGAACCCCAACTCCTCGCCGCCGAGGCTGCCGTAGCCGACGATGCCGAAGCGCGCGCCGGCGATGTCGCCGTGGGCGCGGCGCATCTCGCGCAGCGCCAGCTGCAGCACCACGCCGATCACTGCATCGGCCAGCCACGCCAGCTGGCGGGCACTGTCGCGCGCGTGCTGGCGGCCGTCGAGCGTGGCCAGGGCGATGCGGAAGCTCAGCGCCTGGCGGGTTTCATTGAGCACCATCAGCGCCGCTTCGGTGTCCTCGTGCGCCAGTGCCTGCGCGCACTGCGGCGCGAAGGTCTCGCGTTCCGGCAAGGGACCGGCGACGCGCGCATCGAGCAGTTCGTCAAGCAGCAGCGGCAGGGTCGCCACGCGCTCGGCGAGGAAGGCGCTGCGCACCACCGCGTCGACCAGCCGCGACAGCGCCGCCGGCTGTTCGTCCAGCAGCGCGAGATAGCTGGCGCGGCGCAGGATGTTGTGCAGCAGCGCCAGCAGCCGCCGCAGCACCAGCTGCGAATCGATCGCAGCGCCCGCGGCTTCCACCAGCACCGGCACCACGCGGTCCAGCCGCGCGCGCGCGCTGTCGGACAGGTCGCGAACGCCGGGCGTGCGCGCGAAGTCGCGCAGCGCGGTGTCCGCGGCCGCAGGCTCGTCGTAGCCCGCGGCGGCCAGCGCGGCCACGTCGCCGCCGTCGGGCAGCGCCTGCCAGTAGCCGGTCAGCGCACCGGCCTCCGGTTTCTGCCGGCGCGGCGCCAGCAGGGCATCGAACTCGTCCGCCACCTGCGCGCGCACCACGTCGAGCTCGTCGCGCAGCGCCGCCCAGCCCGCATGTCCGAGCCCGGCCGCGATCCGCTCGCGATCGCCCGCGTCGCCGGGCAGCGCGTGCACCTGCGCGTCGCGCAGCATCTGCAGCCGGTTCTCCAGCCGCCGCAGGTAGCGGTAGGCGTCGACCAGCGCGTCCCGCGTTTCCACCGACAGGTGGTTGGCCGCGCACAGCGCGTCGAGCGCGCGCAGCAGCGCGCGCCTGCGCAGGCGCGCGTCGCGGCCGCCGTGGATCAGCTGCAGCGCCTGGGCGAGGAATTCGATCTCGCGGATCCCGCCCGGCCCGCGCTTGATGTCGTCGGCCAGGTCCTTGCGCGCGACTTCGGCCGCGATCGCCGCCTTCATCGAGCGCAGCCCGTCAAGCGCGCCGAAGTCGAGGTAGCGGCGATAGACGAACGGCCGCAGCGTGGCGAGGAATTCATCCCCCGCGGCGAGGTCGCCGGCCACCGGCCGCGCCTTCTGCCAGGCGTAGCGCTCCCAGTCGCGACCTTCGCGCTGGAAGTACTGCTCCATCGCCGCGAACGACAGCGCGACCCGCCCGGCGTTGCCGAACGGCCGCAGGCGCAGGTCGACCCGGTAGCAGAAACCGTCGGCCGTCATCTCGTCGAGCAGCTTCGCCAGCTGCTGCCCGAGCCGGGCGAAATACGCCTCGGCCGCGAGCGGGCGTGGACCATCGCTCTGTCCATCGCTGGCGTAGGCGTAGACGAGGTCGACGTCGGAACTGAAATTGAGCTCGCCGCCGCCGAGCTTGCCCAGGCCGAACACCACCAGCCGCACCGCATTGCCGTCGCGGTCGCGCACCACGCCGTGGCGGCTGGCGAAGTCGTCCTCCAGCGCCGACAGCGCGGCCTGCAGGCACTGTTCGGCCAGCGCCGTGCTGCCGGCCAGGGTGGCGTCGACGTCGTCCAGCCCGAGTACGTCGCGCCAGACCAGTCGCGTCGAGCCGGCGATGCGGTGGCGGCGCAGCAGCGCCGGCCAGTCGCCGCGGTTGCCGGCATCGAGCGCGGGCGGCGGCAGCGGCTGTGCGCCGTCGTCCGCGGCCAGCCCCTGCAGCAGGTCAGGCTGGCGCGCCAGCGCGCCCATCGCGAAATCACTGGCGACCGCCACCCGCTCCAGCTTCGCGCGCAGCGCGGGGTCGGCGAGCGTGTCAGGCGGAAACCGCGCCAGCGCGCGCGCTACGTCGCGGGGGTCGGCAACCGGCACGGCGCGGGCGTTCGGGTCGTTCATCCCGCGATTGTGTCATCCGTCGCGCCGCGCCCCGGGTCCGCAGCCCTGCAGCCCGGATCCCGGGATAAAAAAAGCCCGGAGCGGCGAACCGTTCCGGGCTTTTGCTCCCTCCCCCACGTCGGGTGCGGATTGATCGTGAAGGATTCGTTAGCCGCTTTGCACGCTGCAGTGCAAAACAGGACCGTTGGGTTCAGGAATACCCGCAACCCCTTTGCGCCTCTGTGGGAGCGGCCATGGCCGCGATCGCCTCCGATCCGGACAAGAACCCAAGCCAAGGCAAGAACAGGGGGCGATCGCATCGCGGCCATGGCCCCTCGCACCGCGGGTAGGCCGCTTACGGCCGCGGGCCGCGCCGCAGGTCGCGCAGGATCTCGCGCGCGGCGTTGCGGCCCGGCAGGCCGGTAACGCCGCCGCCCGGGTGCGTGCCCGAGCCGCACAGGTACAGCCCCGGCAGCGCGCCGCGGTAGTTGCCCTGCCCCAGCAGCGGCCGTGCGCTGAACAGCTGGTCCAGGCCGAGCGAGCCGTGGAAGATGTCGCCGCCCACCAGCCCGAACGTGCGCTCCAGATCCAGCGGCGACAGCGCCTGGTAGCCCAGCACGCTGGCGCGGAAGTTCGGCGCGTAACGATCCACGGTGTCGATCATCAGGTTGGCCACGGTGTCGCGGTGCGCGTCCCAGCCGCCGTCCACGTCCGGGTGCACCTGCTGGCAGAACAGGCTGGCCACGTGCTGGCCGGGCGGCGCCAGGGTGTCGTCGAGCGTGGACGAGATCACCAGCTCGACGATCGGCGCGCGCGCCCATCCCGGGTTGTGCTCCTTCGACTTGGCGTCGAAGTAGGCCTGCTCGAAATAGCGCAGCGACGGTCCGATCAGGATCCCGCTCTGGTGGTGCGACTGCAGCGCGGTGCCGGGCGCGGCGTTGAAGTCCGGCAGCGCCGACAGCGCCACGTTCATGCGGAACGTGCCCGAGCCGCAGCGGTAGCGTTCGATGCGCTGCGCGGTGTCTTCGTCCAGCGCGCCGGGTTCGACCAGCTTCGTGTACAGCAGCTTCGGGTTGAGGTTGGACACGACGGCGCCCGCGCGCAGCTCGCGGCCGTCGGCCAGCGCGACGCCGACTGCCTTGCCGCCTTCGACCAGCAGCTGCGCGACCTCCGCATCGGTTTCGACCTCGACCCCGCGCGCGGCGCACTCCTTCGCCATCGCCTGGCTGATCGCGCCCATGCCGCCGATCGCGTGGCCCCAGACGCCGGACTTGCCGTTGACCTCGCCGAACACGTGGTGCAGCAGCACGTAGGCGCTGCCGGGCGTGTAAGGGCTGGCGAAGTTGCCGACCACCGAGTCCCAGCCGAGCACCGCCTTCAGCGGCTCGGACTCGAACCACTGGTCGAGCATCTCGCCCGCGGACTTGGTGAACAGGTCGAGCAGGTCGCGGCGGCCGCGCATGTCCAGGTGCTTCAACTGCCTGGCCACCGACAGCGACCCCAGCCAGTCGGCAAGCACGAAGCGGTCGCTGACGTTGGGCGGCGTGCGCGTCATCAGCTCGCGCAGCACCGCCACCACGCGGTCGAGCATTGCGTAGTACCCGGGCAGCCGCTCCGCGTCGCGCGCCGACCACTGCGCGACTTCGGCCTGCGTGTGCTCGCCGCCGAGGCGGAACGCGCGGCCATCGGGCAGCGGCAGGAAGTTCGCGTACGGCCGTTCGACCACGCGCAGGCCGTGCTCGGCCAGGCGCAGATCGCCGATCACCTGCGGGTTGAGCAGGCTGACGGTGTAGCTGGCGACCGAGTTGCGGAAGCCGGGATGGAACTCCTCGGTCACCGCGGCGCCGCCGACCACACCGCGGCGCTCGAGCACGCGAACCTTCAGCCCGGCTGCGGCAAGGTACGCCGCGCAGACCAGACCGTTGTGGCCGCCGCCGATGATGAGGATGTCGTGTGCTCTGGCATTCATCGATTCGTTCCGAAGCCGGGCTTGAAGCCCTCCCCTTCAAGGGGGTGAGGGCGGCCTGTTTGCGCGGCACTGCCGCGCAGGCCGAACGAACGACCGGCGCGCTGCGCCGGGCCGGACGGGTTGGGTAGGGATGGGTTTCCCGCCCGCCGCAGCGAAACCCATCCCCGCCTTCCCCTTGAAGGGGAAGGAGCGAAGCGGTCGACCGCGCACGGTTGCATGGCCGCAAACATGACGTTCATCGCGTGCCCTGCGCCAGCATCCGCTCCACCAGGTCCGCCAGGTCCGCCGCCGCCTGCGGCCGGCCCATCGACGCGGCGATCGCCGCCGCCTGCGGCAGCTTGATCGTCGAGGCGAACAGCTCGCCCAGCAGTCCCGACAGCTTCTCCACCGTCAGTTCCGGCTCCGGCACGCACCAGCCCACGCCCGCGTCGGCCAGCGTGTCCGCATTGCGGCGCTGCTCCTCGCGCGAGCCGCCGTGCGGGATCGGCACGAAGATCGCCGGGCGGCCGACGGTGAGCAGGTCGGCGGCGGTGGTCGCGCCGGCGCGGGTGATGACCAGGTGCGCGGCGCGCAGGCGCGTGCCCATGTCGTCGAAGAACGGGCGCACGTCGGCGTCGATGCCGGCCTCGCGCAGGCGCGCGGCGATGGCGTCGGCATCGTCACCCCGGTACTGCAGCGCCACGCGCAGGCGGCTGCGGATGTCCGGCGGCAGCGCCAGCAGCGCCGGCGGCACCACGTCGCCGAACACGCGCGCGCTCTGGCTGCCGCCGACCACCAGCAGTTCGATCGGCGTGTCGGCCGACAGCGCCGGGTAGTCGTCGCGCGCGGCGAGGATTTCCGCACGCACGGGATTGCCGGTTTCAGTGATGCGCTCGGGGTCGAAACCATCCGTGCCCGACACCTGCGGGAACGACGTGGCCAGCGCGGCGGCCGAGCCGAGCAGGCGCCGGTTGGCCACGCTCAGCCGCGTAGCCTGCTCGTGCAGCAGCAGCGGCAGGCCCAGGGTCCTTGCCGCCACGGCGGGCGCGAAGCTGGGGTAGCCGCCGAAGCCGGCCAGCAGCGCCACCCCACGGCGCTTCATGTCGCGCCGCGCGGCCAGCGTCGCGCGCGCGATGACCAATGCGGCGGCAAGCTTGCCGCCGATGCCGCCGGCCAGACTGCGCGCCGGCAGCACCACGTGCGGAATGCCTTCGAGCGCCTTCGTGTACTGCGCGCCGCGCCGTTCGGTGTAGATCACCACTGCATGGCCGCGGCGCTGCAGCTCGCGCGCCAGCGCTTCGGCCGGGAACAGGTGGCCGCCGGTGCCGCCGGCGGCAAGAGCAATGGTGGCGTTCGGGGACGTGGCGGGCATGCGCGCGTTCGCTTGGGAAAGCGGGGCATTATCGCCGCGCGCGCGGCTGCCTGCCGCTGCCGCGCTGCAGCAAACGGCGGCGATGCGCTGTCCGGCGCCCCGTACTGGCGACCCCGCGTGCCCCAAGATTGCCCCCGCGCATGGCGGCTGCTAGCGTCCCTTCCGACGGAAGGGGGAAAGGGACAAGGGGAAAGGGGCGTGTCCGATACCGACATCACCAGGTTGCTGGCGCTGGCCCGCGATGGCGAGCCGGCGCAGCTGGGGGCCGTGTTCGAGGCGCTGTATCCCGAACTGCGGCGGCTGGCCAATTCGCGCATGTACGGCAACGAATCCACGTTCACGCCGACCGTGCTGGTGCACGAGCTGTTCCTGCGCATCACCCAGGGCGCTCCGCTGTCGCTGGCCGACCGCAACCACTTCTTCGCCGCATCGGCCAAGGCGATGCGCTGGATCATGGTCGAGCACGCGCGTCAGCGCGGCGCGGACAAGCGCGGCGGCGGCCAGGTGATGGTCGCGCTCGACGACCAGATCCCCGACGCGCCGCCGGCGCTGACCAGCGTGCTGATGCTCGACCAGGGCCTGGAGGCGCTGGAGGCGATCAGCCCGCAGCGGCGACGGGTGGTGGAGCTGCGCTACTTCGCCGGCATGGAGTTCGCCGAGATCGCCGCCCTGCTCGAGGTCTCCGAACGCACCGTCTACCGCGAATGGGAACGCGCGCGCGCGTTCCTGCAGGCGATGCTCGACGAGGAAGGCGACGACGCCTGAGGCAGCGCGGGCCGCCCTGCGCCTTGGCGGAGGAGTCAGTTCCCGCCGGTGGATTTCGTGAGGACGATGATGGATCCCGAAAAAATCGCCCACTGGCAGGCCGCCGACGCCGCCTTCGACCACTGGCTGGACCTGCCTGATTCGGAACGCGGCGCGTGGCTCGCAACCGAAGACCTGCCCGAGCCGGTGCGCCGCCGCCTGGCGCAGCTGATCATCGCCCACCAGCAGCCGCGCGCCTCGCTCGATCCAGCCGGCAACAACCTGGCCGGCTGCCGCCTCGGCGAGTGGACGCTGGACACCGAGCTTGGCCGCGGCGGCATGGCCGTGGTCTACCGCGCCTGGCGCGAGGACG
>Ga0160437_1000255_pt1 | contig 29399 bp, 31 predicted proteins | sample HID1975I_E0MG_FD_108227 | JGI IMG/M metagenome (GOLD analysis project Ga0160437, IMG submission 108227) | Enriched soil microbial communities from UW Madison campus, WI, USA - HID1975I_E0 MG | ecosystem: Environmental > Terrestrial > Soil > Unclassified | place: USA: Madison, Wisconsin... | reverse complement strand
TGGGTCGTTAGCTCAGTTGGTAGAGCAGTTGACTTTTAATCAATTGGTCGCAGGTTCGAATCCTGCACGACCCACCATCTTATCAGTGGCGTCTTCGAAGAATATCCCGAAAGGGGTCGTTAGCTCAGTTGGTAGAGCAGTTGACTTTTAATCAATTGGTCGCAGGTTCGAATCCTGCACGACCCACCAATGTAGAAAGGCGCCCTAAAGGCGCCTTTTTGCTTTTCCGCGTTCCAGATAAATTCCTCACGACAATCCGGCTTAAATTCGCTATCTTGTTTAGTATATAAAACACCTGTCGCCGATAGACACGCTAAAGCGTGCGGTCTGGTGATGGTTTGGTTAAGCCAGTAAAACGAGAAGCCAAGATGAGCGTAATGTTTGATCCTGAAACCGCAATCTATCCTTTCCCGCCGAAGCCGGTGCCGTTGAGCCTGGACGAAAAGCAGTTCTATCGCGAAAAAATAAAGCGTCTGCTCAAAGAGAAAAATGCGGTGATGGTGGCGCACTATTACACTGACCCGGAAATTCAGCAGCTAGCGGAGGAAACCGGTGGCTGCATTTCTGACTCGTTGGAGATGGCGCGTTTCGGGGCCAGACATCCGGCTTCCACGTTGCTGGTCGCCGGGGTGCGTTTTATGGGTGAAACCGCCAAAATTTTAAGTCCGGAAAAAACCATTCTGATGCCCACGCTTCATGCGGAATGTTCACTTGATCTGGGCTGCCCGATTGATGAATTTACTCAATTCTGCGATGCCCATCCGGACAGAACTGTGGTGGTATATGCCAATACCTCTGCGGCGGTCAAGGCTCGGGCCGACTGGGTCGTCACTTCGAGCATTGCCGTTGAGCTGATTGAACATCTGGATAGCCTCGGTGAGAAAATCATTTGGGCACCTGACCGTCATTTGGGCCGCTATGTCCAGAAACAGACTGGTGCAGACGTTCTTTGCTGGCAGGCGGCGTGTATTGTGCACGACGAATTTAAAACCCAGGCCCTGGCGCGAATGAAGGCGTTGTACCCTCAGGCGGCTATCCTGGTGCATCCAGAATCACCGCAGTCGATTGTCGATATGGCCGACGCCGTAGGCTCGACTAGCCAGCTGATTACTGCGGCAAAAACGCTGCCCAACGCGCAGCTGATCGTCGCTACCGATCGCGGGATTTTCTATAAAATGCAGCAGGCGGTACCGGAAAAAGAGTTACTGGAAGCGCCAACCGCCGGAGAGGGGGCAACCTGCCGAAGCTGTGCCCATTGTCCGTGGATGGCGATGAACGGCCTTAAAGCCATTGCTGACGGCCTCGAACACGGTGGGGCGGAGCATGAAATCCATGTAGATGCTACGTTGCGTGAGGGCGCTCTGCTGCCGCTTAACCGCATGTTAGATTTTGCGGCTACACTTCGATCATAAGTACATTCATAAGACCGTTCTTAACCGAACGATTGATCTTCCAATGAAATTTGGCTGACAGGACAGAGATATGGATTTCTTGAGTACGCAAAACATTCTGGTGCACATTCCGATTGGGGCGGGCGGCTATGACCTGTCGTGGATTGAAGCGGTGGGGACAATAGCCGGGCTGCTGTGTATCTGGCTTGCCAGCCTCGAGAAGATCAGTAACTACGCGTTCGGACTGCTGAACGTGACGCTATTTGCCATCATTTTCTTCCAGATCCAACTGTATGCCAGCCTGTTGCTTCAGCTGTTTTTCTTTGCGGCAAATATCTATGGCTGGTACGCGTGGTCGCGACAGACCAGCCAGAATCAGGCAGAACTGCAAATTCGCTGGTTACCGTTGCCGAAGGCACTGGGATGGCTGGCCGCTTGTGTGGTCGCCATTGGTCTGATGACGGTGTTCATCAATCCAGTCTTCGCGTTCCTGACCCAGGTGGCGGTATCGGTCATGCAGACCCTGGGGCTGAACGTGGCGATGCCGGAACTCCAGCCTGATGCCTTCCCGTTCTGGGATTCCTGCATGATGGTGTTGTCGATTGTGGCGATGATCCTGATGACCCGCAAATACGTCGAAAACTGGCTGCTGTGGGTGATCATCAACGTGATTAGCGTGGTGATTTTTGCTCTGCAGGGGGTTTATTCCATGTCTCTGGAATATCTGCTGCTGACGTTTATCGCTTTGAACGGCAGTCGGATGTGGATGAACAGCGCACGTGACCGAGGCTCACGCGCGCTTTCTCATTAATGGTGATGATGATGAGCGTGTTCGGTCTGCGTCTCGTTAAGATGGCATTCCGGGCCGCTGCATGGCTGGTACTCCATCTGAATGGTGGCATGTGCAATTTGGTAATGATGTTCCAGATAGTGCTGAATTTTTCCCAACAGCCCGTCGTGATCGTGCGGCGGGATCACATGCACATGTAAGGTCATCACCGGTTTTTCGCCGACCAGCCAAATGTGGACATGATGCACATCGCGGACTTCCGGGATCTCGCGGCGCAAGCCACGTTTGAGTGCCGCAATATCCAGTGAGCTGGGCGCGCCTTCCAGCAATTCGTTCACGCTCTCTTTCAGCAACGCCCACGCGCTGCGAAGCACCAGGCACGACACCAGCACTGACAGAATCGGGTCAATGGGCGTCCAGCCGGTGGTCAGGATCACGATAGCGGCGACGATAGCCCCCACCGAACCCAGCAAGTCTCCGAGCACATGTAGCGCGGCGGCTCTGACGTTCAGGTTCTTTTCTTCACTGCCGCGATGCAAAATCCAGAATGAGAGGATGTTCGCCAACAGGCCCGCCACGGCAATCACCATCATGGTTGCGCCTGCGACCGGCTGTGGATGGCGAAAACGCATAATCGCTTCCCAGACAATCAGCACCGTAATCAGCACCAGTGCAATTGCGTTAACAAACGCCGCGAGGGTGGTCAGTCGCAGCCAGCCAAACGTATGGCGGGAATTAGGTGGACGGCGGGCAAAGTGAACCGCCATCAACGCGAACAGCAGCGCCGCGGCATCGGTTAGCATATGCCCGGCATCCGCCAACAGGGCCAGTGAACCCGAAATCAGACCGCCTACCACTTCCACCACCATAAATCCGGCGGTGATTAGGAAGGCCAGCAACAGCCGACGGGCGTTGCCGTCATTCGCCCCTTGTGGCGTGGAATGGGAATGTGAATGCGCCATACACAAATCCTGTGATGTTTATAAGTTAGTGTATGACATCATTACAGATTTTTTGCGAATTCGCCTAAAAAATAAAGGAGAGCGAGGCTCTCCTTTGGCGGGAAGGGCAGAACGATTATTACTGAGTGGTACCGTCGGTTTTGGTATTTGCATCGTTGTTAATGCCGTCACCGGTTTCAACTTTCTTGTTGATATCCGGACACTTACCGTCTTTACACATTGAGTTTTTATGGATCTCATCCTTACTCATGTGTTGTGCATCGCTGCTTGAGCCATTCGGATGCATCATTGTGCCGCTCGACTGAGTATTGACGTTCCCGTTGTCTACGCCGTTAGGGGCCACGTTTTGTTTGGCATCCGGGGCAACTTGCCCCGCAGAGGCAGCGGCGTTAGCCTGCCCGTTATTATCCGACGCGCTGTCTGCAGCGAAAGCAGCCCCGCTCATCATCGAAAGGGTTGCGGTCAGGAAAAGCGTTGCCAGTGTCTTGTTTTTCATGGGGATGCTCCTGTTATGGTCGTTAGGTCGGATAACTTTCCAACAGTGCATTTCTGACTGTGCCAGCTGCACAGTGGCTAAAGATTCCACAATACTGATTTATGTCAGTCTGGAATCTTGTTAATTAATCAAATCTCAGAATTTACACTTAAAAAGTGTAGCGCGTATCTCACTTCTCGCTACAATGTGGCGTTTTTTAGCGGTATTCCAGGAATTATCCGGCTCAAGTGTAAAAGCCCGTTTACACTTCCAGGCTGGCGAGATAGATTGAAGGCATTGCACTCATTTATATAAGTATGGCAACGCTGGAAAGATCATGAACTATCAGAACGACGATTTACGCATTAAAGAGATCAACGAGTTATTACCTCCCGTAGCGCTCCTTGAAAAATTTCCCGCCACTGAGAATGCCGCTAACACGGTGTCTCACGCACGTAAAGCGATCCACAAGATCCTTAAAGGCAACGACGATCGCCTGCTGGTGGTGATCGGCCCGTGCTCGATTCACGATCCGGTAGCCGCGAAAGAATACGCTGGCCGTCTGCTGACCCTGCGTGATGAGCTGAAAGGCGAGCTGGAAATCGTGATGCGCGTCTACTTTGAAAAACCACGCACCACCGTGGGCTGGAAAGGGCTGATTAACGATCCGCACATGGATAACAGCTTCCAGATCAACGACGGGCTGCGCATTGCTCGTAAGCTGCTGCTGGAAATCAACGACAGCGGTCTGCCTGCCGCGGGTGAATTCCTCGATATGATCACCCCGCAGTATATGGCGGACCTGATGAGCTGGGGCGCCATAGGCGCGCGTACCACCGAGTCGCAGGTTCACCGCGAGCTGGCTTCCGGTCTGTCTTGCCCGGTCGGCTTCAAAAACGGCACCGATGGCACCATCAAAGTGGCGATAGATGCTATTAACGCTGCTGGCGCGCCGCACTGTTTCCTGTCAGTGACCAAATGGGGCCACTCGGCGATTGTGAACACCAGCGGAAACGGCGATTGCCACATTATTCTGCGTGGTGGCAAAGAGCCAAACTACAGCGCGCATCACGTGGCAATGGTGAAAGAAGGGCTGCAAAAAGCGGGCCTGCCATCTCAGGTGATGATCGACTTCAGCCATGCGAACTCCAGCAAGCAATTCAAAAAGCAAATGGACGTCGCGACGGATGTGGCCGGGCAGATTGCCTCTGGCGAGAAAGCGATTGTCGGGGTGATGATTGAAAGCCATCTGGTTGAAGGCAATCAGAATCTGGAAAGCGGTGAGCCGCTGACTTATGGCAAGAGCATCACCGATGCCTGCATCGGCTGGGACGATACTGACGCAGTATTACGCCAGCTGGCGGCAGCGGTTAAAGCACGTCGCGGCTAAGCGGCACAGCAGACAATAAAAAAGCGTGGATTGCTCCACGCTTTTTTTACGTCTGGCGAAAAATTACTTCGCTTTACCCTGGTTCGCTACGGCTGCGGCTTTCGCTGCGATTTCGTCCGCGTTGCCCAGATAGTAGTGTTTGACAGGTTTGAAGTTTTCGTCAAATTCATACACCAGCGGTACGCCGGTTGGGATGTTCAGTTCGAGAATTTCGTCTTCACCCATGTTGTCCAGGTATTTCACCAGCGCACGCAGGGAGTTGCCGTGAGCGGCGATAATTACGCGCTCGCCGCTTTTCAGGCGCGGAAGAATGGTTTCGTTCCAGTATGGCACCACGCGGTCGATAGTCAGCGCCAGGCTTTCGGTGACCGGCAGCTCTTTATCGGTCAGTTTCGCGTAACGCGGGTCGTGACCCGGGTAGCGCTCGTCATCTTTGGTCAGCTCTGGCGGCGTGATAGCAAAGCCGCGACGCCACTGTTTAACCTGCTCGTCACCGTATTTTTCAGCGGTTTCGGCTTTGTTCAGACCCTGCAACGCGCCGTAGTGGCGTTCGTTCAGCTTCCAGGATTTCTCAACCGGCAGCCAGGCCTGATCCAGTTCATCCAGCACGTTCCACAGAGTGTGGATGGCGCGTTTCAGCACAGAGGTGTAAGCAAAATCAAAGCTGAAGCCTTCATCTTTCAGCAGTTTACCTGCAGCTTTTGCTTCGCCAACGCCTTTCTCAGACAGATCAACGTCATACCAACCGGTGAAGCGGTTTTCATTATTCCACTGGCTTTCGCCGTGGCGAACAAGCACAAGCTTAGTTACAGCCATACCGTTACTCCTGAACTAGATTGAATGATAACAATTCTCATTATATTGCCGCCTTATAACCAACGGCAACGCTTATCCTTAACCATAGCGAAAATAGCGGCGTAGTGTAAGCGGCTTGTGAATCAGCAGTTGTATATTTGTCGGTAAGTGGCGGGACTTTCGGCAATTTGGCGAAAAAAAGCCCTCCGAAAGGAGGGCAGGGATTACAACGAGGTAAACTGGTATTCGGTAACGCTGAGGTACTCTTCACCCGGCAATAACACGCAGTCAGGCTGTGGCCATTCCGGATGGTTAGGGCTGTCCGGCAGGAATTCGCTTTCGAGCGCCAGGCCCTGCCAGTCGGCATAGGGTTCGGTTTCCCGGGACGGCGTACCACCCAGATAGTTGCCGGAATAGAATTGTAGCGCAGGCGCGGTAGTGAAGACCTTCAGCTGCAATTTGTCATCCGCCGACCACAGCACTGCCGCCGGATGGGAGACGTCGCCCTGGGTCGAGAGTAAAAAGGCGTGATCGTAACCTTTTACCTGGCGCTGATCGTCGTCGCTTAAAAAGGCGCTGGCGATGGCCTTCGGCTGGCGGAAATCGAAACTGGTTTGCGCAACCTCTTTCAGTCCGCTGCGCGGAATGCCCATCTCATCGACCGGGAGATATGCCTCAGCCGCGATTTGCAGCTTGTGCTGGCGCACGTCACTTTGGCCGCCATCGAGGTTGAAATAGACGTGATTTGTCAGGTTCACCGGGCAGGCTTTATCGACGGTGGCACGGTATTCAATGGCGATGCGGTTATCGTCGGTCAGACGATAATGCGCCGTGGCGCTAAGATTGCCGGGGAAGCCCTGATCGCCATCGGCCGATTCGAGCGCAAACAGCACCGATTCGTCATTCTGATTCACCACCCGCCAGCGACGCTTATCAAATCCATCCGGGCCGCCATGCAGCTGATTTGGCCCCTGGTTCGGGGTCAATTCATAGGTCGTGCCCCCGAGGGTAAAGCGGCTGTCGGCGATACGGTTCGCATAACGCCCTACGGAGGCACCAAGATAGGCCGCCTGAGACGGATAGTGTTCCGGGCTGGCGCAGCCAAGCAGCGCTTCACGGACGGTGCCGTCCTGCATCGGAACGCGGGCTGACAGCAGCGTCGCGCCCCAGTCCATCAGTGTGACCACCATCCCGGCACCGTTGCGCAGGGTCAGCAGGCGGAAGGGCAGCCCGTCAGGGGCCAGAGTTGGAATTTCTTTTAGCACTGGCCCGCTCCTTGTGATGCTTTGCACACGTAGAAGGTTTCCTTGATGCCGGTTTTGGCGTGATATTGCGCCGCCACGGCCTCTTGCACCGCAGGCACCAGTTCTTCCGGGACCAGCGCCACGATACAACCGCCGAAACCGCCACCGGTCATGCGCACCCCGCCTTTATCGCCGATGGTCGCTTTGACAATCTCAACCAGGGTATCAATTTGCGGCACGGTGATTTCGAAATCGTCACGCATTGAGGCATGAGACTCCGCCATCAGTTCGCCCATGCGCTTCAGGTCGCCTTTCTCCAGCGCGGAAGCGGCTTCCACGGTTCGCGCGTTCTCCGTCAGTACGTGACGCACGCGTTTGGCGACGACCGGATCCAGCTCATGCGCTACGGCGTTGAATTTTTCCAGCGACACGTCGCGCAGGGCAGGCTGTTGGAAGAAACGAGCGCCAGTTTCACACTGTTCGCGGCGGGTGTTGTACTCGCTGCCGACCAGCGTGCGCTTAAAGTTGCTGTTGATGATAATCACCGCCGCGCCTTTCGGCATCGACACCGCTTTGGTGCCGAGCGTGCGGCAGTCGAGCAGCAGCGCGTGGTCTTTCTTACCCAGCGCTGAAATCAGCTGATCCATGATGCCGCAATTGCAGCCGACAAACTGGTTCTCCGCTTCCTGACCGTTGAGGGCGATTTGCGCCCCGTCGAGCGGCAGGTGATAAAGCTGCTGGAACACGGTTCCGACCGCCACTTCCAGTGAGGCCGAAGAACTCAGACCCGCGCCCTGCGGCACGTCGCCGCTAATAACCATATCGACGCCCGCAAAATTAGGGTTACGTTTTTGCAGATGCTTGACCACGCCGCGCACGTAATTGGACCATTGCTGCGTGTCGTGGCTGACAATCGGCGCATCGAGAGAAAATTCATCGGTCTGGTTTTCATAATCGGCGGCGATCACCCGCACGGTGCGGTCCTGGCGAGGGGCACAGCTAATCACCGTCTGGTAATCAATGGCGCATGGCAGCACAAAGCCGTCGTTGTAATCGGTGTGTTCGCCAATCAGGTTCACGCGGCCCGGGGCCTGGATCGTGTGGTTGGCAGGGTAGCCAAATTTCTCAGCAAACAGGGACAGGGTTTTCTCTTTCAGACTCATTATTTTTAGACTCCTGATTCGCGATAGTGGACGTCACTGACGGCGCGCAGGCGTTCAGCGGCTTGCTCCGCCGTCAGGTCGCGCTGGGTTTCTGCCAGCATTTCGTAACCGACCATAAATTTACGTACGCTCGCCGAGCGCAGCAGAGGTGGGTAGAAATGGGCATGGAGCTGCCAGTGTGAATTCTCTTCGCCATTGAACGGCGCACCGTGCCAGCCCATTGAGTACGGGAAGGAGCACTGGAACAGGTTGTCGTAACGGCTGGTCAGTTTTTTCAACGCCAGCGCCAGGTCGGCGCGCTGGGCATCGATTAAATCGGTAATACGCAGCACGTGGGCTTTCGGCAGCAGCAGGGTTTCAAACGGCCAGGCTGCCCAGTAAGGAACTACCGCCAGCCAGTGTTCGGTTTCCACCACCGTGCGGCTGCCGTCGGCGAGTTCACGTTGCACGTAGTCCACCAGCATCGGTGAACCCTGCTCGGTGAAATACGTTTTTTGCAGACGGTCTTCGCGTTCGGCTTCGTTCGGTAAAAAGCTGTTGGCCCAGACCTGGCCGTGCGGATGGGGGTTGGAGCAGCCCATTGCCGCGCCTTTGTTCTCGAAAACCTGAACCCATGGATAGCGTTGACCTAAATCAGCGGTTTGCTGCTGCCAGGTTTGCACTACTTCTTCGAGTGCGTTGACGCTCAGCTCAGGCAGCGTTTTGCTGTGATCCGGCGAGAAGCAGATAACCCGGCTGGTGCCGCGCGCGCTCTCGCAGCGCATCAGCGGATCGTCGGTTTGCGGGGCATCTGGCGTATCGGTCATCAGTGCGGCAAAGTCGTTGGTGAACACGTAGGTACCGCTGTACTGCGGATTTTTGTCGCCGGTGACGCGGGTGTTGCCCGGACACAGGAAACAATCAGGATCGTGTGTCGGCAGCGTTTGTTTCGCTGGCGTTTCCTGCGCCCCCTGCCAGGGGCGCTTGGCGCGATGCGGCGAGACCAGGATCCACTGCCCGGTCAACGGATTAAAGCGGCGATGTGGGTGATCGACGGGGTTAAATTGAGTCATGACAAATCCTTAGTCGGGATAACCCTGCGGATGGCGTGACTGCCAGTGCCAGGTGTCCTGCGCCATTTCGTCAAGAGTACGGGTGACGCGCCAGTTAAGTTCGCGGTCGGCTTTGCTCGCATCAGCCCAGTAGGCCGGGAGGTCGCCGTCGCGGCGTGGCGCAAAGTGATGAGTAACGGGTTTGCCGCAGGCTTTGCTGAAGGCATTAACCACGTCCAGCACGCTGCTGCCGACTCCGGCACCGAGGTTGTAAATGTGAACGCCTGGTTTTTCAGCCAGTTTTTCCATCGCCGCAACGTGGCCATCGGCGAGGTCCATTACGTGAATGTAATCGCGCACGCCGGTGCCGTCTTCGGTCGGGTAATCGTTGCCAAAGATGGCCAGCGATTCACGGCGGCCTACCGCCACCTGCGCAATGTACGGCATCAGGTTATTAGGAATGCCCTGCGGGTCTTCACCCATATCGCCTGACGGATGCGCTCCTACCGGGTTGAAATAGCGCAGCAGTGCAATGCTCCACTCTGGCTGGGCTTTTTGCAGATCGGTCAGGATTTGCTCGACCATCAGCTTACTCTTGCCGTACGGGCTTTGCGGCGTGCCGGTGGGGAAGCTTTCGGCATAAGGGATTTTGGGCTGATCGCCGTAAACGGTAGCGGAAGAGCTGAAGATAAAGTTTTTGACGTTAGCGGCGCGCATGGCGGCAATCAGGCGCAGGGTGCCGTTTACGTTGTTATCGTAGTATTCCAGCGGCTTGGCGACGGATTCACCGACGGCTTTCAGGCCCGCGAAGTGGATCACGGTATCAATCGCGTGATCGTGGAGTACTTCGGTCATCAGCGCTTCGTTGCGAATATCGCCTTCAACGAAAGTCGGCTGTTTCCCGCCCAGACGTTCAATCACCGGTAACACGCTGCGCTTACTGTTACAGAGATTATCCAGAATGATGACGTCGTGGCCTTGTTTCAGTAACTGTACACAAGTATGGCTGCCAATGTAACCGCTACCACCTGTAACCAGAACTCTCATTTTTCGCTCCATTAGGCTTATGGTATGTAATAAGACTAGCATAACAGAGATGAAAAAAGTGTGACATGGAATAGATTAGTGGAATCGTTTACACGGTGAGTTTTGTTCCTGAAACATGAAGATTTTGCATTATAAATCAAAGCGACTGCGAAGGGGTGTTGCTCTTTATCTGAAAAGCGGGAGCCGGAACTCCCGCGAGGTGAACTTACCGTTCCCCTATCGCATAGCCGTAGCCGTTTTCTTTGGCCACAAACTCTAAACGATGGGTGATGCAGTCCGGAGCATCTTCGGCGTGATGCGACACGAATAACAGCTGGGTGTTGCCTTCGCTAATCAGAACATCAATAAAGCGGCGCACCAGTTGGCGATTGAGCGGATCAAGTCCCTGCAATGGTTCATCCAGAATAAGCAGGGTCGGGTGTTTCACCAGGGCGCGAACAATCAGCGCCAGCCGCTGCTGTCCCCAGGACAAACTATGGAAAGGTGCATCGGCGGTACGACTGTCTATCCCCAGAATATCCAGCCAGCCCTGCGCCAGCTTATGCTGTTTGTCAGAAACCGCCTGATAAATACCAATCGAGTCAAAAAAGCCGGAGAGGATCACATTACGCACGTTGGTGCTAACGCGGTAATCGAGATGCAGGCTGCTGCTGACATAGCCGATGTGCTTTTTAATATCCCAGATGGTTTCTCCGCTGCCGCGACGTCGACCAAATAGCGTCAAATCATTACTGTACCCCTGCGGATGGTCGCCGGTCACCAGACTTAACAGCGTCGATTTTCCTGCGCCGTTGGGCCCGATAATTTGCCAGTTTTCGCCGGGGTTTACCGTCCAGCTCAGCGCGTTAATGATCGGTTTGTCGTTATAGGACACATGGCCGTTATTGAGCACAATGCGCGGCTGATCGTCCGGTAGCGTAAGACGGGCAGGAGGGGCGTCCGGCTCGGGCAGGGCAATACCTGACAGCTTTTCGCTGTGCGCCAGTTGGGCAATCAACGCCTGTTCGAGCAGGGCTTTTTTCGCGCCAGTTTCCAGTAACGTGCAGTCAGCCAGCACGCCAGCAAACTGGACATAATCAGGGATTTCATCAAAGCGGTTCAACACCAGCACCAGCGTCAGGCCGTCCTGATGCAGGGTGTCGAGCAGATCGGCTAAGGCTTTGCGCGACGCCACGTCCAGCCCGTCGAAGGGTTCATCGAGGATAAGCAGGTCTGGGGTATTCATCAGTGCCTGGCACAGCAGCGTTTTGCGGGTTTCACCCGTGGACAGATATTTGAAGCGACGATCGAGCAGGTGATGGATGCCAAAACGGTTCGCCAGCGCTTCACAGCGTGCGGCGTCCTTCACATCATCCTGGATAATTTCGGCGGTGGTGCGGCCGGTGTCTTCTTCGCCAGGGCTCAGCAAATCGGTATTGTTGCGCTGCCACTCGTCGCTGACCAGCTTCTGTAATTGCTCAAACGAGAGGCGGGTCGGGCGTGTGAACTGGCTTTCACGCGTCCCGGTAAGCAGCGTCAGTTCGCCGGCGAGGGCGCGGGCCAACGCCGATTTACCGCTGCCGTTGCTGCCGACAAAGGCCCAGGACTCGCCGGAACGAACGGTTAACTCGGCAATAGACAGCGTTTTTGTATCGCTAAGACGAAACGTGCCTTGCGAAATTTGCAATGATGACATGATGTATCCCGGTTTTTGCAGCGAAGTCATTCAGGGATACGTTTTCTGACCGCGAAAGTCAAGCCATCAGCACAGGGTGGCGAGGATAGCCCGGTCGGCATTAAACCAGGCGATAGCAGGCTCGCCCGCCTGTAATTCTGCGGCCTCTTCCAGCGGAACGGTAGCGCACAGCACCTGACCGTCCGGCAGCGTCATTAATACTTCGCACTGTGCTGCGCCGCGTTCAATATGGCTTATTGTGCCAGGCAGCTGATTGTCGGCCGCGGCGGCAACCTTCGCATCGCGAGTGATCCCCACCCACGGCGCTTTCAGCAGGACTAAGACCTCTTTGCCTTCTTCCAGCCCCAGCCGTTCACCGCTGTGGGCGGTGATCGCCACTTTCAGGCGCGTCTCACCGTCGGCCAACAGGACGTCGACGTGTTCCTGCACCTGCTGGTGGTCGCGGCGGGTGAGGGTGCCAAACCACTGGTTGCGGGCGCTGGTTTGCAGCGAGAAGCGTGAGATTGCTGCCAGCAGGCTGTCGAGCGGCAGGACATCGTCATGGCTAAGCACGTCAAAGGCTTTTTGCTGTATTTGTGCCAGCAGGTCATACAGCTGAATCAAACGCTGACCGTAGCGGGTGAGCACCGCGCCGCCACCGCCTTTGCCGCCAGTCGCTCTGTCAACCAGCGGCTGTTCGCTGAGCTGATTCATTTCATTGATCGCATCCCAGGCGCTCTTATAGCTAATCCCGGCATTCTTCGCGCCCTGGCTTATCGAGCCGGTCACCGCAATTTGCTTAAGCAGCGCAATGCGACGCGGATCGGCAAAAAGGCGCTGCTGGAGCTTGAGAGTAAGTAGAATTTCGGCCTGCATATCCATGTCCTGCTCAGAAGAAAAGGGGTCAGTCAACGCTATTATTACACAGCGCATCGCACAAAAGGGGCGTGAATTTCCTGATGAAGCAGTTACAATAAAGGAATCACAGTGTCTGGAGTTGACCATGTTAGAGTTATTGAAAAGTCTGGTATTTGCCGTGATCATGGTTCCCGTGGTGATGGCAATCATCCTGGGGCTGATTTACGGTCTGGGTGAAGTGTTTAACGTTCTGTCGAACGTCGGCCATAAAGACAACGGCCAGCAGTCCAAACAACATCATTGATTTCAAGACGCCCGGCACCGCCGGGCGTTTTTTATCCCTTACCTGTATTCTCTTCGTTTAAGTTCCTTTTCTTTCTGCCGATAGTATCCCTGAATCCCCCTAATTTGCGCTGGGAAAACCCTACCGTTATCGTTACATTGTAAAATACATAACGATATTCACAGGAGTTACAGATGGAACGATCATGGTTACGCCTTTTCGCTGGCGCAACGTTATCCCTTGCGGTTGTGGGGCATGCGGCGGCGGACGCAGGCAAAATTACCGTGTTTGCAGCCGCTTCGCTGACCAACGCGATGCAGGACATTGCCAAAGAGTATAAAAAAGAGAACAACGTCGAGGTGGTCTCTTCTTTTGCCTCTTCCTCAACCCTGGCGCGTCAGATTGAAGCGGGTGCCCCAGCCGATCTGTTCATTTCTGCGGATCAGAAATGGATGGATTACGCGGTTGAGAAAAAAGCTATCGATAACGCAAGCCGTGAAACGCTGCTCGGCAACAGCCTGGTTGTTATTGCATCGAAAGCCAGCGAGCAGGGCGCAGTCACCCTTGACGCCAAAACCAACTGGACCAGCCTGCTGAAGGGCGGTCGTCTGGCGGTGGGCGATCCGGATCACGTTCCGGCGGGCATCTATGCCAAAGAAGCGTTACAGAAATTGGGCGCATGGGATACCCTGTCACCGAAACTGGCTCCGGCGGAAGACGTCCGTGGCGCTCTGGCGCTGGTGGAACGTAACGAAGCGCCGCTGGGCATCGTTTACGGTTCTGATGCAGTGGCCAGTAAAGGTGTCAAAGTGGTGGGCACATTCCCTGAAGATTCTCATAAAAAAGTGGAATACCCGGTGGCTATCACCGACGGACACAACAACGCCACGGTCAAAGCCTTCTACGATTATCTGAAAGGCCCACAGGCCTCAGCCATCTTTAAACAGTACGGATTTACAACGCACCAATGATATTGACCGATCCCGAATGGCAGGCGGTATTGCTGAGCCTAAAAGTGTCATCCCTGGCCGTGGTGTTCAGCTTGCCGTTTGGGATTTTCTTTGCCTGGCTGCTGGTGCGGCGTAATTTCCCTGGCAAAGCGCTCCTCGACAGTGTCATCCATCTTCCCCTGGTGTTGCCCCCGGTGGTGGTCGGCTATTTATTGCTGATTGCGATGGGGAGGCGCGGGTTTATCGGTGCCTGGCTATACGACTGGTTCGGCCTGACCTTTGCCTTTAGCTGGCGCGGGGCGGTGCTGGCTGCGGCAGTCATGTCCTTCCCGTTGATGGTGCGCGCCATACGCCTGGCGCTGGAAGGCGTTGATATCAAACTCGAACAGGCGGCACGCACCCTTGGGGCCGGGCGCTGGCGGGTGTTTGCGACTATCACGCTGCCGCTGATGCTGCCGGGAATTATTGTCGGCACCGTGCTGGCCTTTGCCCGATCGCTGGGCGAATTTGGCGCGACGATCACTTTTGTGTCAAACATCCCAGGCGAAACGCGAACCCTCCCCTCGGCGATGTATACCCTGATTCAGACGCCGGGCGGGGAAGGCGCTGCCGCGCGTCTGTGCGTAATTTCCATTGTGCTGGCGCTGGTTTCTCTGCTGATCTCTGAATGGCTGGCGCGCCTCAGCCGTGAGCGGATGGGGAAATAATCATGCTGGAACTCAATTTCACACAGACTCTCGGCAACCACTGCCTGACCATTAACGAATCGCTCCCCGCTTCCGGTATAACCGCCGTATTTGGCGTTTCGGGGGCGGGTAAAACATCGCTGATCAATGCCATCAGCGGCCTGACCCGACCGCAGCAGGGACGCATCGTGCTCAACGGGCGGGTGCTCAACGATGTCGAGAAAAAGATTTGCCTGTCGCCGGAAAAGCGGCGGGTTGGTTACGTCTTTCAGGATGCGCGCCTGTTCCCGCACTACAAAGTGCGCGGCAATCTGCGCTACGGCATGGCAAAAAGCATGGCCGGGCAGTTCGATAAACTGGTGGCCCTGCTTGGGATAGAAACGCTGCTCGACCGCCTGCCTGGCGGACTTTCCGGCGGCGAAAAACAGCGCGTGGCGATTGGTCGGGCGCTGCTCACCGCCCCGGAACTGTTGTTGCTCGATGAACCGCTGGCCTCGCTTGATATTCCACGTAAACGTGAGCTGTTGCCCTACCTGCAACGTCTGGCTCGCGAAATCAACATTCCGATGCTCTACGTCAGCCATTCCCTTGATGAAATTCTGCATCTGGCCGATAAGGTGCTGGTCCTGGAGGAGGGTAACGTTAAAGCGTTTGGCAATCTGGAAGACGTCTGGGGCAGCAGCGTGATGCATCCGTGGCTGCCGCAGGATCAACAAAGCAGCATTCTGAAAGTCACGGTGCTGGAGCATCATCCGCATTACGCGATGACCGCGCTGGCGCTGGGCGACCAGCATCTGTGGGTCAACAAACTTGAGCGCCCGGTACAGTCGGCGGTGCGGGTGCGCATTCAGGCGTCCGATGTGTCGCTGGTGCTCCAGCCGCCGGTGCACACCAGTATCCGGAACGTGCTGCGAGCCAAAGTGGCCAATTGCTACGATAATAACGGCCAGGTGGAAGTCGAGCTTGAAGTCGGGGGGCGCACGCTGTGGGCGCGCATCAGCCCGTGGGCCCGCGATGACCTGGCGGTGAAGCCAGGCCAGTGGCTGTATGCGCAGATTAAAAGCGTCTCGATAACCGCCTGATTACAGCAGGCGGGTGTAGATAAACTCGGCGATGCTGTGGGTGGTGTTATCACCGATAACGACGTTGGCGCGGGCTTTGACCGCGTCATCGGCATTGCCCATCGCCACGCCGGTGCCTGCGGCTTCCAGCATACTGATGTCATTAAAGTTATCGCCAAAAGCAATCACATCCTGCATCGATAATCCCTGCGATTCGACCCAGCGTGCCAGACGATAGCCCTTGCTGTTGCCCTTGCGCGCAATATCCACCTGATCGTGCCACGACCATTCGCACTCCAGATCCAGCGTTTTCGCCGCATGGTTGGCGAAATTGTTCAGCTTGTGTGTGTCCTGGTCCGTCAGCGCGAACTTCCACACCGACTTCACTTCCTGTGCGGCTTGAGTCAGCGACGCGACCTGAGTGAACGACGGACGTTGTGCTTCCGGCAACTGCTGTGCCCAGTTCAGGGTACGCGTCACGTGCCCGGTGGCTTGCTCATACATCATGGTGTCATCGACGTACATCAGGCCATGAATGTCATGTTCGGCCAGCAAACCGACCAGCGCGCGTGCTTTTTCGACCGGCATCGGATCGGCTTCGACAACCTTTTTTGCCTGATAATCATACAAATGTATGGTAAGCTGTTACAAATTTTAAGAAGGCTAGGAAAAATGAAAAAACTGTTTATCTATCACAGGGTTAGTACGAAAGAACAGATAGAAGGCAGCGGTTTAGATCGTCAGGCGGCACTTATTGAACGTTACGTAACTAAGCATAACTTACTTGCGGGTATGGAAGAACCAGAAGCAACGGTACTTTCAGATCCGGGCATTTCTGCGTACAAAGGACACAACTTAGAACGCGACAAAGGGAAGTTGGGGCTATGGGTTTATCAATCTCTGAATGGTATGTGGGATGGTTCTCATCTGGTTCTCGAGAGTCTAGATAGATTTTCCAGACTTTTTCCATTCGAAGTACTAAAGCACCTTATGGCACTATTAGAACATGATATTACCATTCATGACATTTATAATAAGAATATTATTAATAATGGTAATGCTGAATCTATTACTAAAGCTATAAATCAAAGTATTCGTGCTAATGATGAATCAGTATTCAAAGGTGAACGTATTAGGGAAGGTTGGGCAGATCGTAGAGAAACTGCTAAACGTACTGGTACTATCATTACTTCAAAACGTCCTACTTGGATTGATATTGAGGATAAGAAATATGTATTGAATTATCGTGCGGCAATCGTACAAGAGATTTTTCGACTCTATCAAACTGGGATTGGTACTCCTACGATAGCTAAAATTCTACAGAAAAAAAAAGGCGACAATTGGAAATGGGTTCGCGGATGGTCTGGTGAGTTAGTACATAAGATTCTAACTAATCCACGTGTAACAGGTAAAATACTGATTACTGAAATAGTACGTGAGTATTCCGAAAACGGGAAGCCAAAACCCGCTACTAAGAATCGTTATGAAATGGACGTGTACCCAATAGTAATAGCTCAAGATGAATTCAATCTTGTACAGGAACTTTTGAAATCACGTAGACCGTCACAGGGTCGTGTAACTACTAATAAAGATCAAGAAGAAGTTAAACATAACTTATTCACTGGTATCTTCCGTTGTGCTCTTTGTGGTGGCGGTATGTTTCACAATATTGTGAAGTCAAAACGAAAAACTGCTAAAGGTGAAGAAAAGATAGAAGAATATCGCTACATTCGTTGTATCGGTCAACGTGATGATCTATGCGATAACATGGCAATGGATTATAACATCATTGAAGATATTATAACTGGACGTGTTAAAGGTATGGATTTTTCGCAACTCTTAGAAGATAGTACTACAAATGCTGCCGCCGATATTATACGTCTTAAGATTGAAGAATCGAAAAGATCCATTGAAGAAAATCAGACTTTCGTAGATAGCCAAATTTCAAAAGGTAGAAAGGTAGCACCAGCTATTAGACAAGAAATCTTTGACGAGATAGAAAAGATTAAAACATTAGAAGCAGAACTAACTACCTTTGAAGTAAGGGGGGTTGATACTAATGTCCTGACTAGTTTTAATAGTACTGAGTTGTTCAATATTCATAACTATCCATTACGTTCACGTTATGAACGTGAGTTAGGGAAACTGGTAAACCGGATTACCTTATTACGTGATGGTAAAAACTATATCGCACAATTGTTCTATAAGAATCAATCAATGCTGAAACATATTTTGATTATGGTGAATAATAAGAAAAAAGGTTATCACCTGGCATATGATTTAAGATTCTACAGAACAGAGGATAGCTATCAGTACGGTACAGACTCATTCGTAATCAGTATTAAAGATGGTGAAGATATGCCTAAAATTAATTTCATCAATGATGAAGATGGCAAAAATGTACCTATAAATTATTTAGATTATACGATGCTTCAAAATTACATAATAACTATGCCACGTGGGAAAGAAATATTTGAATGGATGAAACGTAATGTTAGTTTCCTTTTCACTACGTAGCAATGACAAAAGGTTGCCGTATAGCTACCCACTAACCAGGAAGTACGATCAATGAAGATTTCAAAGAAACATATTGAAGAAGGAGTTAGGACTTTATAATACCATTTTCCAGTATGGGCTATGCAACCGCCTGACATGGAGAATTTTTTTATGGATGTGCAATATGATGTTCTAAAGTCAGTGGGGCACTTCATTGATAGTCATTAATTGCTATTGCAGGTGAAATAAATTTCATTTTTATGGTATAATTTAGTGATAAATAATCTGTTGTTTTGTGAAATAAATGAAACGAAAAAAAATAATATGGTATAATATAGATGTAAAACTCTGTTTGACAGTACTAATGTACTGATAGTTAGAACCTGATCCTATCGAAAATGTAGATGGCAGTTGAGAAGTTCAAGCAGTTCGATGTGCAAATGAGACTCGTACCAATTTCCCGAGCGTTAATCCGATACCAAATACTAAGGAACGCAGGAGCTACGACAATGCGGCACAATAAAAGAGTACAATAAACAGATAAGTACTCTCTAGATAGACATATAGGTTCGCCCCTAAGTAATTTGTTAAGGGAGTTTCTGTAAAGAACAATGCGATGGATTTTATATAATATAAAACTATCCAAAATTTGCAGAAGCAAGTACTGGTTTGATTGTATAGACTCAGTACTAAGTCGTGTTATGTTTAAAGCACGGACCGTTGCATATGAACTGCGATATGAGAGAAACAGAGCAACCCGCTTTCGCACTCATAACTTTAGATAGTATTGATCCGTCTAAAGTTTGAGTAATTCGCAATACAATAATTCCGATGGCTATCATCGTCAGAGTAAATTAGTACACAATTCGTGTGCTTTTTTATTGTCTTCATCCCCCATGTGGGGGGATAAAAATCCCTTAGCAAATCTCGTCAGTACAAATCGTGTTAAACGAATTAAGTATCTTTAAGTACAAGCGGCGACAGCAAGCGAAGTACTTAAAGATACTTTAGAGAGTACTAACGCAGTTAGTACTTGATATTCTCTAATGAGACATAATTGATGTTGTTGCTATGAAATTCTTGTTGTTTTCTTATGAATGAAGTAACCTCATGATATGTTTGTATGGTACTGATAGTTAATAGGGGAATGTAATGAGTAAAAATACTGATATTGTGCATGATCTGACAAATACTGACTACAAGAAGTTGATTGAAAGAACTGCTGGAAAGAACTTTAAGTTAAGTGACTGCAAAGCAGATTTTGATAAACTTTTTAAAGAGAATCCTCATGAGTTCATTGAGCAGTTAAATCGCGTATCAAGAAACCTTTCTCTTGTTGCACACGAATATAAGAAGGTACTTGATGCAAGCAAAGTTGATGAGATCAAGCAACAGATCATGCACTTGGACGAATCAGTAAAAGCGGCACTGCTTTCGTCATTAGGTATTAGGAATGGCAAAGGAAAGCCTACTACTGAAAAGGGTGTTAGTCAGCGGAACGTCATTAATGTCACTGTTGATGGGAAAATGTACGGGATTCAAGAAAGTGGCAATATCACTGCTGAACTTAAAGAACTGATTAAATCCAAAGGTTTTGACTACAAAGGTGACGAACGTAAGAAATTCTTTGAAAAGTTCAAAGCCGAGTAAGATAACCAACCCTGTCCACAAGGGGCTAAATTTTATCCCACGGATGCTAAAAGCATTGGCAGTACTTGTCTAATGTGAACCACGCGAAGCAGCGTCCTGATTGCGATTCATAAAACTGCATAGGAGGCTGCTAGCGGCGATTAAACCAGAAAGTAGTGCCAACCCATACCATCGATAGAAAATCCCCTCAGAATTGCATTGAGAACGTGTAAAGGGCTTCATAGGCACAGACTCACAGACTACAAATGATTCAGTACTACAAGTACTTCCCCTAGGACGTCAAAGGAAGATAGTGAATCCTGATTGACGAGCATCGCACTGTATTTGGGGTTATCACTGCTTAAATTGTATCCATCTTGGACTACCTGAACTCGCTTGTACAAGTAGTTCCCTTCTTTGTGGAGTACTACCACTTTCCCGTCTCGTAGCTGCTTTTGGGACTGGTCTATAAGCAAGACGCTACCAACCATGAATGTTGGCTCCATTACGTCAGTCTTAACGCGAAGGGCTGAGAGGTTTGCCCTTTTATCCAACAAATCGGGGAAAGTACTTGAATCCAGCAAAAGGAAATTATCGCTATCAACAAAAGGAATTTTCAACAGTTTTTCGGCTTGGTCTGTGCTTGCTGATTTTGAAAACTCTTTTCCAGTCGCCAGCCATTCAACCGACACGCCTCCAGCTTTAGCCAGTAGTACAAGATTCTCTAAAGTCGGGCTTGATACAGCCTGAAGATAGTTATGTACAGTACTGTACCCTATGCCTGCTTTTTTGGCGAAATCTCGCCCTGAACCAGAAGGTACTATCGATTTTAGTCTTTCGCTGAACTGTTCAACGCTTTCTTTTTTGCCAGCCATGCACAACCCACCACATTAAAAGGAACTTTGTTCCTCATTTCTATTTGACGAATTCCTTTTAATGATCAATCATGTTCTTAATGTTAGTAATGAGTGGTCATTATGAGTATTCACAACAAGTTAGAATCTCAGATAAAGGAGCAAAATGCCAGTACTGAGAACTGGCATAGAGCGGATATCTTGGCAGCTATCAAGAAACGAGGGGGAACACTGGCACAGCTATCCAGAGATAACGGCTTACATGAAAGAACACTTTACAACGCATTGGAACGACACTGGCCTAAAGGTGAGAAAATTATTGCCGATTTTATAGGTGTACCAATTCGCACAATTTGGCCTGAACGCTATAAGAAACTTAACGCAAACTAAATTTGAGGGGGATGTATGCCTGGTTTGATGGTTTTTATTATCTGTATCTTTCTTGCTGTACTTACGTACAGGAAGGTTTCAAACCGCTCCAGAAATAAAGGTCGGGGAAAGATCAGAACGTTGATTACATCTTTAGCAATGAGTTTCATTGTTTTTATGGCATCTATTGGGATCGGTGCTGGAGTTATTTCACAAGACAAAAATACCAATATTAATGCTAAGGCTTCACCAGGTGATAGCACTAAAAAGACTAACCTCAACATTTATACTTGTAACAAATTCGAGGCAATAACTCAGACTCGTCAAGGTACGAAGCATAACTCTGGTTTTTATTCAGATAATAAGACTAATATTACTTATAGCATAACGGATACTATTTTAAGTACTAAAATGGTCATTCCGGGTTTTGATGATAGTACTGAAACAGCAAAGTTTAACAAGATTGCAGCAGATGGTTCAAGGAAGTATGGGAATTCATCAAGTAATTACTTTGTATCGTATCTAAATGATAATACTATAAGGATAATTAATGTTAACTTTAATGCAAATATGACATTAACTCAAATTTGCTCAAAATAATTAATTGTACATAAAATTGCTAAGGATTGGATAGATGAAGAAACTAATATATGCTGTATTGTTAACGGTAGTACCATTAACTACAATTGCGGCCACTATTCCAGATGGCAAAACAGAAAAGCCCTTTGTCGTTGGTAGCGAAGTTATTTGTTTAAAAGAAATTCAGAAACAAATCACTCCTTATCTCAAGTCATTTGAAGAAGAAGGTGGGGTCAAGTACAAATACAATGTTAAATCTGGTTTATCTTACAAGGACACTGTAGGGCTACGATTACAGATTAACCGAGTTGACTCAGGCTTGAATGACAGGGTTGCAGATCTTGATTACTACTGGCTACAGGAGCGGGGCAGTATGTGCCAGCCAGCGTATATGGTACTTGATCGTTCTCAATGAGTGTTTGTACTGGCATAAGGTCGCGAAAGCGGCCTTTTTTGTTTATGTCGTTGAAAACAAGATTTTTTAGTTTTTTTTGCGAAAATTGAAATGTATTTTTACTGTTCAAAGACTATACACACCCTTACAAATAGTGGGACAATAACCATCACCAAAAAATAGTGCAAGTACAGGATGTTATGAATCAGGAACTCTATTTTTGCTCTCCCGGTGAGAACCAATATTACTCAATGCTTCCCTTGTGGGGCGTAGCTCGCGTTTCTAAAATGGCTAACGGTACACCGTGGCTCGAACCGCAATGGGTCGGGGGACATGGTGAAGTACCGGATGGCCTCGCTCTCTATACCTCAAGGCTTGATGCGACTGTTAGCAGCCTTGTTCTTAATCAACGAGATGGGGATGCATGGGCTGTTTACCCGTTTACTGATTTCAACGTTACGCAGATGATGCTTGAAAGAAAGGCGGAACAATCAAAGTACTGGGTGATGCTGATTTTTGGTTTTACAGGCGATGATTTCAGACGTTTGATCAAAACCACCGGGATATACCGTACAGTGTACTTTCCTGTTGGATTCCCTGTCAGTGATTCGATTGACCAGAACACGAACCCCGCGATTTTAAGTTTTGCGGAAGATTTCTTTGAATCGATAGACGAGTACTGGAAAGTACATTTTAGCGATTACTGTCAGGACATTCAGCACCTGAATGAAATGTCGAAAGATGATATTGAAACAATGGCAAGAAAAGCAATATCACAGGCCAGTGCCACCGATAAACCGCTATTGACTGCCAGTACTCATGTAAGTGTTATGACTTATTCGGGTAGTGAATGGATTGTTTCATCGCCTGATGGCGTTGCGTCCTCAAAAGTACATTGAATTAAAGGGATTTTGTTATGGGAAGGCAAAAGCAACTCGCTAAATTAGGCGATAAAACATCCTTTGGTAAAATCGTCAGTGCTTCGGCAAACATATCTGATGAAAATGTAAAGCTTGCTGTCGATGGCGACATGGCATATTGCAATAATTGCAAAGATTCTTTCCCTATTGTTGCAACGTATAAAGGGTGGATTGGTGACGGCAAACTGGTCGTCGGTGACGGTGATACTGTACTTTGCAAATGTAAGAATAATGTTGTATTTGCAACCTCACATTATTCAGGATGTTCTTCACGGGAAAGCAGGACGGTCGCTGCATCATCTAATGTAATCCCTCTTTCCGCCAGTCAGGGAGCTAATGAAGCGATAACGGTCGTTCCGGTGTTTGCTAAATCAGTACTTCGCGGTACGGGCAATACTGATGCAGGAACGGCAGAAGAGCCACAAACCAACATTGGCGAGATGAGTTTCTATCAGTCCAGACCATCACAGCCAGCTCCTGAGCCAGAACAGCACGCACAGGCCGCGAAGAAGAAAACTTCACCACCACCAGAACCACCGAAGAAAAAATCACTGTTCGATAAAGTGACAGGTTTCTTCTTTGGTGAAGCTGAAGCAATGCCGCTTCCCCCGCCTCCGGTTGTTATGGGCGGTTCAGCCGAAGCAGGAATGGCAGCAGCAGCGGGAGGGGCTACAGCAAAAGCGAATCAGGACGCAGCCAAAGCCCTTACGCATACGATGAAACACCTTTCCGGTCCTGAAATCTGGAGCGGTTCGCTTGCGATGAATTTGCCGTTTGTTGTGATGGGGGCGATTGTTCAGTCAAAACTAAAGGGTGAAAAGAGCGATCTTCTAACGCCTGAAAAATTACTGGAAGTCGCTCACAGCAAGGGTACTGTACCAACACGAGTACGTTATAACTGGATTACTGACGATGAAAGCGGGCGATTAAAAGCCGTTGGCTATCATACCAGTACTGAAAGTGGGCGTGATCAGGTTCGTGTCCGTATGCTGGAAAAGCAAACAGATGGTAGCTATGAATTCTGGGGCGATGAGCGAAGCGATAAACCGCTGATCACGTGGACACCAGCGAGCACTCCGGGATCGCAAGATAGCTGGGATACAGGCAATAACAGCCCACAGGCGGGTACTGTAACGATTCCGGGGCTTGAACATCCCGATATTCAGGGTGTGACTATTACCACAACGCCAGTACCGGAAGAGAAGGATTTTCGGGATTACATTCTGGTGTTTCCGGGGAATATACATCCGCCAATCTACATCTACCTCAGTAAGCCTCCGGTAGAACTACTGGAAGTAGAATTGTACAAGGATTTCACAGGGCGTTCACGGCAGGGTAAGTATGAGGCTGATCATATGCCGTCAAGAGCCGCAGTTGAACAATTCTTAATGGATGAGTATCCTGGGCTTGATCAAAAACTGATCAGGAAAATGGCAGATCGGGTAGCTGCGATTGTTGTGCCAAAAGAAGTTCACCAGAAAATCAGTCAAACTTACGGTGGACGTAACAAACCAGACCAAATTGCAAGGGATGCGAAGAATTTGAGGAGTGCCCTGGATCGGAATTTTGATGCAATAAAACCGGCTCTTAAAGAGTATGGGGCTACTGAAGAACAACTTGAATCCGCCAGAGCTAAAATGCACAAGCTGAATACAGAGCAAGGATTGTACTAATGACAGTAAATGTTGAAGCATTGATCCGTAGTTTAGGTAAATCTTATAAAGATTTGGTTGATTCTGGATTGATAACCTATAAAAGCGATCCCAAAGGAGCATCAGGTTCACCAACAATTAGCCTTGATATGGCGAAAGAGGGCGTGTTTTTAGCGTTCAAACGTGATGGCCGTTTACTTAAAGAAATTACATTAAGCATACAACATGATACTTTGAGTGATTGGACGTTCCCTAACGAGTTACCAACGCCTCTTAAGAACAGCATGTCTCGCCATTGGGTTCATGAAAATTTTGGTGAACCAGAAAACAGCATTCCGCCGAGAGTAATCATGAAGCAGGAAATCGGTAGGATTGAGCGATTCACTGTTGAAGATTTCCACATCCCAATCACAATGCAAATCCGCTATGACATGGCAGATATGGCTGTTGCTGTTACTTTCTTGCCTACATCAGAACTTCGCTGGTGATCTACCGTAGGCGGCCTCATGTAGGCCGCTTTTTCGTCCTCGCTAAAAGTACTGCTCTTTAGTTCACAAAATAATCAAATCCCAGGTATCCCAATTTTTGACAAAAAATCTAAAGGGATCGTTTACTGAGATAAAAGTACAGCCAGTATTTTTCTGCACGATTTAAAATCTCGTTCATCTGATCAGGTTCAACCCCGCCGACAAAATGCCTTGTGCTCATATCTCAGTATCTACCTTTTCACTAACCCGCTATCGCCTAAAAAACGAACTATCAAGAATCTCTTTTGGGTAGTCCCTTGTGATACTCCGCTTTAGCGTCTCGTTTAGTATCATTTAGATGTTGAATGCATTTAAATGATACTGTATCATTCAGTTAATTAAAATGATACTAACCAGTAGTGAGGCAGGAAAATGATTTTTGGTTATGCGAGAGTCTCAACAAAGGATCAGAATCTTGAGCGGCAGTTGGCAGTACTGGAACCTGTTTGCGACAAAATCGTTACAGAGAAAGAATCAGGTAAGTCCACCAGCGAAAGACCTGAATTGTTAAACCTGCTTTCACACCTCCGCGAAGGTGACACGCTCGTTACTCACTCGATTGATCGCCTTGCACGTAATACCCGTGATTTGCTGGAAATGATCGATAATCTCGTTGAACGTGGGATCACTGTTCAGTTCCTTGCTAACTCCATGAGCTTTGACAATTCCCCGCAATCCCGCCTGATCCTGACAATGATGGGGGCAGTAGCGGAATTCGAACGGGGTATGATTGCATCGCGTAGAAACGAAGGAATTGCTCTTGCTAAAGAAGCAAGGAAGTACAAGGGGAAGCAAAAGAACAAAGAGCTACATAGCAAGATTGTCGATATGTTACAGACCGGAAAGAACACACCGGACGAGATCGCAAAGTTGTGCGATTGTGGAAGGGCTACAGTGTTTCGCGTGAAAAAAGAAATGATTGCCAGTACTGGCAGTATTGCAGACTGATATAGCGGTGGGGTGGAGAGGAAAGGTTTGAACGAGGCGTTGTTTCCCGAATCCTTTCGATATCTATGACAAGTTTAACTGTATTGCCTTTAATGGGTATAGTACTTTCCATAGTTCCTTTAGATGAAGTATGGAAAGTACTTATATTTCTGATCGGCGGTAATTAATTATATTACCTTGAATAGTTCACGCCATGATGTTAACCATTCAGAAGGTAGGAATTGAGTTGTGGCATAATTATTTTTAAATGATATATTTTTAAAATCCCATGTGTTCTTTCTTGCCATACCATTTACATCTTTGCAAATTTGTATCATATCATAGCTTGTAACTGTGAAAGCATGTAAATGACCAATGCTTGCATATAACTTTTTCTCTTTATCTGGATGTACTTGTAAGTTCCATACTCGAAGGATTTCTAAATGCGACCTTAGTTTCAACATATGATCTCTATAATCAGAGTGAAGTTCTTCTACTTTGCTTAGTCTTTTTTGATAGTCTGAATCAGATAAGTTAAGATTTTGAACTCCTAAATGCTCATAAAGTTGAGAAATGTTTAAATGTAGCAATTCTGCTTTGCACTTTGCCTCATGGAATAGAGTGATATATATATTAGCTTGTTCAAAACCTTTTTCATTAATCTTATCAGTATACCAATCTTTCACTTTTACTATCGCGTAAACAGCAGTACACGTCATTACAGTGTCCATAATTGCCGATGTAGTAGAACTATCATATCCATGAAGAAATAGTACATCAACATACATAGTAAGTAATGAACCTAAAAAAATACATAAAATGTGTGAAAGTCTTATTCTATCTTTAATGATTTTTATATTCACTTTTACAGTATCCTAATTATAAACCCTGTGATCTAATACAATATTTTCTTTACCAATCCCATTTAACAGTAGTATCTAATCCACGTAAATTAGTATGTTCAGTACAAGTAGCTTTGAGTACTGTTTCACCAGTTTCAAGTGATACAATATCAAATTCTTCTATCTAAGTTTGCCCCATTGAACCTTTGGCACGGTAACTAGTTCTAACGTACTTAAATTTGTCACGAGGATAGCTTTTTTCAAATAGAATTCTGTCATTTGCCTTTACCTTAAGTAGTTAAAAAACAATGGTTTTAAACAACTTCTGATAATTCCCACAAAACTGTACAGGCTTTTTCCTTATGCTGGTACATGCTCAAAGTACTGGTTAAGAGTGTCAGCAATACTAGATTCAGTATTAGTACCAATCACCACATTAGCACTTGCTTTAACCTCGTCAGAAGCATTAGCCATCGCTACACCTAACCCCGCAGCTTGTAGCATACTCACATCATTCAAGTTATCGCCAAAAGCGATCACATCCTTCATTGATAGCCCTTGTGACTCAACCCACTGTGTAAGACGTTTACCTTTACTATTGCCAGTTTGGGCGATATCTACCTGATCATGCCATGACCATTCACAAGTAAGACCGCTCTCCTTTTCAACTACTTGTGTGAAGTTTTTCAACTTAGCAATATCACTATCAGTTAGGGCAAACTTCCAGATCTTATCTACGTCATGAGCAACAGTCGCTAAAGAATCTACGTGTTTGAATACGGGGCGTTGATGTTCCGGTAACGTTCTAGCCCACGTTTCAGTGCGGGTAATGTGCCCAGTTATCTCGCTGTAAAACATTGCATCGTCTGCGTACATCAAGCCGTGAACATTATGATCAGCTAACAGTGTTACCAGTTGAGTAGCCTGATTTGGGAGTAGGGGATCAGAGGCAAGTACACTTTTACCTATGTAATCGTAAAGTAATGCCCCGTTACAGCATATAGCGGGGGTATCTAACTCTAAGGCCTGGTAGAAGGGATGGATTGCTACGTGATGCCGTCCGGTCACTATAACTACCATTACACCTGCTTTACGGGCATTCTGAAGGGCTAATACTGATTCAGGGAGGATCGTTTTTTGTGGGGTAAGTAACGTACCATCGAGATCAAGGGCAATAACTTTAAAGGTCATTTCAGATTCACATATGGAGTTGATAGATAACCCGATAGTACACCGGATGGGCGATAGGTCAAAAAGTCAGAATGGCTATTCAGATTGCGATTCTAGACGCTCTACGAGCACCATAGGACGCTTTTATAGAAAAGTTAGAAGGTGAGTTAGGGATAGATCTGAAACGGCTTAAAGTGGCTTGTATGATGCCTAAAATCCAGTAGTATCAATGTAGTGTCATTATTTTGATGAATTTGTAATAATGAACCATTCATACAAATAGGTGCCATTACAGCAAATTGCAGGTGTATCCAGTGCCAGTGCCTGATAAAAAGGATGGATAGCAACGTGATGTCGGCCTGTGACGATGAGGATTTTGTAACCTGCTTGTCTGGCGCGAGCCAGCGCCTCGAGGGATTCGGGAAGAATGGTTTTCGTGGGCGTCAGCAGGGTACCGTCTAAATCGAGAGCTATCACGCGTGATGTCATGTTGCAGTCCAGGGTTAATGTTGAAAAATGTGCAGCTCACGATGGTACACCGCAGCGCGCGCAGGGCAAATTTTTCAGCACTCACTATTATGTATAATTTGCTTCCACGTGCAGTATGGAAAGGAGTTTTCATGAAACAAACCGTATATACCGCCAGCCCGGAAAGTCAGCAGATCCACGTCTGGAGCCTGCATCACGACGGTAAGCTGACGTTGGTGCAGGTGGTCGACGTGCCGGGCCAGGTTCAGCCGATGGTGATAAGCCCGGACAAGCGTTATCTCTACGTTGGCGTGCGCCCGGAGTTTCGCGTCCTGGCATACCGTATTGCCCCGGATGACGGTGCGCTGACCTACGCGGCGGAATCCGCACTGCCGGGCAGCCCGACCCATATTTCCACTGACCATCACGGCCAGTTCCTGTTCAGCGGTTCTTACAACCAGGCCTGCGTCAGCGTGACGCGTCTGGAAGACGGCCTCCCGGTCGGTGTGGTTGACGTGGTGGAAGGCCTTGAAGGCTGCCACTCCGCAAACATCACCCCGGACAACCGTACCTTGTGGGTTCCGGCCCTGAAGCAGGACCGCATCTGCCTGTTTACGCTGAGCGACGACGGTAAACTGGTTGCGCAGACCCCGGCGGAAGTGACCACCGTGGAAGGCGCGGGTCCGCGTCACCTGGTGTTCCACCCGAATCAGCAGTACGCCTACTGCGTCAACGAGCTGAACAGCTCTGTCGACGTCTGGGAACTGAACGATCCCCACGGTGAAATTGAAT
>Ga0160437_1000253_pt1 | contig 29656 bp, 25 predicted proteins | sample HID1975I_E0MG_FD_108227 | JGI IMG/M metagenome (GOLD analysis project Ga0160437, IMG submission 108227) | Enriched soil microbial communities from UW Madison campus, WI, USA - HID1975I_E0 MG | ecosystem: Environmental > Terrestrial > Soil > Unclassified | place: USA: Madison, Wisconsin... | reverse complement strand
GCCGGCCGGAACTGGCCATGGCCGAGCGGATGCTGGGCGAAGTCTTCGCCGATGAAGGGCGTCTGGGCGAGAGTTCGGCGCGCCTGCTGATGGATACCGCGATCGGTCTGGTCGCCAATGCCATGCGCGCCCTATGTGCCTTGCAACCCTCTCGCCAGTCGATTGCCGACCGCCGTCTGGAGGAAGTCCTGCGCTTCATCGAGGTGCACCTTTCGGACCCGCAGCTTTCCACGGCGATGGTGGCCAGGGGCTGCGGGATTTCGCCGCGCTACCTCTCGTTCCTGCTGCGCCTGCGCGAAACCTCGTTCTCGGAACTGGTCTGGGAGCAGCGGCTGGCAAAGGCGAAGGACTGGCTGGGCAAGAGCGATCCGCGGGACATTTCGATCAGCGAGATCGCCTATGGCGTAGGCTTCAAGAGCCCGGCGCATTTCAGCCGCATGTTCAAGCGCGTGTTCGGATTGAACCCCCGAGAATATCGCGGCGAGGGCGGCGGGGTGGCTGCTTTGCCAGCACCTGCCGCGGCGCGTCCGGTGAACGAGCCATTTGCAGGCCTGCCGCGCGCCAGCCTGCTCCTTCAATAGCCGCGCAAACGCCAGAGCGATCTATGCGCAAGGGACGTCGCTGCGCTTGCGCCTCGTCATGTCCGTAGTCGAAGCTGGCGGCATACCGATGCAATCGGATCGACGGGAGAGCACGACAATGCCCAAGTACAAGCTGATCGCCCTCACGACCCCCAAGGCAGGGCGTGAGGAGGACTATCACCACTGGTACGACAACAATCACTTGCCGGAACTGGTGAACACTTTCGGCATGACCGGCGCCCAGCGTTACGAACTGGTCGCCCGGCTCGTCGGCAACGACAGCAACCCCTATCTCGCGATCTACGACATCGAGACAGACGATCCGATGGCGCTGCTGGGCGCGATCGGCAAGGCCACGGCTGCCGGCCAGCTCACGCAGAGTGACGCGCAGGACATGGGCACTTGCTACACCGCACTGTTCACCGAAAGGGGCGACCGGGTAACCCCTGCCGCTTGACTGCCGCAGCCTCGCGGCACCTGTCCGCGAGGCGTGTCAGCGGCCGCTGAACCGGGGCGGGCGTTTTTCTTTCAGGGCGGCGATCCCTTCGATATGGTCGGCACTGCGGACGGAGACGCTTTCGTAGGCGATCCCGGCATCCATCAATGCCGCCGCCAGCCGCTTGAGTTCGAGATTGGTCAGGACCTTCGTCGCCCGGATCGCCACCATCGCGCCGGCCAGCAACTTCGCGCAGAAGGCATCCACCCGGGCGTCAAGTTCCTCGGCCGGAACGCAGTGATTGATCAGCCCGATTTCTGCCGCCCTGGCAACCGTCAGCAGTTCGCCGGTGAGGAGGTATTCCTTGGCTCTCGTCAGGCCGATTCGCTGCGCCCAGATCACCGCGCCGCCATCGCCGGCCACCAGGCCAAGGCCGACATGGGGATCGCCGATCTTCGCGCCTTCGGCAGCGAAAATCACGTCGCAGAGCAGTGCCAGCGTGGCGCCGAGGCCCACGGCATGGCCGTTCATCCGGCAGACGACGGGCTTGTCGATATCCAGCAGGGTCGAGACGATGCGCTTCGCCACGCGGGCCTCATGGTCGAACAAATGCGGGTTGCGGGCATTATGCTCGATGTGGTCGAGGTCGCCCCCGGCGGAGAAGGCGCGGCCGGCGCCGGTCAGCAGCACGAGGTCGGAGCCCGGATCGCCCTGGGCGAACCACAGCGCTTCTGCCAGATCGTCGTGAAGCTGGAGGTTGACCGCATTCATCGCTTCCGGCCGGTTGAGCGTGATCCGCAGCAGGCGTTCCTCGCGGGCCATGGCGATGGTGGCCAGGTTCGGCAGCGGCGGAATGGCGCTCATGTTCGTCAGGTCTCCCAATGGTTCTTGCTGTCGTCCTGGCGGTGATAGACCGCTCCGTTCAGCGAAGGCAGGGGCAATCCTATTTCGCGATCACCTTTCGCCCCGGCGAAACCTTCGCTCTTGCAGGCCTTTGTCGGCCTCTTCGCCTTGCCAAGGCCGGGCGGTTCCGTTCTACCTCGCTGAACGCCTGAACGGCACCAGCCGCGGGTCATGGAAGAGGAAGCGTAAATGGCGCAGTTCGACGAGAGCTTCGATTGGGTGGTCGTCGGCAGCGGAGCCGGCTCCATGGCCTCGGCGCTGCTGATGAAGCAGGCCGGCAAGTCGGTGCTCATCTTGGAGAAGTCGCCGTGGGTGGGCGGGACGACGGCCAAGTCGGGCGGGGTCATGTGGATCCCCAACAACCGCTTCATGGACCCGGGCGAGGACAGCTTCGAACAGGCCTGCCAATACCTTGACGCGGTCGTTCCCGATGGCGACGACAGCCCCGGGACCAGCCCCGAACGCCGCCGCGCTTATGCGCGGGAGGCGCCCCGGATGCTGGACTTCATCGTGTCCCAGGGCGTGGCGATGGAGCGTGGCTCGCGTTTCTGGCCCGACTATTATGACGATCTGCCCGGGGGCATGAAGACCAGCCGCACGGTCACCGCCGTGCCTTTCGACAAGAACGCGCTGGGCAAGTCATGGGCCGGCAAGCTGCGCCAGGGCTTTGCCGAGGCGCCCATCCGTCTCGACGATGGAATGAAGCTGCCTTTCGCCAGGCATTCCTGGGCGATCAAGAAGATCCTCCTCAAGACCGCGGTGAAGATCGTCGCCGGCAAGCTGACCGGCAAGCACTGGGTGACGGCGGGAGCCGCCTTGCAGGGGCGGATGCTCAAGGCCGTGCTGGACCGGCAGGCGGCGGAGATCCGCACCGACAGCCCGGTCACGGAAACGGTGGTCGAGGATGGCCGCGCGCTGGGCGTGGTGACGGTCAAGGACGGCAAGCCCTGGCGCATCGGCGCGCGGCTGGGCGTGTTGATGAATGCCGGCGGCTTCTCGCAGAACCAGGCGATGCGCGACAAGTATATGCCCGGAACGCGCGCAGCGTGGTCGAACGGCATCGAAAGCGACACGGGCGACATGCATGCCGAACTTGAGCGCCAGGGCGCCGTGCTCGCCCAGATGGACCAGATGGTCGGATTCCAGATGTCGGAGGCCCCGGGCTGGGATACGGACTACGTCAAGCCGGGTACCCAGAGCACCACCGGCAAGCCGCATGCCATCCAGGTCGATCAGACGGGCGTTCGCTACATGAACGAGGGCGGCTCCTACGAGGAGTTCTGCGAAAACATGCTGCTGCGCAACCGCACGGTCCCCGCGATCCCGAGTTGGGCGATCATGGATCAGCAGTACATGGACGAATATGCGGTCGCCGGCAAAGGCATGGCGAAGAAGAACATGACCGCCTGGCTGACGTCGGGCTGGATGCGCAGGGCAGACAGCATCGAGGCGCTGGCAGGGCAGATTGCAGTTCCGGAGCAGGCCCTCAAGGCCACTGTCGAGCGCTGGAACGGTTTCGTCCGGGGCGGGCGGGACGAGGACTTCCATCGCGGCGACCGGGCATACGACAACTGGCTGGGCGATCCCTTTTTCAAGGACGGTCCCAATGCCTGCATGGGCACCATCGAGCAGGGTCCGTTCTATGCGATCCCGGTGGTTCCCGGCGATGTCGGCACTTACGGCGGCGTCGTCTGCGACAGCGACTCGCGCGTGCTCAGGGCCGACGGCTCGCCTATCGAGGGGCTCTATGCCTGCGGTGTGAGCACGGCCTCGCCGATGGGCCGCGTCTATCCCGGCGCCGGGGCCAGTGTCGGTCCTTCGATGACCTTCGGCTGGATTGCCGCCAGGCATGCGGCAGGCTTGGGCAACCAGGTCTGACAGCGGCGTGAAGTCGGCGGTCAAGCGCCGATCGAGAGGCATCGCCGGTGCGACGGTTGGTCGATAACGCCGCGGCGGTCCGGCCTCCCCTTGCGCACACTTGCCCTTGCGGTACTGAACTTGAGTTCAGCCCGCAAGGTTCACCTATGGGCGGAGAGGCTGCTCGAGAGAGGACACATGAGCCAGACACTGGAGAACAGGGCATCCCCGGATGCCAAGACGCAGCTCGACATTTACCGCCGGATGATCCGGATCGAGCGCAACGATGACGCCACCCGCACCCAGATCCGTCGCGGCCGCATTACCGCGCCGTACTATTCGGCGCGTGGGCAGGAATGCATTCCCTCAGCCATCTCGGTGCTGCTGAACAACGACGACAAGATCTGCACGATCTATCGCGGCATCCACGACATGGTCGCCAAGGACATGCCGCTCCGCCCGCTCTGGGCAGAAATCTGCGGACGCGTTGACGGCACCTGCAAGGGCAAGGGCGGCCCGATGCACCTCACGCACCCGGAAACCGGCGTGATGGTGACGACGGGCATCGTGGGATCTTCCATGCCGATCGCCAACGGCTTCGGCTGGGCGGCGCTGCTGGACGGCACCAAGCAGGTGACCGTGGCCTATTTCGGTGACGGCGCCAGCAACATCGGCGCGTTCCACGAAGCGCTGAACCTGGCCTCGGTCTGGAAGCTGCCGGTGATCTTCGTCTGCCAGAACAACGGCTTTGCCGAGCATACCCGTTACGAGAACGGCACTTCGGTCGACCAGATCTCCAAGCGCGCAATCGGCTACGGCATGCCGGGTTACACCGTGGACGGCAACGATCCGGTCGACGTCTATGCCCACGCCCACGCCGCCATCGAGCGTGCGCGTGCGGGCGAGGGGCCTACGCTGCTGGAATGCAAGACCTTCCGCTTCATGGGCCACGTCTTCGGCGACGCCGACGGCTACATGACCAAGGAAGAGAAGGCGGCAGCCATCGCCAAGGATCCGCTGCCGATCTATCGCCAGAAGCTGATCGACGACGGCATTGCCACTGCGGCGCAGCTCGACGCGCTGACTGCGAAGATCGAGGCCGAAGTGAACGACGCCATCGAATTCGCGATGGCCTGCGAATACCCGTCCGACGACGAACTGCGCCGCGACGTCTTTGCCGAGGAGATTCCGGCATGAGCACTGAAACTCTCGAAGCACCCGCCGTGGAAACGGTGAAGATGAACGGCCTTCAGGCGATCAATGCCGCGCTGATGGAGGCGATGGAAGCCGACCCCAAGGTTCTCGTGCTGGGCGAGGACATTGCGGACAACGAAGGCGGCGGCGTCGTTGGCGTTACCCGCGGGCTCTCCACCAAGTTCGGCACGATGCGCGTGCGCTCAACGCCGATCTCCGAACAGGCGATCATCGGTGCTGCCATCGGCGCGGCCATGGGCGGCTACAAGCCCGTGGCCGAAATCATGCTGATGAACTTCACGGCCGTCGCGATGGACATGATCGTGAACCACGCGGCCAAGCTGCGCTTCATGTCGGGCGGTCAGAGCCAGGTGCCGATGGTGATCCGCACGCTGACCGGCGCGGGCAACCAGACTGCCGGCCAGCATGCCGACTTCTATGAGGCATGGTTCTGCCACACTGCCGGCATCAAGGTGGTGATCCCCTGGACCCCGGCGGATTTCAAGGGCCTCTACCTCTCGGCGATCCAGGACCCTGATCCGGTCATCATCGTCGAAAGCGGCAAGACGCTGTTCGTGCCGATGGACGTGCCAGTGAACCAGGGCCCGATCCCGCTGGGCAAGGCGAACGTCGTGGCGCCAGGTTCGGACATCACCATCGTCTCCTACGGACAGATGATGTTCACCGTGATGCAGGCCTATGAGGAACTGACCAAGGCTGGCGTCTCGGTGGAAGTGATCGACCTGCGCACGATCTCTCCGTGGGACAAGGAAACCGTTCTGGCTTCGGCCGAAAAGACCGGCCGCCTGCTCGTGGTCCACGAAGCGGGCCGCAACTTCGGCCCCGGCGCGGAAATCGCCGCCACCGTGCAGGAAACGCTGTTCGGCAAGCTGAAGGCCCCGGTCGGCCGCCTTGGCGCGCCGTATTGCTCGGTGCCCTTCGCGAAGAAGCTGGAAGACGCCTTCCTCGTGCAGCCGCCCGAGATCATTGCCGAAGCCCAGCGCCTCGTCGCGATGGGCTGACGGTACTGCCATTCAGTGAAACGGAAGGGCCTCCGCAGCGATGCGGGGGCCTTTCGCGTCATGTTGGAATGCGGTGCGTGGCGCTTGGGCGTGGCGTTATCGAGCACGTGAGTGCTGGGGACACTGGAGACGATTTCCACTAAGCCAAGCCGATCCTGAGTCAGTCCAACCGCCCCGGCCGCTTTGCCCCCAACCCAACCAAACCTACCCCGTCATCTCCGCGAAGGCGGGGATCCCGCTTGTTCCTCACGGCGAGGCACAAGGGAAGGGGGGCCCCGCCTTCGCGGGGGCAACGTGATGGTGAGGCGGAGGTGAGTGTTTGATGGTGCCAGGCGCCCAAAGCGCAACGCCGCAACTAATGATCCGTCGCGCCGCGCCGGAAGTCACCAAACCATCGCATCCGCTCGCTTTTCCGGCCGAATGTAGATCGAGGTGATCCACGGCGAGAGCGCTTTCATCCTGCACTCCAGTACCTCGATCAGCGTTTCGGCATCGCCCATCCTCAGGTCGTCCGCGAAGTCGGCGCTGATCGCGACGAAGATCGCCTGCGGGCTCGTGTGGATGGTGCGGATGTGGTTCACCGCGTCGATGCGCGGATTGCCGTCCAGCACCTCCCGGATCCGGGCGATGAGCACCGGGTCGGCCGCTTCGCCGATCAGCAGTTCCTTGGATTCGCGGGCCAGCAACACGGCAACGCCCGCCAGCACGCAGCCGATCAGCACCGAAGCGACCCCATCGATGCGCGGGTCGGCGAAGTGGATCGAGGCCCAGACGCCGACCGCCGCGATGACAAGGCCGATCAGCGCGGCGCTGTCCTCGAACAGCACGATGAAGCCCGGCGGGTCCTTGCTGCGGCGGATTGCCTGCCACCAGGTCTGATCGCCGCGCCCGCGATCGAATTCGCGCACGGCGAGGGCCCATGAGGCGCCTTCCATCAGGAATGCGATGCCCAGAACGATGTAATTGAGCGTCGGATCTTCGATCGCGTGCGGTTGCCGGATATGGACGAAGCCTTCGTAGATCGACACGCCCGCGCCGATCGCGAAGATCAGGATGGCGACCACGAAAGCCCAGAAATACAGCTCGCGCCCATAGCCGAACGGGTGCGTCGGGTCCGGCTTTCGGCTGGCGCGCTTCTGGCCGTAGAGCAGCAAGACCTGATTGCCGCTGTCTACCAGCGAGTGCACGCCCTCCGTCAGCATGGAGGACGAACCGCTGATCCCGGCGGCTACGAACTTGGCGACGGCAATGCCCAGATTGGCCGCCAGCGCGCCGTAGAGCACGATATTGGCCTTGAAATGCGCAGCTACGCTGCCTGTCTCGCTCATCGTGGGGCGGTTCCTCGCAGGACTTCGAAGAGTCCCAACTGTCACCGCCCGTGCGAGGTTGCGCAAGGGCTGTCGATTTAGCCCAGCGCCTGACGTCCCACGCGCTCGTTCCACAGGTCGGCATTGCCGCAGAGTTGCAGGTTCAGCAGCGCGCGCTTGAGGAACAGGTGACACGGATGCTCGTCGGTAAGGCCAATGCCGCCGTGGAGTTGCACCATCTCCTCGGTTACGAAGCGGAACGCTTCGGCGGCCAGGACCTTGGCGGCGGCGAGTTCGGTGACGCTGGCTTGCTCGTCGCGCGCGCGCTTCCACAGCAGGGCCTCGGCGACGACGATGCGCGTCTTCATGTCCGCGGCGCGGTGCTTCAGGGCCTGGAACAGCGCGATTGGACGGTCGAACTGGCGGCGGACCTTCATATACTCGATCGTCATGTCCAGCGCCGCGCCAGCAGCACCGGTGCAGTCTGCCGCGAGGGCGAGTTGCGCTTCGCCGGAAAGCCGGTCGTGCAGGGCCTTGGCGCCCGCTGCGTCCGTGAGCATCAGCGTGGGCGCATACCCATCCAGTACCACGTCGAACAGGCGGCGGCTGGGATCCCAGATCGCGCGCTCCATCAGCGAGACGCCGGGTGCGTCGAGCGGCACCAGCGCGTAGCCAGTGGGCAGTTGCGCGACCACGGCGACGGCCATGTCCGCCTCGAACACGCCCGAGATCGTGCCGGAAACGGTGCCGTCCGATCCTTCGGTCAGCCTGGCGGAAAGCATCGGCAGCGGCGCATATTCACCGCCTGCCATTCGCTCCAGCCAGTCCGCACGTCCGGCAAAACTCTCGCTCGCGGCGATTGCCTGAAGGCCAAGCTGCGCCGGGATCAGCGGCATGGCGGAGAGTACGCGCCCCATTTCGAGGTGCAGCGCGGTTGAAGCCTCCCGCGTGAAGCCCAGGCCGCCGTCCTCTTCGGGCAGGCGCACCATCAGCCAGCCCATTTCGGCGGCCAGTTGCCAGCTGTCATCGCGCGAGGGGGAGAGCTTTTCCGCCGGAAATGCCTTCTGTGCAGCGTCGGTGAGTTCGTTGAGTTCGATCACAGCACCCACCCCTTCGGCTCGCGCGGCATGTCCAGCATGCGTTCGGCGATGATGTTGCGCTGCACTTCCTCGCTGCCGCCGGCGATGGTCCAGGCATAGGAATTCATGAAATCGGCCATCCAGTTGCCGGTGTTGAGATCGCCGAACGTGATCGGCGCCACGTATTGCTCGTCCATGCCGCCCAGTCGCAGGCCCAGCGCGGAATAGGCGCGCAGGGCCCGGCTATAGGCGTTCTTGACGATGGAGGCGTCGCCCATGCGCTCGATCCCGTTGATGCGGTTGTCGAGGAACTGGTCGGCAATCGCGCAGACGGCGTCGACTTGCGTGACGAGCGTGCCGAAATCGCGCAGCACCCCGCGATCGTCCTCGTGCCCATGCTCTCGGATCAGTTTCGCCACCCGGCCCAAAGCCCCGCGCATGCGGTAGGACAGCTCCATCAGCGTCAGCCCGCGCTCGGAGGCGAGCGTCGCCTGCGCCACGGCCCAGCCTTTGCCTTCCTCGCCCACGCGTTCGGATACCGGGATTTCCACGTTATCGAGGAAGATCTCGGCAAATTCCTCGTCGCCCTGGATCTGGTGGATCGGGCGGACGGTGACGCCGGGCGCCTTCATGTCCATCAGCAGGTAGGTGATGCCCGCCTGCTTCACGCCGTCAGACGAAGTGCGCGCCAGCAGCAGGCACTTGTCCGCGAACTGCGCCATCGTCGACCAGACTTTCTGGCCGTTGATGACGTAAACGTCGCCTTTCCGTTCGGCCCGCGTCTTGATCGCGGCAAGGTCCGATCCGGCGCCGGGTTCGGAGAAGCCCTGGCACCACGTCTCGCCTTCGAGGATCTTGGGCAGATAGCGCGCCTTCTGCTCGGCAGTGCCGCATTCGTGCAGCGTGGCGAAGGCGTGGTAGGTGGACACGAACGAGAGCAACAGGCGGGGGCAATCGGCGCCGGCCAGTTCCTCGTAGATCACTTTCTGCTCGGCCAGGCTGCGGCCGCCGCCGGGATATTCGGCGGGCCAGTGCGGGATCGCATAGCCGGCGCGGACGAGCTTGCCGAACCAGTCGCGCTGGGTGCGGACGAAATCGTCCTGCGTGCGGCTGGCATCGCGCCAGCCGGTGGGCGCTTCGGCTTGGAGGAAGCTGCGGACTTCGCTTCGCAGGGCTTCTAGATCGGCAGTATCGGTCATCCCCTGTCCTTGCCGCCCGGCCGTGGGGGCGTCCAGACAGGGGCGGGTCGCCGCGGCGATATCGAGGCGTGTCAGTCCCTGTGCGCGCTTTAGACTGCGACTTCGATGCTGTCGCCGATGACGCGCACTTCGTAAGTCTCGATCGGCATGGTGGCAGGCGGATTGATCGGCGCGCCCGTTTCAAGGTCGAAGCGCGCGCCGTGGACCGGGCAGGAGATCCAGCCACCCCGCATCCGCCCGCATTCCAGCGTCTCGTAAGCGTGGCTGCACAAATTGCGCACCGCAAACAGGCGGTCGAGCGTATTGCACAGCAGGAGGCTGATCCCGTTCACGTCCACCACCCGCTTCGTGCCGGGCGGCACTTCGTCCAATGTCGCCACGGCCACGAAGGTCTTCTCAGTCATCGTCATCCCGTTTCTCTTTGGGCTCCCGCTGGCGCACACGAACAGGGCAGGGGGCCTGAACAGGAAGCCTTACCGTGAGGCCGCTTTCATGGGCAAGCCGCCGCCGCGATTAAGCGGTCTGACAAGCACAGGCTGCGTGCCGGACCGCTTCCCGTGCGCTTGCGCGCCATGCCCGGGCGGTTTTCGCCCGGGCGTTGGACCCGTGCTTGTGAGCGGGGATGGCGCTCGGTAACGCCAGGGAAAGCAAAAACGAAGGATGCCATGCAGTTCGAATGGACCGAGGAACAGGATTCGTTCCGGCACAAGATTCGGGAGTTCCTGCATGCCAACCTCCCGGATGACTGGGAGAAGTTCTCCGAGCATGGCCCTGCTTCGCCCGCGCTGACCGCTTTCGCGCGCGGTTTCTGCGTCAAACTGGCGGAGGCGGGGCTGCTCTTTCCGCATTGGCCGCAGGACATGGGCGGAGAGGGGCTGGGACCGTGGGAGCAGCAGATCCTTTCCGAGGAAATGTGGATCGCCGGAGAACCGCGCGGCGGCCAGTACATGAACGTCAACTGGATCGGCCCGACGCTGCAGAAGTACGGCACGGCCGAACAGAAGGCGCGTTACCTCGAACCGATCACGCAGGGGGAATCACTGTGGTGCCAGGGCTTTTCAGAGCCGGACGCCGGATCGGACCTGGCCTCGCTGCGCACACGCGCGGTGCTGACCGACGGCCATTACGTCATCAACGGCCAGAAGATCTGGACCTCTTACGCCGGGCTGGCCGACACCTGCTTCCTGCTCACCCGCACCAGTGACGATCGGAAGAAGGGGATCACGATCGTCCTCGTGCCGATGGACACGCCGGGCATTACCGTGCGGCAGATCCCTTCGCTGATCGGCGAGGGCGACATTCACGAGGTCTTCTTCGACGACGTGACCGTGCCCGAAACCGCCCGCTTCGGTGAGGAGGGGCAGGCCTGGGAGATCGTTGCCTATTCGCTGCGCAACGAACGTCTGGGCATTCCGCGGTTCGTGCTGGCCCGCGCCGCGCTCGACCGGGCCGTGGCCATGCTGCAGGATCGGGGAGACTTCGCCCGCGAGCACGTTCGGATGGAAGCTGCACGCTGCGCGGCGCTCTGCGAAGGCGCGGGCACGGCCAACTATGCCGTCGTGCAGAAGCGGACGGAGGGACTAACCATCGGCGCGGAGTCCAGTTCCGCCCGATACGCTACGGTCATGGCCGAGCGGGCGGTCTGCGATTTCGTGGTCGAGTTCCTGCCCGAGGCGCTCGCCGGCGGTTCGCCCTATCTCAAGATGCACCATCAGCGCGGGATCGTTGCGGGGATCGCGGCCGGTTCGGCAGAGATCCAGCTCAACATCATTGCCAGCGATGTGCTGGAACTGCCGCGGGAGCCACGCTGATGCAGCTTGCCCTCAATGAAGACCAGAGGCAGGTGCTCGATTTCGTCGAGGCACTGGCTCGGCCTTTCGCATCCGCCCCCTTGCACGATGCCGGACTGGCACTGGAAAGTGCCGAGCTCGATGCAGCGCTGGTGGAGAATGGCTTTCTCGATGTCCAGGCCGTGGAAGAACTCGGTCCGGTGACGGCGGCCCTCGTGGTCGAGAAGCTGGCGCGCCTGCCTTTTGCAGTGGAGGCGGCGTTTTCTGCGCTCGTCCGTCCGCTGATCGATCCCCACTTGCCGCGGCCGATCTGCCTGGTGGAAGAAGGACGGACCCGCACGCCGGTGCGCTTCCTCCGGCCCGGTGCCACCGTGGTCGTTGTCGGCGCATCCGGCGTGCGCAGCTTCACCGCTCGCGAGGAGCAGATTGCGCCGGCGCAGGAGGATACGCTCTACGCCTATCCGGTCGCGTTCCTTGCCGACATGCCCGAGGCGATGACCCTGCATGCCGCCGACCCAGCGGAGATCACGCGCGCTTGGCGAGTGGCCATGGCGGCGGAAGCGGCCGGACTGCTGGGAGCTGCCCTGGCCAGCACGGTGACTTATGTGTCCGAGCGCAAGCAGTTCGGCCGCCCGCTGGCGACGTTCCAGGCCATGCGCCACCGGCTGGCAGAGGCGCAAGTTCTCACGAACTGCGCCTATTGGCTGGCCATGCGCGCCGCAGCCACGGGCGAGGCCGCAGATGCCGCGATGGCGCTGCTCCACGCGCAGGAGGCGGCGCGTCGGGTCTGCTACGATTATCATCAGTTCCTGGGCGGCATGGGCATGACGCTGGAGCATCCACTGCATTTGTGGACGTATCGCCTCAAGCTGCTCACTTCGGAACTGGGCGGTCGCGGAGAGCAAGGCCTGGCCGCGGCGGCGGCGCTCTGGGGCAAATAGCCTCGCAGCGATGGGCGAACCGTCGCTGCGATATCGGGCACGGATTGGCGCTCGGTCCATCGCGCCGTGGCATGCCCTATGCGAAGTCTTCTCCTGACAACGAAATCAGGTGGAGGATGCCATGAAGACACAGGATCTCATCGATCTGGACGGGCAAGTCGCGATCGTAACGGGAGCGGGACAGAACGCGGGCCGGGCAACGGCGCTGCAACTGGCGCGTCACAATGCCGGGGGTATCGCCGTCAACGACTTCGTGCCCGAACGGGCGGAAGCCGTGGCCGAGGAAATCCGCGCGCTGGGCGTGCCTGCGCTTGCCGTGCCCTTCGACGTGGGCGACCTCGACGCGATCCGCGCCGCCAGTGCCGCCGTGACCGCGAATCTCGGCCCGGCGACGATCCTCGTCAACAATGCCGGCATGGCCGGTCCCAATGCCACGATCCGGCCCAGCCAGACCTTCTGGGAAGAAGACCCCGCGAACTGGGACCGCTATCTGCGCACCAATCTCTATGGCGTCTACAACTGCTGCTTCGCCTTCATCCCGAACATGGTCGAGGCGAAGCGCGGACGGATCGTGACCATCGTTTCCGATTCCGGCCGCATCGGCGAGCCGAGGCTGGCGGTCTATGCTTCCGCCAAGGCCGGCGCCCAGGGCTTCGTGCGGTCGATCGCCAAGGAACTGGGACGCTACAACGTGACCTGCAACGCGGTTTCGCTCTCGGCGCTCATGCCGGACATGCCCGAGGAGCAGCTCGCCGAAATCATGCAGGGCGACCATGCGAAGACCATGATGTCCCGCTACACGATCCGCCGCTACGGCAAGTCCAGCGACGTTGCCGGCCTGGTGACCTTCCTGTGCTCCGATGCAGCGGAATGGATCACGGGCCAGACTTATCCTCTCAACGGGGGTTACGCGCCGTCCATGTGAAGGTTGCCGGCGATTTCACGGCTCACGCCGTCCTGCCATTGCCGCATGACGAGGTACCGGCCGTGAAGCGCCCCGCGGTCGCAGACCCCGAAGCCGAGAAGAGTACCCTCGCGGCCTTGCGCCGCGGGGAGCCACTTGACCCGCTCCAGCCCGAGCCGAAGCCCGTCGCGGCTTCTGTCCGGAGCCCGGGCAAGCGCTTCGGCAATCACGCGGCCGAGGTCGTGGCCTCGGGCTACGGCCGGGGCTTGCGTCCTATCCATCGCCGTCTCGGCCAGCAGCCGGTTCAGGGTTCGGTTATCGTCGGATACCAGATCGAGATAGAGCCAGCCATCCAGGGCCTGTGCGAAATCGCCGTGATAGCCGCGCAGGCCGGCCGTGTTCATGATCTTCGGTCCGGTCCAGCGCGCCTCTGTCAGGACGGCGGCAGCGGCCGGGGCAGACAATCCGAGGCCCAGATAGACGAACGCTTCGGGGCGGCTCTTGAGCACGGTTCGGGTGAGAACGCCGGCGTCTTCGCCCAGGGGGGAGATGCCTTCCGCTGCGACGATCTCCAGACCCAACACGCGCGCTTCGTCCTGGAGGCACTTGAAATGCCGGGTGCCAATGGCGGAACGGTCGTGGATGACACCAATTCCGGTGGCGCCGATCGCTGCCAGATGGCGGGCGATAAGCAGCGATTCGTCTTCATGGCTGCCGACCTGGAGCTGGAACATCCAGCGCCCGCGGGCGCGTTCGGCGCCGGCCCAGTTGATCGTCGGCACCCGCAGTTGTTCGGCAAGGGGCGTGATGACAAGGGCATTGTCGCCGATCGCCGGTCCCACGATCATCCCTGCGCCTGCGTCGACCAGCTGGCGATAGGCCGTCTCGACGGCCTCCGAGGTGCCGGAAGGCAGCCCCAGGCCGTAGGCGAAAGCGAAATTGACCGGGAAATCGATCCGGCCGGCGTTTTGCAGCGCCTGAACCTCACGTTCCAGCCATTCCCCGATGTCGCCGGGGCCAGGTGCCGGGTCGGCCATGTCGTTGAGTATGCCCACCGTCACGCCTGCCATCTTCAGCTCCAAGTCCCGCGGCTGCTTTCCATTGCGGCAGACAATGGATCAGACGGGAAAAGGCTGCACGATGCTGCGGAGGCGTCCGTCCTAGGCGCGTTTGCCGCGCGCGAAGAGGGATGGGGGGCATAGGGCATAGCTGGGATCCGCCGTGCCTTGCCCCAGCGTGCCGCCGCCCGAGAAAGGACGCCGCAGCTTGAAATCGTAGGTGACGACGCGCTTGGCAAAACGCCATTTGCCGTCCGGGCAGCGCCGATAATTGTCGATGTAGCGAACGGCCATGAAGTCCTCTTCGCTGTCCCCGCCCCGTCCGGGGATGAGATGCCAGGCGAGAGCGTAGACTTCGCCGCTCGCCCGCTCGCCCTCCACGGCGATCAGGTGGTTGCAGACGTGGTGGCCGCTGTAGGGCATGTGAGGGAAGGCTCTGGCGATGAAGGCGCAGTAGTCTTCGGCGCGGCCATCGAAGCTGTCTCCATGGGTGTCCGTAGCCTCGGGCGCGTAGAGATCGCGCAGCAGTTCGATATCCTGCCGGTCGATGGCGCGCGAATAGAGCAGTACCAATTCGCGGATCGCCTCCTTGTCGAGCAGGACCTGCAGGGCCGCCTCATCGATCGCCATGGCATGTTACCTTTCTAGAGCAGGGCGCCGCCGTCGATCGGATAGATCTGCCCGGTAATGAAACTGGCCCGGCCGCTGGCGAGGAAGGCGACCATGCCCGCCATTTCTTCCGGCATGGCGAAAGGACGGCCTACCACGGTTCGGCGCAGGCGGAGCGCCTTGTCCTCCTCCGACAGGGCTTCCCCGCCCCGGCTGAACAGTCCGGATTCGGGATGGAAACGGCTGCCACGGCTGAAGGCGGCGGGATCGGAAGCTATCGTGGCATAAGGCGCTATGGCGTTGACGCGGATGCCGTGACGGCCCACTTCCTTGGCCAGCACGGCCGTGAAGCTGTGAACCGCGCCTTTGGTGGCCGAATAGACCGGCAGCATATAGTCCCCGACCAGAGCTGCGGTGGAGCCGACATTGACGATCGCGCCGGCCTTGCGGGCGATCATTCCGGGCAGTACGGCGTGCGTCATGCGCAGGACGGTGCCGAAATTGAGATCGATGTCCGCCATCCACAGGTCCGGGTCGGAATCAGCGAACAGCCCCTGGTCCACATTCCCGCCGACATTGTTCACGAGCACGTCGACTGGCCCGATCGGCGCGGCGGCTGCGCAGACTTTCGATGGGGACGCAGGATCGCGCATGTCCGCCGCGACGAACACCGCGCGCCCGGCGCCGCTGGAAAGGCATGCCTCCACCAGTCCCGCGCCCGCTTCCTCATCGCGACCCACGAGCACCAGATCAGCGCCTTCCGCTGCGAATTCGAGCGCTATGGCCCGGCCGATGTTGGCCGTGGCGCCGGTTATGACGGCAAGTCTGCCGGAAAGATCGAGATTCATGCCGCCGCTCGCCTTCGTCCCATCGTGGTGGGAAGGGGCTAGGACGGATCCTCAGGCGGGGCAAACCGCCGAGGCGATCAGGTCTCCGGCTCGTTCACGCTGTCGGCCGCGTCGAACTGGCCGCGGCTACCCTTGGTGAGGACGCACCGAATGTCGTTGTCGGCGCCGTCCGCACCGACATGGCGCAGGAAACCCTTGGAGGTTTGGTGCATCTTCATGCCCTTGAGCGCGCCGCCGGTCATGATGACCTGGTCGCCGGTCATGAGATAGCTGCCACGCACGCCATCGGGCGTCTTGTAGTTCGATCCCGTGACGGCGCGAAAATCGTATTGCGGCAGGCGGATGCCGACAGGGCCACCGGCCGAGCCGTCTCGCTCGCAGTTGTATTGGCCGACTGCCAGCGTGCCGATCGGCCCGCCGGGCACCGAGGGCGGCGCCGGGCTGGCGGCCAGCGGCACCGATACGAAGCCGGCGGCGAGAAGGAAAGCGACGAAAGGAGCGTTATGAAGGGCGCGCATCATGATGAACCGCTAGCATCCACGCGAAGCAATTGCCACAGCCAGTCTCCTCGGCTAAGGGCGCATGCTTTCCCGTACAGCGGCTCTTTCCCATCTTAAGGTTCATCCCATGAAGATCAGCGGCGTCGACATTCGTCCCGGCAATATCCTCGAATACGAAAAGGGCATCTGGAAAGTTGCCAAGACGCAGCACACCCAGCCGGGCAAGGGCGGCGCCTTCATGCAGGTCGAGATGAAGAACCTGATCGATGGCCGCAAGACCAACGTGCGCTTCCGCAGCGCCGACACGGTCGAAAAGGTCCGTCTCGACACCAAGGACTTCCAGTTCCTCTACGTCGAGGGTGACCAGCTCGTCTTCATGGACATCGAGACCTACGAACAGATCCAGCTTCCCGCCGATCTCCTGGGCGATGCCGCTGCCTTCCTCCAGGACGGCATGCAGGTTCTCCTGGAGCTTTGGGAAGAACGTCCGATCTCGGTTCAGCTTCCCGAACAGGTCGAAGCCAACATCGTCGAGGCCGACGCCGTGGTGAAGGGGCAGACCGCCTCGTCCAGCTACAAGCCTGCCGTGCTCGACAACGGCGTGCGCGTGATGGTGCCGCCGCACATCGAAAGCGGCACGCGCATCGTCGTCGACGTGTACGAGAAGGCCTACGTCAGGAAGGCAGACTGATGCGGACCCTGGCCTCGCTCGTCGCCGCGGCTGCTCTGGTCGCAGGGCTTTCCGCTCCCGCTCAGGCTGCCGCGCCGAAGAAGGCGCCGGCCAAGGCTGCCGCTCCGGCACCGGCTGCCGGAGCGCATGCTCCGTCGCCCGAAGTGGAGAGCGCGATGCTCTACCTGAAGGTGCTGATCAGCGGCCTCCAGTCCGACAAGGTCGAGCCCCCGGTAAAGGGCGCGCTCGTCGGCTGCATCTACAACAATTCGCTGCAGAAGATCAGCGAATCGATGGACAAGGTGATTGCCGAGAATGCCGGCAAGATCCACCGCGACAACCCCAGCGAGCTGCTGAGCGCCATGGTGGCGATCTGCGGCTACAAGCCCACGGCCGCTGCCGGCGCCGCCCCGCAACAACCCGCGCCGCAGGGCCGATAATCATACTGGCCGTCGTGCCGGTACTCGAAGGACAAGGTAAGTTTTATGGCCATCTCCGGTCTCATTCGCGTCATGGAAAAGGCCGCCCGCAAGGCGGGTAGCCGTCTGCGCCGCGACTTCGGCGAAATCGAGCACCTCCAGGTCTCGCGCAAGGGACCGGCGGATTTCGTCTCCAAGGCGGATCAGGCCTCGGAGCGCACCATCTGGGACGAACTGCGCGCAGCGCGTCCCGAATGGGGCTACCTGTTCGAGGAAGCGGGCGAGATCGAAGGCGATCCCGACAAGCCGCGCTTCATCGTCGATCCGCTCGACGGCACGACCAACTTCCTCCACGGCATTCCGCACTTCGCGATTTCCATCGCCGTGCAGGAACCGCGCCTGGACGGGAAGGGCTGGGGTGAAGTCACCGCCGGCCTGATCTACAACCCCGTGACCGACGAGAGTTACTGGGCCGAGAAGGCCCGTGGCGCCTGGCTGCAGGACAAGCGCCTGCGCGTCTCGTCGCGCCGCCATCTCGACGAGAGCGTGATCGCGACCGGCATTCCCTTTGCCGGGCACGGCGACGCGGGCGAATGGACCCGAATCTATCACGCCCTGGCCCCGCAGGTTGCCGGTATCCGCCGGTTCGGTTCGGCGGCGCTCGACCTCGCATGGGTTGCCGCGGGCCGTTACGAAGGTTTCTGGGAAGCCGACCTCAAGCCGTGGGACACGGCGGCTGGCTGTCTGCTCGTTCGCGAGGCCGGCGGCTTCGTTTCCGACTGGAAGGGCCGTTCGCAGCCGTTCCACGACAAGGAAATCCTTGCGGGCAACGACGCATTGCACTCGCGTCTCCACAAGATTCTGGCAAACGCGCTCAAGTGACTTGAGCCGAAGCCAAGGCGCGGCTAAGTCACCCGCGCCGATGCCGGTTCGTCTGACGACTCCTGTTCGAAGACAACCGGCAGCACGTGATCGTGCCCCTGTGGCGGAATGGTAGACGCGAACGACTCAAAATCGTTTGTCGAAAGGCGTGCCCGTTCGAGTCGGGCCAGGGGCACCACACGAAAAGCCGCGAACCCAGCCAGGGTCTCGCGGCTTTTTCGTATCCATGGCCGACGCTGCGGGCAGCGCGCATGCCGTCCGCGGCGTCACCGTGACAATCGCGAATGCACGGGGCACCGGCCTTTATCCTCGGGAATGGACGCGATTTAACGGTGAAACACGCATGTTTCGCGCGGCAATTTTTCTACATTGGTAATAACCTTGAAATCCCACTGCCCAGCCGCAGTGGCATGTCTTTCGTCCCTCGGGCCGCGATCGATATCGAGGTCTGCTGGAAGCCTGTTCCGAGTCGAGGAAACGAGGTTCCGGGACACCGGCGGCATTGTATCGCCGGCGCTTCCAGCAGTTCCCGGCCCGGGCGCCGGGCAAAGGCCGGGCGATGAACGGATGACGAGGAAAAGGTGCCGGGCATGAGCAGGCGCCGATAACAGAGTTTTTGGAGAGCCGCTTCGGGTCGCATCAAGAAGCGCGTTTGCCAAATCGCCCCCTCCGGACTACTTTGCGCCGGAGGGGGACGACATGGAACCCAGTGCCGACGAATATCGCGATGCCCTCTCGCGCGTCGTCGCCGCCGCTACTTTCCGGTCTTCGCCGAAGCTGGCGGAACTTCTCTCCTATCTTGTCGAGCAAAAGCTGGCCGGTCATGGCGATCGGCTGAAGGGCTATCCCATCGCGCTCGATGTCTTCGGGCGAGACGAGGATTTCGATGCCTCGTCGGATTCGATCGTCCGCGTGCAGATGACCCGCCTGCGCCGCGCACTGGGCGAGTACTATGCGGGGGAGGGAGCAGGCGATCCCTTCCGTCTCGTCGTCCCCCGCGGGTCTTATGCGCCCATGCTCGAACCGGCCGCGGAACGGGGCCAGGAGCCGTCACCCGAAGCGCCGGTTGATACTTCCACCTCGCCGCCTGCGCAGCAGGGGGAGGACATCGTCCGGTCGTCGAGCGCCCTGAATTTGCGCCGCCGTTCCTGGGGGCTGCTGGCGGCGCTGGCCTTGGCCGCTTCGCTCCTGATCATCTACTGGCCCGGCGGGGAGCGCGATGCCGTGCTGGTGCGCGCGGGCGAAATGCCGGACGGGCCGGTGGTCTATGTCGCGCCTTACGCGATCACCGGATCGGATCCCGCCATCGCGCGGGTGCGCGATGGGTTGCAGTTCGACCTGATCAACTATCTCGCCCAATTGCCGAACCTGGCCGTTCTTTCGCTCGACGAACGGACCGCGAAGGGCGAGCGGCAACTCGGAGCAGGAGGCGCATTGGGGACGCAGCCGAGCCGCAAGGGGTTGCGTCCGGCCTTCGTGCTCCAGGGGTCGATAGACGGCGCGGGGTCCACGCTGCGCATCAACTCCAGCCTCGTGCGCATGCCGGGCGGGGTGGTCGTCTGGTCCGGGCGCAGCGCTCCCATCGACTATGACCCTGCCCAGATACTCAAGGTGCAGTCGAAGATCGCGCTCGGCGTCGCCTCGCGCCTCGGCCAGCCTTATGGCGTGATCCACGAGACCATGCGGCAGGATCTGGAAAACCACCGCGATCTCGGCATGGAGCGCTATTTCTGCGAGTTGGAAGCCTACGAGTTCATGCGTTCGCGCCGCGAGGGGCAGCTTGGACGCGTGAAGGAATGCCTGGAGCGGGCCGTCTACGACAAACCCAATTATTCGGACGCCTGGGCGCTGCTGTCGTGGATGCACCTCTACGAGGCGCAGGCGCACGGCGTCGGCGATTCGCCTGAGGCGCTCGAGGCGGCGAAGCGTGCGGTGGCCGCCAATGCCACCAATGCGATCGGTTACGAATATCTGGCGCTCGCGCTCTACCGGCACGGAGAGGACGACGCCGCGCGCGAGGCGATCGGAAAGGCGCTGGAGATCAGCCCTAACCATTCCGAAGTCCTGGCCAATGCCGGCCGGGTGCTCGGCGCGCTCGGCGAACACGAGATTGCACCCACCCTGGCGCGCAAGGCGATCCAGCTCAATCCGGGGCATCCACCCTGGTACTGGTCGGGATTGGCGCTGGACGCGCTCTATCGCAATGAGGCGGACGAGGCCCTTCGCTATGCCCGGCTCGGCGCCGCGGATGGTGGGTTGATGTCCCGCTATCTGCTGGCTTCCGCTTACGCGCAGGCGGGCAAGGGCGCCGAGGCGCGCCGGGTGCTGGAAGAAGCGGCGCGGGCCTATCCGGGCGTATCCAAGGACCGGCGGGAGGTCGTTCGCCAACTGCGCATTCCGGACTTCGCTGCCGAGCCGCTGGAGGCGCAGGGCCTGCTGACGCGCTAGGGCGCTGATGCGCGCAGGCCGGGTGAGGATCCCTATTGCCGCAAGCCACGCATCTTCATACTCTTTCCGGCATGAACGCCCTTCGCACCCGCTCCGCACTCGGCCTTGTCGCCCTTGGTCTGATCGCTTCCGCAACGGCGGTACGCGCCGAGCCGGTTCCCGATAGCATTGCGCGCGACCTGCCGGGCCTGATGACGATCTACCGCGACCTGCACGCCAATCCGGAGCTGAGCTACCAGGAAGTGCGCAGTGCCGGCGTGATGGCCAAGGCGGCGCGTGAGGCAGGCTTCACCGTGACCGAGAAAGTCGGCCAGACCGGCGTGGTCGCGGTGCTCAGGAACGGCGAGGGGCCGACCGTGCTGATCCGTGCCGACATGGACGGTCTGCCCGTGGTCGAGCAGACGGGCCTTGCCTTCGCGTCGAAGAAGCGCGGCGTTTCGACGGCCGGGGTCGAGAGCGGCATCATGCATGCCTGCGGGCACGACACGCACATGACCGCCTGGATCGAGACGGCGCGGCTCATGGCGAAGCGCAAGGCGGAGTGGGCCGGAACGCTCGTCATGATCGGCCAGCCGGCCGAGGAAGTGGGCGCCGGTGCGGTCAGCATGTTGCAGGACGGGCTCTATAGCCGCTTCCCCAAGCCGGACTACACGCTGGCTTTCCACGATTCGGCCGATCTTCCGGCCGGCCAGATTGGCGCGGCCGTGGGCTGGGCGCTCGCCAATGTCGATAGCGTGGACATTCTCGTGAAGGGACTGGGCGGCCACGGCGCCTATCCGCAGGCGACCAAGGACCCGATCGTGCTGGCCAGCGCGATCGTCATGAAGCTGCAGACCCTTGTCAGCCGGGAGATGAGCCCGCTGGACCCGGCGGTGGTGACGGTGGGTTCGTTCCACGCGGGCGCCAAGCACAACATCATTTCCGACCAGGCAAAGCTGGAATTGACCGTTCGCAGTTACTCGGACGAGACCCGCGCCCATCTGCTCGAAGGCATCAAGCGTATCGCGCGGGGCGAGGCGATCGCTTCCGGCCTGCCGGACAACCTGATGCCGGAAGTCTCGGTCAAGGATCCCTATACGCGCGCCACCTGGAACTCGCCCGAGTTCACGCAGGCGGCCGTCGCCGATCTCAGGACCAGGATGGGTGACGGCAATGTGGTGATCACGCCCTCGGTCATGGGCGGAGAAGATTTCGGTGAATTCCGGCGCGCGGACGAGGACCACATCAAGTCCGTGATCTTTTGGGTAGGCGGCGCCGATCCGCAGAAGATCGCCGCGGCCAAGGCGGGCGGGCCGGCCCTGCCTTCGCTGCACAGCCCGTTCTGGGCGCCCCAGGCCGACAAGGTCATCGCTTCGGGCAGCGAAGCCCTGACGCTGACGGCGCTGCGCCTCATGCCCAAGCGCTGATCGGGTTCGTGCCCGGTGCAATGCGTGTAAGGAGCACCGACAGCGCCGGCCGGAATTCGTGGGCTTTCTCGAAAGAGGGCGGCTTCCGCCCGTTTCACGGCTGTCAGATTCACCGACAGTTTACCCCTTTCGGATAAGTCTGGCCTCATTGCCGGATTCGGCTCGGAAAATGGCTTCCCGCGACGATGATTCGTCTGTTCAAACACTACATCCCGCATGCCGTGGCCCTGCTGTGGCTGGTAGACATGTTCCTGCTGCTGGGGGCGAACGAGCTTTCCTGGCGGCTGCGCGCCGGGCAGATCGGGATGGCGCTGGGCAGTCTCGTCGACCGGATCGGGCTTCACGCCGGCTTCGCGGTCGTCATCTCGCTGTCCATGGTGGCCGTGGGCGTCTACGGCGCGGAGGCCCTGCGTTCCATGCGCTTCGCGGCCGCGCGACTGCTCGTGGCGATTTCGCTGGGCGTGATCGCGCTTTCCTTCGTCGATTTCCTGTTCGCCGCGCAGAACTTCTGGCGCTCCACGCTCGCCTATTCGATGGCGTTCGCCATCGTGCTGCTGACAGCCAATCGCCTCGTTCTGGGCGGATTTCTCGGCACTTCGGCCTTCCGCCGCCGCGTGCTCGTTCTGGGGGCCGGTGATCGCGCACAGCGTCTGCGCGACCTGGCGGAGCGGCCTGAAAGCGGCTTCGTCATCGTCGGCTATGTGGCCATGAGCGATGGCGCGCCGGTGGTGGAGGAAGCCATCTCGCGCGGCGCCATCCACAATCTCACCCGCTTCGTGGACAATCTGGGCGTTACCGAAGTGGTCCTTGCGCTGGAGGAGCGCCGCAACGCGCTGCCGCTGAAGGACCTGCTGCGGATCAAGACTACGGGGGTGCATGTCAACGAGTTCTCCAGCTTCCTCGAACGCGAAACCGGGCGCGTCGATCTGGACACCGTCAATCCGAGCTGGCTGATCTTTTCCGACGGCTTCTCTTCGGGACGGATGATCTCCAGCGTCGCCAAGCGTTTGTTCGACATCGTTGCCAGCGCCGTGGCGCTATGCGTGACGGCGCCGATCATCCTGCTGTTCGCGCTGTTGGTGAAGATCGACAGCCGCGGTCCGGCATTTTACCGCCAGCAGCGGGTGGGTCTGTTCGGTGAGAATTTCGACGTCATCAAACTGCGTTCGATGCGAACCGATGCCGAAGTGGCCGGGGCCCAGTGGGCTTCCAAGGACGACCCGCGCGTTACCCGCGTCGGGCGTTTCATTCGCAAGGTCCGCATCGATGAGCTGCCCCAGGCCTGGACCGTACTCAAGGGCGAGATGAGTTTCGTCGGCCCGCGTCCCGAACGCCCGCAGTTCGTCGCGGAACTCGAGGATGCGCTGCGCTACTATGCGGAGCGGCACATGGTGAAGCCGGGCATCACGGGCTGGGCGCAGATCAACTATCCTTACGGCGCTTCCATAGAGGATTCCCGCCATAAGCTGGAATACGATCTCTATTACGCCAAGAACTACACGCCCTTTCTGGACCTGCTGATCATTCTCCAGACGCTTCGCGTAGTCCTGTGGAGCGAAGGCGCGCGATGAGCGCGGCCCGCAGCCTGGACTTCTGGACGACTGCAGGGATCGCATTCGACCTGACCGGCGCCATTGCCGTCGCCAGCCTGGCGCTCTGGCTCTGGCCTCGTCGCGGGCGCCTGGCGGGAGCCGGAGGCGCGGTCGTCGCAGCGCTTGTGGTGACGGCGGGCTGGTGCATCGCGGCGGCCGTGGGTCTCACTGCCGAAGTTCCCATGTTCGCCTCCTTCGCGGAGAGCATCCGCAATCTCGCATGGCTGGTGGCGATCTACCGGCTTTTCGCGGGCGATGGGCGTCATTCCAGCCTTGCGCCGATCCGGCCGGTGATCTTCGCGCTGGCTTTCGTCGAGACGTTGCACCTCAGCATGACGCTGGCCCTGACTTACCTCTCGGTGAAGGGCGGCCTCGCCAATCTGGGGTTCGAGATCGAGGTCATGCTGCGCCTGCTCGTCACCGTGGGCGGGCTGGTGCTGGTACACAACCTCTACGCGGGCGCACCGCGCGAAGTGCGACCGGCCTTGCGCTGGCCCGCAATCGGGCTGGCGGTCCTCTGGTCCTTCGACCTCAACCTCTACACCGTGGCTTATCTCGCGCGAAGCTGGCCGAGCGAGATCGCGGCGATGCGCGGCATCGCGGCAATCGTGCTGGCGGGCTGCTTTGCCCTGACCGCGTCGCGCAACCGCGACGAATTGCGCCTTAAACCCTCGCGCGCGGTCACGTTCCAGACTTTCTCGCTGCTCGTCATCGGCGTCTATCTGGTCGCCATGGTGTCGGTCGCGCAGTGGCTGTCCTATGCGGGCGGCGATTTCGCGCGGCTGATCGAGATGGCTTTCCTCACGTTCGCCAGCGCGATCGCCCTCGTGGTGCTGCCCTCGCGGCGCGTGCGCAGCTGGCTCAAAGTCATTCTCGCCAAGCATTTCTTCCAGCATCGCTACGACTACCGCGAGGAATGGCTGCGCTTCACCCGGACCATCGGCAAGAACGACGACGAGACCCTTCCGCTGAGCGAGCGCGTGGTGCAGTCCCTGGCGGATATCACCTACAGCCCTGCCGGCCTGCTGCTGTGCCCGGACGAGCAGGGCGATCTCATGCTCGCTGCCCGCTGGAATTGGCCCGAAGTGGATGTGCCGGCCCTGGCTTATCCGCTAGCCGCGCTCGGACCGTTCGAGCAGACCTGCTATATCGCCGATCTCGACGAGGTGCGCGCAGGCGTCGTCGCCGAGGGTTTCGAGTTCGCCGCTCCCGACTGGCTCATCGCCGAGCGCCGCGCCTGGGCGCTGGTTCCGCTGGTGCATTACGAAAGACTCGTCGGCATGGTCGTGCTGGCGCGCCCGGCGATGGCGCGCAAGTTCGACTGGGAGGATTTCGATCTGCTGCGGGTGATCGGCCAGCAGCTCGCCAGCTATCTGGCCGAGCACGCCAGCCAGGAAGCCCTGGCGGAATCGAGCCGGTTCGAGGATTTCCACCGCCGCATCGCCTTCGTCATGCACGACATCAAGAACCTGGCCAGCCAGTTCAGCCTGCTCGCGCGCAATGCCGAGCTTCATGCCGACAAGCCCGAGTTTCGCGCCGACATGCTTGTCACGCTGCGCAATTCCTCGGACAAGCTCAATGCCCTGCTGGCGCGCCTCTCGCGCTATGGGGCGGGCGGCGTCGACCGGCTGCACGATGTGGGCGCCGCGGATGTCGCCCGCAGTGTGGTCGCCCGCTTCAACGGCCACCGGCAAGTCGTGCTGGGCGAAGTCCGGGACCTTGTCGCCACGGCCAACGCCCATTCGCTTGAACAGGTTCTGGTCCATCTGGTGCAGAATGGACTGGACGCCAGCCGGCCCGAGAGCCCGGTCATCCTGTCCATCCGCGTGGACGGCCTCAGCGCCCGCTTCGAAGTGGCCGATTCCGGCACCGGAATGTCGGCCGAATTCGTCCGCAACCGGCTGTTCAAGCCCTTCGTGTCCACCAAGAGCGGCGGCTTCGGCATCGGCGCCTTCGAGGCGCGCGAGCTGGTGAAGGCGATGAAGGGCCGGCTCGACGTGGAATCGCGGGAAGGGCTGGGATCGCGCTTCATCGTTCGCATACCGCTGGCCGCAGCCACCGACATGTACCTCAACCGCACTGACCTCAATCGCACTGACAAGGACCAGAAGGTAGCCTGAGAATGACCGAGACCCGACCCAAGCTCCTCGTCGTCGAGGACGATGCCGGTCTTCAGGCGCAGCTCAAGTGGGCCTATGAGGATTTCGACGTGGTCGTTGCCGGCGACCGGCCCTCGGCGCTGGCGCTTCTGCGCGCCGAGACGCCTGACGTGGTGACGCTGGACCTCGGCCTGCCGCCAGATCCGGACGGCACGACCGAAGGCTTTGCCGTGCTCGACGAGATCATGGCGCTGAAGCCCGACACCAAGGTGATCGTCGCATCCGGCCATGGCGCGCGCGAATCCGCGCTTCAGGCGATCGCGCGCGGCGCATACGATTTCTACCAGAAGCCGGTCGACATCGACGCCCTTGGCCTGATCGTGCGCCGCGCCCTTCAACTCCACCGGCTCGAGGAGGAAAACCGCCGCCTCGCCTCGCGGGTCGAGAAGGACGAGAAAGTGCTCGGGAGGCTGATCACCGCAGCGCCCGAAATGGTCCGCGTGGGGCGGACCATCGAGCGGGTGGCCAACACCAATGTCTCGGTCATGCTGCTCGGCGCGAGCGGCACCGGCAAGGAACTGCTGGCGCGCGGGCTCCATGAGGCCAGCGGACGTGCCAAGCGCGAGTTCGTGGCCATCAACTGCGCCGCGATCCCGGAGAACCTGCTCGAAAGCGAATTGTTCGGCCACGAGAAAGGCGCTTTCACCGGGGCGGTCAAGACCACGCCGGGCAAGATCGAGCAGGCGGCCGGCGGGACATTGTTCCTGGACGAAGTGGGCGATATCCCGCTCCAGTTGCAGGTGAAGCTGCTGCGCTTCCTGCAGGAGCGCGTGATCGAGCGGGTCGGCTCGCGCGAATCGATCCCGGTCGACACGCGCATCGTCTGCGCCACGCATCAGGACCTCGAAGCCATGATCGGGGAAGGGCGCTTCCGAGAGGATCTGTTCTACCGCCTGGCCGAGATCGTGGTGCGCATTCCCGGCCTAGCGGAGCGGCCCGGCGATGCCACGCTGCTCGCCAAGGCTTTCCTCCACCGATACGCCAAGGAAATGAACCCCAGCGTGCGCGGTTTCGCTGCCGATGCGCTGGCGGCGATCGACGCCTGGCACTGGCCGGGCAATGTACGCGAACTGGAGAATCGGGTGAAGCGCGCCGTCATCATGGCGGACGAAAAGCTGGTGGGCGCCGCCGATCTCGACCTGGCCGCTCCCGACGAGCAAGTGATCAACGCGCTCAACCTCAAGACTGCGCGCGAGCAGGCAGACCGCAAGGTCATCCGCCATGCACTCGCGCGCAGCGAAGGCAATATTTCCAGCACGGCCAAGATGCTGGGGATCAGCCGGCCGACGCTCTACGATCTGCTCAAGCAGTACGACCTGCAGAACTGATCGCCGGCGTCGGTGCCGGCCGGGGTCAGGCCGGTTCCGTCCTGGGGGCCGGCTTACTTCGGTTGATAGGTCTGTTCCGGACCGGGGAAGCTGCGTGCGCGCACTTCCTCGGCATATTTCGCGGCAGCCTCGGAAACGAGCCCGGCCATGTCGGCATAGCGCTTCACGAAACGGGGCACGCGGTCGAACATGCCCAGCATGTCCTCGGCCACCAGGACTTGTCCGTCGCACTGGGCCGAAGCGCCGATGCCGATGACCGGAATGTCGAGGCTATGGGTGAGCGAGATGGCGATCGGCTCGAGAACGCCCTCCACCACGACCGAGAAGGCGCCGGCCTCCGCTACGGCCTTGCCGTCCGTGATGATCTTGGCGTGCTCTTCCTGGCTGCGTCCACGCGCGCCGTAACCGCCCAGTGCGTTGACCGCCTGCGGGGTCAGCCCGATATGCGCCATCACCGGAATGCCGCGCTGCGTGAGGAACGCGATGGTTTCGGCCATGGCGACGCCGCCCTCCAGCTTGACGGCCGCACAGCCGGTTTCGGCCATGATCCTTGCCGCGGAAGCGAAGGCCTGCTGCGGGCTTTCCTCATAGGAGCCGAAGGGCATGTCGACGACGACGAGCGAATGGTAGCTGCCGCGCACGACGGCGGCGCCGTGAGCGATCATCATGTCGAGAGTGACGGGAAGGGTGGAGGGAAGTCCGTAGATCACCTGGGCCAGGGAATCGCCCACCAGCAGCACGTCGCAATGTTCGTCGAGAAGCTGGGCCTGGCGCGCCGTATAGGCGGTGAGCATCACCAGCGGCTCCACGGTCTTGCCTTCCACCTTGCGGCGCTGGATGGCAGGTACGGTCAGGCGCTTCATGGGCGCGGGCGTGGGGTTGGCGCGACTGGTCGCGGTGTCGAGCTGGAAGGTCGTAGACATGGATTCGCTTCTAGCGCGGGTTGGATGATGCGCAAAAGCGCATTTTCGTTGCGGCGCATCGGAACAAGGCGATGGTCATGGCCAGACTGCGGCCAAAGCGGAACAATCTCGGTAAAGCTGGGGAGCCGATAGCGTTAAGGCTTGCCATGCCGCCGCAGCCCGCTAGCGTCGGCGCATATAGAAATTCGGGGGTCGACCGCAATGTTCGGACGCGTAAAGCCGCTCGACGCCATTCTGGCGACAGCGGAAAAGAAATCACTTCACAGGACGCTGGGCGCGTTCCAGCTGACGATGCTTGGCATCGGCGCCGTCATCGGCACGGGCATTTTCGTTCTGACGGCGGAAGCCGCGCAGAAGGCTGGCCCGGGCATGATGTTCTCGTTCGTCATCGCGGGCTTCGTCTGCGGTGTGGCCGCGCTTTGTTACGCCGAGATGGCAGCCATGGTGCCGGTATCCGGCTCCGCCTATACCTATAGCTATGCCGTGATGGGCGAGCTGGTCGCCTGGATGGTCGGTTGGGCACTCATTCTGGAATATGCCATTGCCGCCGGCGCCGTTTCGGTCGGTTGGTCGGGCTATTTCATCGGGTGGCTCAACAGCAGCTTCGGCATGCATATTCCGTACGATTTCGTGCGGGGGCCGTTCGACGGCGGCATCATCAACGTGCCGGCGATGCTGATCGCGGCGGCGGTGACGGCGCTGCTCATCAAGGGCACCAAGGAAAGCGCCACGGTCAATGCGGTGCTCGTGGGCATCAAGATCCTGGCGCTTACCCTGTTCGTGGCCCTGACGATCCCGATCATCCGCTCGGGTCACTTCACGCCTTTCGCGCCGCTTGGCTTCACGGGCATTTCCAGCGCCGCAGCCTCGATCTTCTTCGCCTATGTCGGCTTCGACGCCGTCTCGACGGCCGCGGAGGAAACCACCAACCCGCAACGCAACATGCCGATCGGCCTGATCGGCAGCCTTGCGATCTGCACCATCTTCTACATGCTGGTGGCGTCGGGCGTGATCGGTACCGTCGGCGCGCAGCCGGTGTTCGGCGCCAATGGCCAGGCGCTGTCGCCGGGAACGCCCGAGCTTTCGCAAGCCTGTGCGGCAATCCATGAAAATGCCGTGGTCTGCTCCAAGGAAGCGCTGGCCTGGACCCTGCGCCAGGTCGGCTATCCCTTCGTGGGCTGGCTGGTGGGCGCCGCCGCGATCATCGCGTTGCCCTCGGTCATCCTGATGATGATGTTCGGCCAGACCCGCATCTTCTTCGTGATGAGCCGCGACGGCCTGCTCCCCGAGTTCTTCTCGAAGGTGCACCCGCGCTTCCACACGCCGCACGTCATCACGCTGCTGACCGGCCTGTTCGTCACGCTGTTTGCAGCCTTCTTCCCGGTCGGCCTGCTGGCAGACGTGTCGAACTCCGGCACGCTCTTCGCCTTCGCAGCAGTTTCGATCGCGGTCATGGTGCTGCGCAAGACCGACGGTGCACGCAAGCGCCCGTTCCGGACCCCGGCCATCATGGTGACGGCGCCCCTGGCCATCATCGGCTGCATCTACCTGTTCTTCAGCCTCTCGGTGCAGACCATCGCGCTGTTCGTCGGTTGGGCCAT
>Ga0160437_1000252_pt1 | contig 29690 bp, 26 predicted proteins | sample HID1975I_E0MG_FD_108227 | JGI IMG/M metagenome (GOLD analysis project Ga0160437, IMG submission 108227) | Enriched soil microbial communities from UW Madison campus, WI, USA - HID1975I_E0 MG | ecosystem: Environmental > Terrestrial > Soil > Unclassified | place: USA: Madison, Wisconsin... | reverse complement strand
TGGCGACGATTTCGATGTCATTGCCGAAGTTCAGCACGGCCGAGCGCAGTACGTTGCGCCCGATGCGACCGAAACCGTTGATGCCAACCTTGATTGCCATGTTCACAAGCTCCTGCAGCCGCGACGGTGCGGCGCCGATGGAAAGGGGCGTTCATTCTAGCAGGGCCGGACCCGGGCAGGCCCGCCGAGGCCGAATGGGAACCGGTTACAACGGCAAATACCCGGATTGATCCGGATCAAGGCGCAACGCGGCGCGGACGGGAAAACTGGCGCCATTCCCACCCGCCACGAGACCGTCTCATGCGCAACACCTCCCCCCTCCTGCTCTCCTGCCTGGCCGCCGCCCTGGCGCTGGCCGCCGCCCCCGCCATGGCCCAGTCCAAGGGTGACTGGACGATCGGTGCCGGCGTGCACCAGGTCGCCCCGAAGTCCAACAACGGCTCGCTGGCCGGCGGCACGCTGAAGGTCGATGTCGACAAGGACATCAAGCCGACCATCACCGGTGAGTACTTCATCGCCGACAACCTCGGCATCGAGATCCTGGCCGCACTGCCGTTCAAGCACGACATCAACATCGCCGGTCTGGGCAACGTGGGCAGCACCAAGCACCTGCCGCCGGTGGTCTCGCTGCAGTATCACTTCAACAGCAAGGGCAAGGTCTCCCCGTTCCTGGGCGCCGGCATCAACTACACCACGTTCTTCAGCGAGAAGACCGGCGGCGCGCTGGCCGGCAGCAAGCTGAAGATGGAAGACTCCTGGGGCCTGGCCGCGCATGCCGGTCTGGACTTCGCGATCAATGACAAGGGCTCGCTGCGCGTCGACGTGCGCTGGATGGACATCGACAGCAAGGTCAAGCTCAACGGTGAAAAGATCGGCACCGTCAACATCGACCCGCTCGCCTACGGCGTGTCGTACGTGTTCAAGTTCTGATCGGCGGATCAGAAACCAACAAGGCAACACCCTCGCAGCAAGACAGTTTCCCCGGCTTCGGCCGGGGTTTTTTTTGATTCATCCCGCCAACAGATGTTGGCCCGCCGCCTGCGCATGCAGCGTGGTCGTATCGAACACGGGCACGGGTGCATCCTGGGCGCCGACCAGCAGCATGATCTCCGTGCAGCCCAGGATGATGCCCTGCGCACCGCGATCCACCAGCCGCTGCATGACGGCGCGATACGTCTCGCGCGATGCCGGCAGCACCTGCCCCTGCACCAGCTCCTCATAGATGATCCGGTGCACCGCCGCGCGGTCCTCGGCGTCCGGAACCAGGACTTCCAGGCCATGCGCCTGCGTGAGCCGGCCCGTGTAGAAATCGTGCTCCATCGTGAACGCGGTGCCAAGCAGGCCGATGCGCAGCAACCCGGCGCCCTTGATCGCTTCGGCCGTGGGATCGGCGATGTGCAGCAGTGGAATGGCGATCGCCGCCTGCACCGCATCCGCCATGCGGTGCATGGTGTTGGTGCAGATCACGATGGCGGTGGCCCCGGCGCCCTGCAGGCGCTGCGCCGCATCGATCATCCGCTGCGTGGCACTGTCCCAGTCGCCGGCGTGCTGCAGCGCTTCGATCTCGGCGAAATCGAACGACCACAGCAGGATCCGCCCGGAATGCAGCCCACCCAGCGTGTCACGCACCTGCTCGTTGATCAGGCGGTAGTAATGCGCCGAGCTTTCCCAGCTCATGCCGCCGATCAGGCCAACGATGTGGGCCATGGGGACCTCCTGTTTGCGCCCGATGCGGGCACCGGCGAGCCTAGCCGAACCAGGGGGGGTGTTGCAGCCGGCCAGATCCCGGCAAGCCCGCGCGCGGCCAGCCCGCTAGAATGCCGCGGATGAAAATGCCTTCCCTGCTTCCGGCCACCGCCCTCGCGCTGGCCCTCACCCTTGTTTCCACCGATGCCCTGGCCTGGGGCGCACAGGGCCACCGCCTGGTGGCGCGGATCGCCGAAACCCGGCTGACCCCGCAGACCCAGGCCGAGGTGGACCGCCTGCTCGCCGCCGAGCCGGACCCGACACTGCACGCCATCGCCCCCTGGGCCGATCAGCTGCGCGCCAAGGACCCGGGCCTGGGCAAGCGCTCGGCGGGCTGGCATTACGTCAATATCGGCGAGGATGATTGCCACTATGAAGTGCAGAAGCACTGCAGGAACGGCAACTGCGTGGTCGAGGCGCTGAAGGCGCAGACCGCGATTCTGGCCGACCGCAGCAAATCCGACGCCGAGCGTGCGCAGGCACTGAAATTCGTCGTGCATTTCGCTGGCGACATCCACCAGCCGATGCATGCCGGCTACGGCCACGACAAAGGTGGCAACGATTTCCAGGTGCAGTTCAACAACCGCGGTACCAACCTGCACTCGCTGTGGGACAGCGGCATGCTGAACGAGCAGACGCTGGATGACGACCAGTACCTCAAGCGCCTGCTGGCCCTGCCCAAGCCGGCGTTCGCAACGCGCTCCAACATCGATGCGGATGCAGTGCAGTGGGCCGAAGCCAGCTGCCGGATCGCCATTGCACCTGGCGTTTACCCGGACAAGCGTACGCTGGACCCCAGCTATGCGGCGACCTATCGCCCGGTCGCCGAGCGCGAGCTGCGCCTGGCCGGTGAACGTCTGGCGGTGCTGCTCAACGACACCCTGGGCAAACGCTGAGGTCCGTACCATGTCACTGCACGTCGCCAGTTTCTTCCACCCGGACAGTCACACGTTCAGCTACGTGGTGCATGACCCGGCGACGTTGCAGGCAGCGGTGATCGATCCCGTGCTGGATTACGACCCGGACACCGACGCGCTCGGTGCCGGGCCGCTGCAGCCGCTGCTGGCCCATGTGCGCGAGCACGGTCTGCAGGTGCGCTGGCTGCTGGATACCCATGCCCACGCCGACCACGTCAGCGCCGGGCGCTGGCTCAAGCGCCAATGGCCGGACGCGACCCTGGCCATGGGCGCGGGCATCGTGCAGGTGCAGCGCACCTTCGCGCCCCGTTACGCGCTGGATGTGCCGACCGATGGCTCGCAGTTCGATCATCTGTTCGCCGATGGCGAACGCTTCACGCTCGGTGATATCGACGCGGAGGTGATCGCGGTCCCGGGCCATACCAGCGACAGCGTCGCTTATCGGATCGGCGATGCGCTGTTCACCGGCGATTCGCTGTTCATGCCCGACGGCGGCACCGCACGCTGTGACTTCCCGGGCGGCGATGCGGTGCAGCTGTACCGTTCGATCCAGCGCTTGCTGGCATTGCCGGACGCAATGCGTGTGTTCATCTGTCACGACTACGGCCCCGGTGGCCGCGAGGTCGCCAACGAGACCACCATCGGCGCGCAGCGCGCGCACAACATCCACCTGCATGACGGCGTCAGCGAAGCCGAGTTCGTGGCCACGCGCCAGGCACGCGATGCCACGCTGGCCGAGCCCAAATTGATGGAACCCTCGGTGAAAGCAAACATCCAGGGCGGTGCCGTTCGCGGCGCATAGGCATCTCACCGCGTCGTGGGCGCACTGCTTCGCTACTTCGCCGGCGTCCCGCTGCGCACGGTCGCCTTGCCTTTCACGATTTCGAAGGTGAAGGCATACAGCAGGCTCACCGGCACGGGTTCGATGCGCGCGGCACCCTTGCAGTCGCCCCGATCCGCTGGAACCTTCCCCTCCGCGAAGTGACACACCGCTGCGGGCACGTACTGCCAGGCCGCCACCGCATCCTGCGCGGACTGCAGCAACGGCGCATTCTCAGGGGCATTGCCAGCGGTGCATTCTTCGCGGTCCTGCACCGGCAGACTTCGCTCCACGCGACCCTGCGCATCGATGACCAACTGCAGGCACACCGTCGTGGGCGCAAGCTCACTGCGCGGATCGCGATCGCCCAGCACGGGGTCCGGACCTGCATTCAGTTGCGGCATCCGGTAGCCCTCCGCAGCCTTCAGCTGGTAGCTCGCCACCTGCGCAGCCCCCGTGCCGGTGGTCGGATCCAAGCGCTGGTGACCCACGTTCTCCGCCCGCGTGTCCACTGACGTAAGCGTCTCATGGGTGGCACAGCCAGCCATCAACAGCGCCGCCACTGCCAGGACGGATGACTGCCTCATGGCGTTGGCACCTCATCATCCATGGCGTAGGTAACCGGAATCTTCAGCGCCGAGGCCACCGCCTTGCCATTCCGGATCGCCGGTTCGAAGGTCCACTGTTTCGCGGCAGCGACCGTCGCGTCGTCGAATACACCCGCCGGGCTCGCCTGAAGCACGCGCACATTGGTCGCCCTGCCTTCGGTATCCACGTCCACCCTGACCACGACCTTGCCGACGATGCGCTGCTCGGCCGCCGTTTTCGGGTAGGACGGCGGCGGCATCTTGTGCGCGATCGCATCGCGATCAGCGGCGACCGCGGTGCCCTGGCCCGCCCAGGCCACCGTGCCCAGACCCACGCACATCCCGACCACCAGCACCTGCCCGGTCAACCACGGCAATGTCTTCCGCTTGTGTTCCTTCAACATGGCAATCCGCTCCTTCAACATCGGTTGGCTGCGCCAGTGGCAGGCCATCGGTGCAACCGGGTGGACCAACTGCGCCTTGAGCAGCGCGTTGGCGTAGAGCCGGCGCAGTGCCGGATGCGGATCGACCGTGCGGGCGTCGCAGGCCAGTTCCTGGTCACGCAGGAACCGGCGCGCCGCCCACGGCAGCAACGGGTGGAACCAGAACACGCACCGCAGCGCGGCCAGCGTGGCGTTTGCCCAGGCATCGCCATGACGACGATGGCTGTGTTCGTGGCGCAGGATCAGCTCCTGCTCGGCGGGGCTGAAGCGCTGTTCGAAGTCCGGGCCAACCACGATCCGCGGCCGCCACAAGCCGACCAGCGCCGGCAGGCCCGGATCGCCACTGGCCTGCCAGCTGCCATCCGCGCGCGGTTGCAGCGCGCCCAGGGCATGCTCGAAGCGGCGCTGCGCGCGCCAGCTGATGCCGGCCATCGCCACCGCGCCCAGCAGCCACACCGTCAACAGCAGCAGCGGCCACTGCGAGGCATCGGGCGGCACGCCAGGCGCGCGCAGCGCCGAGGCCATCACCATCACCGGGGCCGTCTCGGTGATCGGCAGCCGTGGCAGCGGCAGGTACGCAGCGATCAGCACCAATGGCAGCAGCCACCAGCTGCGGTAGGCCAGCGCTGCGCCCCCCAGGCGCAGCAGCAGCGGCCGTGCCGCGGCCAGCACCACGGCCGCGAGCGCCAACCACACGCTGGCCTGCAGCAGTCCGTCGAGCAGCTCACTCATGATCCAGCTCCCGGATCAGTTGCTTCAGTTCGGCGATGTCCTGCGCGCTGAGCTCGCCGCGCTGGCTGAAATGCGCGACCAGCGGCGCGACGCGGCCGTCGAACACGCGCTCCAGAAAGCCCTCGCTCTGCTCGGCCACCCAGGCCTGCCGCTGCAGCACGGGCGAGTACAGATAGCGACGCCCCTCGCGGCTGGCACTGACCGCCCCCTTGGTCAGCAGCCGGTTGAGCAGGGTCTTGATGGTAGGCTCGGCCCAGTCACGGCTGGCCAGCGCGGCCACCACATCATCAGCGCCCAGCGGATGGTGCCGCCACAGCACCTCCATCACGACGGCTTCGGCTTCACTGATCTGGCTCATCATTTACATCCGTAATCGACAATTCGATTACGCCCGTAATCGAAACAGGTGTCAACCCCTTCGACAGCCGGTTCATGCAGGCGCTGAGAGCATCGGCGCATGCCCCGCGGAGCCCTCGATGAGACGCTACCGAAAATTCGATTACCCGGTGGACGATGTGCGCCGCTTCCTGGAACCCGGCCCGGTCGTGCTGATCAGCTCGGCCTGGAAAGGCCAGCGCAACATCATGACGCTGGGCTGGCACATGGTGCTGGAGTTCACGCCCTCGCGCCTGGCGACCATGATTTCCACCGGCAACCACAGTTTCGAGCTGATCCGCCGCAGCGGCGAATGCGTCATCAATGTACCCACCGCCGAGATGCTCGATACGGTGGTGGGCATCGGCAACAGCAGCGGCGCGGAGATCGACAAGTTCGCGCACTTCGGGCTGGAGCCGGTCGCCGCCAGCGAGGTTGCGGCCCCCTTGATCGCCCAGTGCCATGCCAGTTTCGAGTGCCGGCTGGCGGATCGAAGCCAGATCAAACGGCATGGGCTGTTCATCTGGGAGGTGGTCAAAGCGCACGTCGCGCGCTCACCGAAAGTGCCGCGCACAGTGCATTACCGCGGCGATGGCCAGTTCATGCTCGCCGGTGATGAGGTCTCGCGTCGCCGTCTGTTCAAACCGGAAATGCTGTAATGACCCGCATGATTTCGCAGGATAGCGCCGCATGACCGAACACCTGACCGACCTGGACGCCGCCGTCGACTGGCTGCTGCAGCGGGTCGATGGCCCCCTGCGCATTGGCGCCCCACTCGCGCTGGGCAAGCCGCACCGGCTGCTCAACGCCCTGTATGCCCGGGTGGAAAATGATCCCTCGCGGCCGCTGCAGCTGTATACCGCCCTGTCGCTGAACCCGCCGCGCGGCGGTGCCGGGCTGGAAGCCCGCTTCATGAAGCCGTTCGCCGAGCGTCATTTCGGTGCGGACTTCCCGCGCCTGGCCTATGCCGATGCCATGGTGCGCGACCAGCTGCCAGCGCATGTGCAGGTGGAAGAGTTCTACATGCAGTCCGGGGCATTGCTCAATTCCTCGCAGGCCCAGCGCAGCTACACCAGCCTCAACTACACGCACGCCGCCGATGCGGTCGCCCAGCGCGCGCCGCAGGCGATCGTGCAGAAAGTGGCGATGCGTGCGAACGACCGGCGCCTGTCGCTGTCGTGCAACAACGACATCACCCAGGACACGCTGGATGCGATGGTCGCGCGCGGGCTGCCACGCCCGCTGATGATCGCCGAGATCGATCCGCAGCTGCCGTACCTGGCCGGTTCGGCCACGGTGGATGTGTCGTTCTTCGATCTGGTGATCACGCCACCGGGCCCGTATCCGGACCTGTTCGGCCTGCCGCGCCAACCGGTGAGCGATGCCGATTACGCGATCGGCCTGTACGCCAGCACGCTGGTGCGCGATGGCGGCACCCTGCAGATCGGTATCGGCACGCTGGCCGATGCGCTCAGCCATGCGCTGGTGCTGCGGCATACCGACAACGCTCGCTACCGCCAGATCCTGCAGGCCCTGGATCCGGCGTTGGCCAGCCACCCGACGGTGCTTGAATGCGGTGGCCTGGAGCCATTCGAGATCGGCCTGTACGGCTGCAGTGAGATGCTCAACGAAGGCTTCCGTCGGCTGGTCCAGACCGGCGTGATCCGGCGCAAAGTGCATGACGATCTGGCGTTGCTGCAGCGGATCGAGAACGGCACCGCCTGGACCACCGATTACGCCACGCTCGAAGCCGAGGGCGAGTACCTGCACGGCGCGTTCTATCTGGGCTCGCCGGAGTTCTACCAGTGGCTGCGCGACCTGCCCGATGACGAGCGCAGCGCGATCGGCATGCGCCGGATCAGCGAGATCAACCAGCTCTACGGTGGCGATGAAACGCTGGAACGGATGCAGCGTCGCGATGCGCGCTTCTTCAACTCCTGCATGATGGCCACCGCGCTGGGCGCGGCCGTCTCCGATGCGCTGGAAGACGGCCGCGTGGTCTCCGGCGTGGGCGGCCAGTACAACTTCGTGGCGATGGCGCATGCCCTGCCCGGCGCACGCAGTGCGCTCATCTTCCGCGCCACCCGCGAGGACAAGGGCGTGCTGCACTCCAACGTGCGCTGGAACTACGGGCACACCACGATCCCGCGGCATCTGCGCGATCTCTACATCAACGAGTACGGCATTGCCGACCTGCGCAACATGACCGACGAGGACTGCGTGATCGCGATGGCTGCGATCACCGATGCGCAGTTCCAGACCGCGCTGTTGGACAAGGCGAAAGCCTCGAAGAAGCTGGCGACCGGTTTCGCTCCGTCCGGGGATGGCCAGCGCAACACTGCCACGGCGGTCAGCGCGGCGCTGGCACCGTTCCGCCAGTCCGGCCTGCTGCCGGATTACCCGCTGGGCAGTGATTTCACCGAAGTGGAGCAGCACCTGGTCAAGGCGCTGGGCTGGCTCAAGCAGAACACGCAGACGCCGATGGCCAAGCTGCGCACGGTGCTGGCTGCGGTGACCCAACCGGCCGGCGATGGCGATCAGGCCTATCTGCAGCGGATGGGGCTGGAAGCGCCGAAGACGTTCGGCGAACGCATCGAGGCGCGGCTGCTGCGGCTGGGATTGGCGCGCACCGCATGATGCGCAGTGCCCTGGCACGCGGGCAGTGCCGGCCGCGGGTCGGCGCGCGCCAGGCCCGGGCGGATTGCAGGGGATCGCGCCCGCCATGACGCCAGAACGCAGAAGGCCGGCTTTCGCCGGCCTTCCGTTTACTGGCGCCGAGCAGGGCTCGACGCCCTCCAGCGGCGATCAGTTCGCCAGCTGCGCCTTGGCCGCAGCCACGACGTGCTCGGCGGTGATGCCGAAGTGCTTGTACAGCGCTTCCGCCGGGGCCGAGGCACCGAAGGTGTCGATACCGACCACGGCACCGTCCAGGCCCACGTACTGGCGCCAGAAGCCGGTGACGCCGGCTTCCACGGCCACGCGGTTGCGCACCGCATTGGGCAGCACGGATTCGCGGTACGCCGCGTCCTGGCGCTCGAACACGTCGGTGGACGGCATCGACACCACGCGGGTCTTGATGCCGGCCGCCTCCAGCTCCGCCTTGGCAGTCACGGCCAGGCCCACTTCCGAACCGGTGCCGATCAGGATCACGTCCGGCACGCCGCCTTCGGCGTCGGCCAGCACGTAACCACCGCGCGCGATCTGGGCGACCTGCTCGGTGCTGCGCGGCTGGTGCGGCAGGTTCTGGCGGCTGAAGACCAGGCAGCTCGGGCCGTCCTTGCGGGTGATCGCCGCCTTCCAGCTGACCGCCGATTCGACCGCATCGCACGGGCGCCACACATCGTTGTTCGGGATGTAGCGCAGCGAGGCCAGGTGCTCCACCGGCTGGTGGGTCGGGCCGTCTTCGCCGAGGCCGATCGAGTCGTGCGTGTACACGTGGATCGCGTGGGCCGGGATCAGCGCGCTCATGCGCACGCCGTTGCGGGCGTAATCGCTGAACACCAGGAAGGTGGCGTCGAACGGAATGAACCCGCCATGCAGGGCCAGGCCGTTGGCGATCGCGGTCATGCCGAACTCGCGCACGCCGTAGTAGACGTAGTTGGCGTTCGGGTCATCGGTGGCGACCGACTTGCTGGCCTTCCACAGGGTCAGGTTGGAGTGCGCCAGATCGGCCGAACCGCCGACCAGTTCCGGCAGCAGCGGCGCGAACGCTTCGATCGCCAGCTGCGAGGCCTTGCGCGAGGCGATGGTCTGGCCGTCGGCCTGGACCTGGGCGATGTAGGCGTCGGCCTTGGCGATGAAATCGGCCGGCAGCTCGCCATGCGAACGGCGGATCAGCTCGTCGGCTTCGGCCGGGTACTGCGCGGCGTACTTGTCGAACTGCTGTTCCCACTCGGCCTGGCGCAGGGTGCCGGTACCGCCGGCACGCCAGCCGGCGTAGATCTCTTCCGGGATCTCGAACGGGCCGTACGGCCAGCCCAGCTGCTTGCGGGTGGCCTCCAGCTCATCCTTGCCCAGCGGGGCGCCATGGCTGGATTCCTTGCCGGCCTTGTTCGGCGAACCGAAACCAATCGTGGTGCGGCAGCAGATCAGGGTCGGCTTGTCGAACTGCGACAGTGCGCTGTCGATGGCGGACTTGATGCTTTCCGGATCGTGGCCATCGACGCCGCGCACCACGTTCCAGCCATAGGCTTCGAAACGCTCGGGGGTGTTGTCGGTGAACCAGCCATCGGTGTTGCCGTCGATGGAGATGTGGTTGTCGTCCCAGAAGCAGACCAGTTTGGACAGGCCCCAGGTGCCGGCCAGCGAGGCGGCTTCATGCGAGATGCCTTCCATCAGGCAGCCATCGCCCAGGAACACCCAGGTGCGGTGGTCGACGATCTCGTGTTCCGGGCGGTTGTAGCGCTGTGCCAGCAGCTTCTCGGCCAGGGCGAAGCCCACGGCGTTGGCCAGACCCTGACCCAGCGGACCGGTGGTCGTCTCCACGCCGGGGGTTTCATGGTGCTCCGGGTGGCCGGCGGTCTTGCTGCCCAGCTGGCGGAACTGCTTGAGCTGTTCGATCGGCAGGTCGTAGCCGCTCAGGTGCAGCAGTGCGTACTGCAGCATCGAGCCGTGGCCGTTGGACAGCACGAAGCGGTCGCGGTTGAACCACTTGGGATTCTTCGGGTTGTGACGGAGATAGTCGTTCCAGAGCACTTCGGCGATATCGGCCATGCCCATCGGCATGCCGGGATGACCGGACTTGGCGGTTTCGACCGCATCAGCGGCAAGGAAGCGGATGGCATTGGCCAACTGGCGGCGGGTAGGCTGCGTCATGGTTCTGTCGGAGTCGGGAGGCTCCCGCGGAGCTGCGGGCAGCCCATTGTCCCACAGGTGATCGGCGGGGTCAGGCCGGAGACAGGCCAGGCCCTTAACGACAACGCCCCGCACAAGGCGGGGCGTCGGGAACCAGCAGGGCTGCGCAGGCTCAGTCGCGCGGGGCCGGGGCCGGGGCCACCGCGGCCACTGCCGGGCCATCGTCCACCTCGCCCTTGGCCACCAGGGTGGTCAGGGCCAGATCGCCGGTGACGTTCAGCGCGGTACGGCACATGTCCAGGAAGTGGTTCACGCCCAGGATCAGGCCGATGCCCAGCGGGTTCACGCCGACCATGGCGCAGATCATCGCCACCACCGGCAGCGAGCCCGAGGGCACGCCGGCCGTGCCGATGCCGCCCAGGATGCAGACCGCCATCACCATGAACTGCTGGCCGATGCTCAGGTCCACGCCGAAGAACTGTGCCAGGAAGATCACCGTCACGCCCTCGAACAGCGCGGTGCCGTTCTGGTTGGCGGTGGCGCCCACGGTCAGCACGAAGCGCGAGACCTTCTGCGGCAGGCCCATCTGATCGGCCACGCGCAGCGCGGTCGGCAGGGTGGCGTTGCTGGAGGCGGTCGAGAAGGCCATCACCGTGGCCTCCTGGGTATCGCGGAAGAACGCCAGCGGCGAACGGCCGGAGAGCCACACGGCCACGCCGTAGGTCACCACCATGTGCAGGCCCAGCGCCAGCACCACCACGCCCACGTAGGCGCCCAGGCGGATGATCAGCTCGAAACCGAACAACGCGGCCAGGTTGAACATGAAGCAGGCCACCGCGTACGGGGCCAGGCGGATGACCAGGTTGATCAGGGTCATCGAGATTTCGAAGATGCCTTCGATGGCCCGACGCAGCGGCGCGACCTTCGCTTCGTCGGTCAGCACCATGCCGATGCCGAACATCAGCGCGAAGAACATCAGCGAGAGGATCGCACCGTTGCTCGACGCGGCCTCGACCACGTTGCTCGGCACGATCGACAGCAGCATGTCCATGCCCTTGGGCGTGCCATGGATACCGGCGACGATTTCCTTGCTGCGCTCGGCGTTCTCGGTGAGCATCTGCGCGGCCACGACCGGGTCCACGCCCGCGCCGGGCTTGAGCACGTTGACCAGCACCAGGCCGATGCCCACGGCGATGCCGGAAAGCAGGATGGTGTAGGCCAGCGTCTTCCAGCCGATGCGGCCGAGGGCGCGGATGTCGCCCATTTCCGACACACCCATGATCAGCGCCGAGAAGATCAGCGGCACGATCAGCATGAAGATCAGATTGAGGAACAGGCCCGAGGCCGGGGTGGTGACGTAATCCATCACCCACTTGGCGCCGGTATGCAGGCCGTCGATGCTGCCGCCGAGGGCATGGACGGTCAGCCCCAGGACCAGGCCGATGATGAAGCCAATGCCCATTTTCCAGTGCAAAGGCAGTTTCTGCCGGGTCGTTGCGGCCTCAGTCATGGAGCGGCGTTCCTCGAAAAAATGAAATCAGCTTAGCAAAGGCGGCCGCTCGGACCGACACGCCTTTTTATGAATGCGCAGATGGGTACAACGGCGCCAGGCCATTGTTCTGCGGGGCCGCCGGGGACCGCCAGTGTGGTCCGTCATGGAAGGCACGCCGCAGCTCCTGCCGTGCCTGGCCGACATCGCCGCCCTGCCCGCCCCAGCGGACCTGCTGCATCTGCACCAACGCGCCGCGCTGCTGCGCATCGTCGAGGCGCTCCAGCACCTGCTCCAGGGTCTGCACCCCGCCCATCCCGGCCAGTACCGCGATGATCTCGTCGATGCCGCCGGCATCCATGGCCCGGCGCAGGTCGGCACGGGTGTAGGCAGTTGCCGTCGAAGCAGCCGGCACCACGCCGGGGGCGCTCCGCGCGATCACCGGACGACCGCGTCGGCGCCAGCCCCAGACCAGGGTCAGCAGCCACAGCACGGCCAGGCCGGCGGACAGCGCGATCCAGCCCCACGGCCGTGGCGCGCCCTGCGCCGGCGCCAGCTGCAGATCGGTGGAGGCAGCAGCCGGTTCGCCCGGCAGGGCAGATGTGGTATCCACCGGCAGGGGCGGCGCGGCATTGCCGCCCACGCCGGCAGCGATGTCCAGCTGAAGGTCCGGCAGGCTGGCATTGCGCGGCTGGCCGGCGGCCACATCCCACCACGCCATGCGCAGCCCCGGCACCGTCAGCGAGCCGGGCTGGCGCGGCACGATCGCAAAGCGCCGGGTTGCCTTGAGCTGCGGGGTGCTGCCGTTGAAGGTTTCATCGAACTGCGGCGGCTCGGCGAAGACCTGTGCACCCGGCCCGACATCGGGCACCGGCAACTCCGGGAACTGCGCCTTGGTGGCGCCTTCGGCCACGGCCTCGACCACGATGGTGGCCGCTTCACCCGCACGCCCGGTGGTGGGCGCGGCGGTGTAGCGCAGGCGCAGCCCGTGCAGCGGCAGCCACGGTTGCGGCGCAGAGGCGGGCTGCGCCTGGACCTGCAGCGTGCGCTCTGCCGAGGCGGCGCGCAGGCGGCCATCGCCGCCGAACATGTCATTGAAGAAACCGCCGGCGCTGCGCCCGTTGAACTGGGCGGCCGGCAGCACCAGCGCTCCGCTGCGCTCGGGGATCAACAGGAAGCGCCGTTCCACCACGTTGTAGCGGCGGCCGTTGACCTCGCGCACCAGCGTGCGGTCTTCGCCCACCCGCTGCAGCGAGGCACCGGCCGGTGTGTCCAGCACCAGTTCGCCACTGAGCAGTTGCGCGGCGTAGAACAGGCGCACCACCACACCGACGCTCTGCTGCACGTATGGCGTGGGATCGTCGACCTCGGTTTCGAGGAAGGCCGCGGCAGTGCCATTGGCCGCCGCGGGAGCGGACGCACTGCTGGCGCCGACCTGCAGGGTCAGGGGCTGGGTACGGCTGCCGCCCACCTGCAGGGCGGGAATCTGCAGGGTGCCGGTCCGCTTCGGGCTGAGCGCCACCGCATACAGCGCACGCGAGGTCATCGCGCCATTGCTCCACTGCACCTGGCGGCTGCTGGTCTGGCTGCTGAGATCGAAGTCGCTCCGCAGCGGGCCATAGTCCGGCGCACCGCCGCCCGCATCGGATTCGATGTTGAGGGTGACGGTGTCGCTGTCGGTGATCTGTTCGCGATCAAGCCACGCGCGGGTCTGCGCGTGCGCGGCCATGCTCGCGCACAGCAGCAGGGCGAGCCCGGCGCGCAACCAGCGCTGTATCGTGGAATGTGTCATCGCCCTTCCCGTTTCCTGCGTTCGTTTTCCAGCTGGAACTTGGCCCGCAGCAGGCTGCCCGGATCATCCGGCACCCGCCGCATCCATGCCTCCACCGCCTGCTGCTGCTCGCGCTGCTGCGGGGTGCCGCTGACCTGGCCCTGGGCCTTGTCGTTGCCGTCGTTCCTCCCCTGGCGCTGCATCGCCTGCTGCATGCGCTCGCGCTGGGCCGCGTCGGCCTCGGCCTGCGCCTGGCGGTCGGCGGCCTGCGGCGACGTGCTGCCCTGGGATGGGCCATCTTTCGGCTCACCGGAGGAGGGGGGTGGCGACTGGCCCTGTTCGCCCTTGTCCTGCGGCGGCGACGCGTCGCCATTCTGGCCCTGGCCCGGCTTCTTGCCCGGATCAGGTTTCTCAGGCGGCGGATTCCTGCCGTCCTTCGGATCGTTGTTCTGATCGTTGTTCTGTGGCGGCCTGCGCTTGCGGGCGGCATCGACTGCCGCGCGGTTGGCCACCGCATCCGCCATGCCCGGATGCTTCTTCAGCGCGCGGTCGTAGGCCTCGATGGCGGCATCGTATTGCCCCTGCCGCGCCAACGCGTTGCCGAGGTTGTACCAGCCTGCATCGGTATCGATGCCCTCGAACTGCTGCTGCGCGGCCTTGAAGTCGCCCTTGCGGTACGCATCCACGCCGGTGGACAGGCGCTGATGATCGACCTGGTCGGCGCGTTGCCACCACGTTCCCTCGGCGGCGTGTGCCGTCGTCGGCAACGTCATCGGCAGTGCCGCCATCATCGCCAGCACCGCCAGCGCGCCGCGCCGGCGGAACGCGAACAGGGCCAGCAGCATCAGCGGCGGCAGCAGCCAAAACCCTTCATCGCGCCACGTGCGGCCCTGCCCTTCGCGGCTGTCATCGGCACTGACCCGCGGGGTCAACACGTCCAGCGCGGCCAGGTCCGTGTCATCGGAGGCGATACGCGCATAGCGGCCGCCGCCACGATTGGCGACACCCCGCAACGTGCCCTCTTCCAGCCGCGCCGGCACGATCTGGCCTTCGCCATTGCGATAGGCCGCGCCCTGCGGCGTACCCAGCCCGAGCACGGAGACCACGAAGCCCTGCGCGCGTGCCGAGGCGGCCGCCTGCTCGGCATCGGCATCGGCGCGGTCGGTCAACAGCAGAATGTCGCCGCCGCGTGCGCCGGATTGCTGCAGCAGCTTCACCGCCGTCTCCAGTGCGCGGTCGGCGCGCTGGCCATCGCGTGGCATCACGTCCGGTGCCAGCGCATCCAGGTACAGCGCGACATTGGCCATGTCGTCGGTCAGCGGGGCGACCGTGTAGGCATCATCGGCATACACCAGCAACGCGACTTCGCCGCCCTGGCGCTCGCGCAGCAGGGTAGCCAGCTTGGCACGCGCCTGCAGCAGGCGCGAAGGGGGCAGATCGGTTGCGGTGACGCGCGACGAGAGATCCAGCGCGACCACCAGCGGCGAGGGCGTCTGCCACAGCGGCTGGGCGACCTGCCGCCATGAGGGACCGGCCAACGCCACGATGGCGATCACCGCGCCGAGCAGCAGCAGGATCAAGCCACCCCATGCGCGGCGGTCGCGGCCGACCAGCAGATGGCGCAGCAGATGCGCATCCACCGTCTGGCGCCAGACATTGGCCCGGCGCCGCCGCAGCCACCAGACCGCCACCAGCAGCGGCAGCGCGAGCAGCGCCCACAACGCATCGGGGCGGACGAAATGCAGGGCGTTCCAGCTCATGCTCATGTCCAGCGCCTCGGCAACAACCACGCCAACCCGGCCAGCAGCAATGCCAGTGCCAGCGGCGGCGCGTAGCGCTCGATCCGCGGCCGTACCGCCGGCCCGGCCGACGTGACCGGCTCCAGCCGTTCCAGCTCGGCATAGATGCCGGCCAGCTCATCGGTATTGCGCGCTCGGAACGAGCGCCCGCCGGTGAGCTCGGCAATCCTGTTCAAGGTGGCTTCGTCGACCGGGTCTTCGCCGGGCGCGATCTGCACGCCGAACAGACTGATGCCGCCATCGCCGCCAAAGGCCACGGTATAGACGCGCACGCCTTCGGCCTGGGCCAGCTCGGCCGCGCGCAGCGGTTCGAGCACACCGGCATTGCTGACACCGTCGGTGAGCAGGATCAGCACGCGCTGTCCTTCCGGCTGTTCGCGCAGGCGCTTGACCGCCAGCGCGATCGCATCGCCGATGGCGGTCTCGCGCCCGGCCAGGCCGACCACGCTGTCGCGCAGCTGATCGCGCACGCTGGTGAGGTCGGCGGTCAAGGGCGTCAGCGTATAGGCGCGCTCGCCGAAGATCAGCAGGCCGACGCGGTCGCCGACGCGGCGGTCGAGGAAGTCGGCGAGCACGGCCTTGGCTGCGGTCAGCCGCTCGACCACCTGGTTGCCGAGCATCATGTCCGCCTCGCTCATGCTGCCGGAGACGTCCACCGCCAGCATCATCTGCCGGCCCTGCTGGGGCGGCGTCACCGCTTCACCCAGCTGCTGCGGCCGCGCGGCGGCCACGCACAGGCAGGCCCAGGCCAACCAGAGCAGCGCGCGCCCCAGCCGTGGCCCGGCACCGCCCGCGGCGGCGCCGAGCGACTGCAGCTGATCGGCGGCGTACGGCACCCGCAACGCGGCACCGGCGCCGGGCCGCGAGGGCCACCAGCGCATCAGGATCGGCAACGGCAGCGCCCACAGCATCCACGGCCACGCCAGGCTGTCCACCCAGTTCAACCAGGTGGGCAAAGTCATCGCGATCATCGGCGCCGCTCCGTCAGCAGCGACAGATAGCGGCGGCGGGCGAGCACGCGCAGCCGCTGCACCGCCTCGGCATCCACATTCGGCCGATAGCCGCCGTCGAGCAGCAGCGCGCCGTCGCCCTCGGAAAAAGCGCGGCTGTTCTTCTCATCCAGGAAGGCGAGCCACTCGCTGCCCTGCAGACGTTCCGCACCGGGCTGGTAGTGACGTGCCGCGCGGCGCAGCAGCTCGGCGATCGCCGCCGCCTCCAGCACCGGCGAGCCGGCCTGGGCGACCTGTGCGTCGAACAGATCCAGCCAGCGCTGGCGCGCACGCCGCCGGCGCCATTGCCAGATCCAGATCGCCGCGACCACCAGCACGATCACGGCGAACACCAGCCACCAGCCTGGCGCGGGGGGCCACCACGGCGGTGACGGCGGCAGCTGCACATCGCGCAGCGGCAGCGAGGCAGCGGCGCTCATGCCACCACCGCGGTCGGCAGCGGACTGAGCCAACTGTCGCTGGCGTCATCGGTGGCCACCACATGCACCTGGATGCGGCGGGCGGCCAGCGCCGTCTGCAGCGCTTCCAGGGGCGCGACGAAGCGTTCGCGCCAGTGCTCCCGTACCGAGGCACTGCCCAGATCGAGCAGCACGCGACGGCCCTGCGAAAGAAACGGCAATGCATCGGCCGGCGGTGCCAGCTCCAGCGGATCGACCAGCAGCATCACCACCACCTCGTGGTGCATGGCCAATGCGGCCCAGCGGGCACTGCTGATGGTGGCGGCGCGGGCCGGATCGGCCAGCACCACCACGCGGGCACCGGGGCGCAGCAGACGGGCCGCCTGCTCCAGCGCGCGATCCAGGCCGGCATCTTCGGCAGGCGGTTCGGCATACCACCGGGTCAGGGCATCGAGGACGCGCAACACCCCGCGGGTGCCGCCGGCCGGGGCGATCGGTGGCTCTTGGGTGCTGCCACGCACCGCGGCCAGGCGGTCGCCCTGGCGCTGCGCCAGCCACGCCGCGACCGCACCGACGCGCGCGGCCTGGACGGATTTGAAGCGGACCCGGGTGCCGAAATACAGCACCGGATCGGTATCGGCGACCAGCAGGGTCAAGCGCTCGCGCTCGGCCTGGAACAGTTTGGTGTGGGCCCGCCCGGTGCGCGCGGTGACGCGCCAATCGATATGCCGCGCATCGTCACCCGGTACATAGTCGCGGGACTCGGCGTACTCCATGCCACGCCCACGCGCAGGCGATGGCGCACTGCCGGCATGACCGAGACGGCCACGGCGTGCCGGCGGTGCGCGATGCGCACTGCGGCGCAGCGCCACCAGCTCGGCCAGACTCGGCCGCAGGCCATCGCCCTCAAGTGGCGTGGCGGTCTGCACGGGCATGTCCATCGCGCTCAGGGCGCCGGCACGCGGGCCAGCAGCTCGGCGACAAGGCGTTCGCCATCCCAGCCTTCGGCGGTGGCTTCATAGCTGGGCAGCACGCGGTGACGCAGCACATCAGGCGCGACGTTGCGCACGTCTTCGGGGGTGACGAAGTCACGGCCGGCCAGCCAGGCGCGCGCACGGGCGCAGCGCTCCAGCGCGATCGAGCCACGTGGGCTGGCGCCCCAGGCGATGCGCCGGGCCAGGGCCGGGTCGTAGCGCGCGGCATCGCGCGAGGCCAGCACGATCTCGATCAGGTAGCGCTCCAGTGCCGGGGCGACGTGCAGCGACAGCACCGCCTTGCGCGCGGCGAACACATCGCTCAACGGCATGCGCGCCGGCGCGGCGGCCGGCGTGGACAGCGCCTCGCGGGCGCGTTCGCGGGCCAGGCGCAGGATCTCGGTCTCTGCCTCCGAATCGGGATAGCCGATCCGCACATGCATCAGGAAGCGGTCCAGCTGGGCTTCGGGCAGCGGGAAGGTGCCTTCCTGCTCGATCGGGTTCTGCGTCGCCATCACCAGGAACAGCGAGGGCAACGGATAGGTATGGCGGCCCACGGTCACCTGGCGCTCGCCCATCGCTTCCAGCAGCGCGGACTGCACCTTCGCCGGGGCACGGTTGATTTCGTCGGCCAGCAGGATCGGATGGAAGATCGGACCGGGTACGAATTCGAAGCGGCCTTCCTGCGGGCGCCAGATCTCGGTACCGGTCAGATCGGCCGGGAGCAGATCCGGGGTGAACTGCACCCGTGAAAAATCCGCATCCAGCCGGGCGGCCAGCGCACGGATCGCGGTGGTCTTGGCCAGGCCGGGGGCACCTTCGACCAGCAGATGGCCATCGGCCAGCAAGGCGGTCAGCAGGCGCTCGACGAGCGCGCTCTGGCCGACGATCTCGGACGACAGGCCGTCGCGCAGCGTGCGGAAGGCAGCGTGCAGACGGTCGTGCTCCACCGGAGCGGGCGTGGGGGTATCGGGCATGGGGGGCGGCAGATTCATGGCATCCATGTGACCCCCACGGTGGGCAGAGGTTCCATCGCCATGATGGCAGGACAGCGCCGGTTACGACATCAAGATTGGCTGAACGCAGAAAGGGCCGCACGTGGCGGCCCTTTCGTCAGTGCAGCGATGATGCGGCTCAGTTGACGGCCGGATTGGCCTTGGCCACGCGCAGCACCTTCGGGGTCACGAAGACCAGCAGTTCGGCCTTGTCCTTGTTGCGGCCGCGCTTCTTGAACAGATTGCCCAGGAACGGCACGTCGCCCAGGAACGGTACCTTGTTGACGCTGGTGCGGTCGGTGAACTCGTACACGCCACCGATCACCACGGTCTGGCCGTCGTCCACCAGCACCGCGGTGTTCACTTCGCGGCGGTTGATGGTCGGGACCTGGCCGTAGCCTGCCAGCAGGATGTAGCTCTCCACTTCATCCTTCTTGACTGCCATGTTCAGGAACACACGGTTGTCGTTGGTGATGGTCGGGGTGACCTTCAGCTCCAGCACCACTTCCTTGAACTGGACGTTGGGCTGGGCCGCGGCGCCGGCCGCACCGCCACCACTGATGGTGACGTAGCCGATTTCCTTACCCTGCTTGATCACCGCTTCGCGCTGGTTGGTGGTCACCACGCGCGGGTTGGAGATCACTTCGCCGCGCGATTCAGCCTGCATCGCCGAGAGCTCCACATCGAGCAGATAACCGGCGTTGAGGATCGACAGCGCCAGCGAACCGGGGTTGTTGACCGCTGCCACCGGCAGGTTCCAGTTCAGGCCTTCAGCAAACTTGGTCGCGCCGCGGACCGGGATCGCGCCGGTGCGGCCACCGGCCACCCACTCGTTGATCGCCTTCTGGTACTCGGTGTCCTTGGTGGCGCGGTCGTTGATGTTGTTGTGGTTCTGATCGGTGTTGGCCCCGAAGAACACATCCTGGCGGCTGCCGCTGATGCCGAACTTGGCACCGAGCTCACGGGCGAAGGTATCGGTGGCGATGACGATGCGGCTTTCGATCAGTACCTGGTCGACCGGACGGTCGATCACGTTGATCAGCTCACGCATCCGCGCGATCTTCTTCGGAATGTCGCTGATCATCAGCGTGTTGGTGCGCTCGTCGGCCACGATGCGGCCGCGCGAGGACAGGAACCCGCTGTCTTCCTGCGAGCTGCCGCCACCGCCGCCGCTGCTGCCGCCGATGCCCTTGGCTTCGGTCAGCGCTTTGAAGATCGCCCCGGCGTTGTGGTAGTTGATCTGCACGTAATCGGTGACCAGATCCTCGCGGTTCTCGATCGCGATGCGCGCGTCTTCCTTGTCCTGCTCGAACTTGGCCAGCTCCGGCTGCGGCGCCACCCAGATCACGCCGCCATCGCGGCGCTTGTCCAGGCCCTTGGCCCGCAGCACGATGTCCAGCGCCTGGTCCCACGGCACGTTGATCAGGCGCAGGGTCACGTTGCCCTGCACGCTGTCGGAGGCGACCACGTTGAGGTTGGATTCCTCGGCGACCAGCTGCAGCACGGTGCGCACCGGCACGTCCTGGAAGTTGAAGGTCACCGGCTTGCCGCTGTAGCCGCGCTGGCCCAGTGCCGCTGCGGCCTGGCTGACCGAGGTGGCGGTGACCGCCCCCGTCGCCGGGGCGGCCTGGCGCGGGCTGATCTCGACCACGTATTCGTTGCCGCTCTGGTAGGCCAGCGACTCGAACGCTGTGTTGGTGTTGAGCACCAGCTGGGTGCCGCCGCCATACGGCTTGGGATCGATGCGCTGCACCGGCGTGGCGAAGTCGGTCACGTTGATCGACTTCTGCAGGTTTTCCGGCAGGCGCGCGTTGCCAACGTCGATGACGACGCTGTTGCCCTGGCTGCGCAGGTCCGGGCTGGCGCCCTGACCGTCGAACTGCAGGATCAGGCGGCCGGCGCCGTCGTCGCCGCGCTTGAAGTCGATCTTGGACACCGACAGCGAGGCCGGCGCGGTCGCCGGCGCGGTGGTGGCCGCCGGCCTGGGCACTGCGCCGCTGGGCGTGGCCGCCATCAGCGTGCCGTTGGCCACCATGAGCGCGACTCCCAGCGCGCACAGGTGGAGCAACTTCTGGCGCCGGACGGAACGCAGCCGCATGGCGTTGGAAAAGGTCATCGTGCTATCCCCATAATCATTCATTGATCTTCAAGCGCGAGCGTTGCCGGCCGTTCCAGCCAGCCACCCGCGCCATCCGGCACCAGTTCAATCAGCTCAATCCGGTCCTCGAAGACCCCGGTCACCCGCCCGTCGCTCTGCCCCAGATAGACGCCCGGACGCACCCGATAGGTGACCTTGTCCGGTGCCATCACCAGCACGACGAGTCCGCCCCCACGGCCGATCGAACCCACCATGTCCAGGCTGTCCAGCGGGAAATCTTCCAGCGGCTCCTTGCGGCGGTTCGGATCCGGACGCAGCCCCGATCCCCCTTGCGGATTGGTCCAGGCGTCAGTGAACGGGTCGCGCATCCCCTGCGCGGAATATTCAAATGTCTCGAACTGCTGCATCACCGGCAGCGGTTCAAGCGGCGGTGCCGGGCGTGCCCGCACGTCGGCCACCCACTTCTCCAGGTTCGGTGCGTCGCCGGGCGTGCTGGTCACGCCGCGTGCGCAACCGGCCAGCAGCACCACCATCAGCAGGCCGCCCACCCGTGCGGTCGAGGTCAGGCCGCTCATTTCCGGCCTCCCTTCGCAGCCTTTTCTCTCTCGGCAGCGGCCTTCTCCTGGGCTTCCATCTCCACGTCATCCAGGTAACGGTAGGTCTTGACCGTTCCGGACAACTCCAGCGCACCGCTGCGGGCGGTGATGCCGGTCTTGGGATCCTTTGGCTTGAGGTTGATGTCGTGCATGGTCAGGATGACCACGCGCGGCAGCGAGGCCACGCCGCTGACGAACGCGCCGAACTGGTGATAACTGCCCACCATGCGCAGGGCGATCGGCTTTTCGGCGTAGAACTCCTTGGGCTGCTCCGCACCGGGCTGGAACAGCTCGTTGGACAGGCCGCTGGACAACGCGGTCTGCGAGATGTCGATGATCAGGTCCGGCATCTCGGTCTTGCTGGGCAGCTGGCGCAGCATCTGCTGCAGCACCTGCTCCATCTGGGTCAGCTGCTGCTTGAGCGGCTCCAGGTTGACCGCACGCCCCTGTTCCTTCTCGAACTCGGCCCGCAGCTGGGTCTCGGTGCTTTCCAGCGAGGCCAGGTCATCGCGCTTGCCGCTGATCAGCAGGAACCAGGCCATGATCACGATGAACAGCGCCAACAGCGCGCAGAACACGACCTTGGCCTTCTGCGGCCAGTTGCCGATGTTGTTGAAGTCCAGCTCTTTGAGATTGATCTTCTGGCTCATGCGGCGGCCCCCTTCTGGGCCGGGGCCGGGGCCGCCGGTTGTGCAGGTTGCGCGGAGGGCGTGGGCGGCACGATGCGGCTGTTGCCGGCCGGCTTGGCCGGATCGGCGGCATCGGGCGAGGCCGGTGCATCCGGCGCCGGGGCCGGCGACAGCGGGGCCACCGGTGCCACCGGCGTGGCACCCGGCGGTGCGGGATCGGCGGTCGGCTCGATCACGCTGCCATCGGCCGCCAGCTCGGTGACGCTGCTCTGCGCCGGCAGGTTGACCTTGACCACGAACATGTACGGCAGCGACTTGATGTCCACCACCGGGCCGCTGGCGGCCGGGGCCTTGTCACGCTCCGGCGCCTTGGCTTCGATGATCGACAGCTCCGGGTTGGTCATCCAGCCCGAGCTTTCCAGGTTGCGCATGTAGGCACTGACACGGGCATTGGACTGGGTGCGGCCTTCCAGGGTCAGCACGTCGCCCTCCTGCTTGAGCGTGGTCAGCACCACCCCGTCCGGGATGGTCCGCACCAGCGCATCGAACAGATGCACCATCTGCGAGCGCTTGGCCTGCAGTTCCTCGATCACGGCCTTGCGGGCCAGCAGGCGATCCTTCTGGCGGTCCAGGCGCTCGATTTCCTTGTTCTGCTCCTTGACCTTCTGGATCTCGGCCTGCAGGAAGGTATTGCGATCGCTCTGCCCGCTGACCTGACGGTCGTAGTAGAACCAGATCAACAGCGAGAGCAGCAATCCACCGAGGGCGGCGGCACCGAGCATGGCGTAGAAGTCGCGCTGGCGTTGCTTGCGCCGTTCGGCGCGCCAGGGCAATAAATTGATGCGCGCCATCAGTCAAAGCTCCTCAGCGCCAGACCGGTGGCGATCATCAGCGCCGGGGCATCCTGGGCCAGGGCATGTGCCTGCACCTTCGGGCCCAGCGTCATCTGTGCCAGCGGGTTGGCCACCACGGTGGCCACGCCCAGCTGCTCTTCCACCATGTCCGGCAGCCCGGTCAAGGCCGCGCAGCCGCCGGCGAGCACGATGTGATCGACCCGGTTGAACTCGCTGCCGGCATAGAAGAACTGCAGCAGGCGGCTGATCTGCTGGACCGTGGCTTCCTTGAACGGCTCGAGCACTTCCATCTCGTAGCTTTCCGGCAGCCCGCCCTGGCGCTTGGCCAGGCCGGCTTCTTCGTAGGTCAGCCCGTAACGGCGCATCACTTCGTCGGTCAGCTGCTTGCCGCCGAACACCTGTTCGCGGCTGTACAGGCTGCGGCCACCGCGCAGGACGTTCAGGGTGGTCATGGTGGCGCCGATGTCCACCAGCGCGACCACGCCATCACTGGCCACCGGCAGTTCGCTGGCGACCAGGGCAAAGGCGTTCTCGACCGCGAAGGCCTCCACGTCCATGACCCGCGCCACCAGCCCGCCCAGTTCCAGTGCCGACTGGCGCAGCTCGACGTTCTCTGAGCGCGAGGCGGCCAACAGCACCTGGACCATTTCCGGGTTGTTCGGAATCGCACCCAGCACTTCGAAATCGAGGTTCACTTCCTCGATCGGGTACGGGATGTAGTTGACCGCCTCGAGCTCGACCTGGGCTTCCATGTCGTTCTCATCCAGATCGGCGGGCATCGGGATCAGCTTGGTGATCACGGCCGAGCCGGCCACGGCGGCGGCGGCATGCCGTGCCTTGGTTCCGGAGCGGTTCACGGCACGTCGAATGGCCTCCCCGACCGCTTCGACCTCCACGATGTTCTTTTCCACGACCGCATTCGGCGGAAGTGGTTCCACAGCGTAATGTTCCACGCGGAAACGATTGCCGCTGCGGGACAACTGCAACAGCTTTACTGCAGTCGAACTGATATCGACGCCGATAAGAGGCGACTGGCTTTTTGGGATAAGCCCCACGGTTTCTCCCCTGCCGATGGGCACTTGGACGCAGAACCTGCGACCGCGCATTAATAACGTTTTTTTTGCAAATCGCAACCGTCAAGCTGTAAAACGAGCACTACTGCTCGTTTCACGCGTCCCCAGACGGTGATCGACTGCTCTCCCCGGGAACAACCCCAGCCGTTCCCTTGCGTAATCTATACTCTGCGACCACGAAATTCGCAATCGGAATCTCTCACTGATGACACGTCTTCGCCGTTGGCTGCGCTGGATGCTGGTCGCGTTCCTGGTCCTGGCACTGATCGGTGCGGCCGTTGCAGGAGGCCTGTACTACGCCGTCTCCTCCAAGCTCCCGGACGTGCAGACCCTGCGCGACGTAGAGATGCAGGAGCCCATGTACGTCTATGCCAGCGATGGCAAGCTGATGGCGGTGTTCGGCGAGACCCGGCGCACCCCCATCACCATGAAGGACGTCCCCGAGCGCCTCAAGCAGGCCTTCCTCGCCACCGAGGATGCGCGTTTCTACGAGCATGGCGGCGTGGACTACAAGGGCATCGGCCGCGCGGTCTGGCTGCTGGCCACCACCAACGACAGGCGCGTGCCCGGTGGCTCGACCATCACCCAGCAGGTCGCCCGCCAGTTCTTCCTGAGCTCGGAATACAGCTACACCCGCAAGCTGGCCGAGATCCTGCTGGCCCGCAAGATCGAGAGCGAGCTGAGCAAGGACGAGATCTTCGAGCTGTACCTCAACAAGAGCTTCTTCGGTAACCGCGCCTATGGCGTGGCCGCCGCGGCCGAGTTCTATTACGGCAAGAAGCTGGGCGAGCTGGACCTGGACGAAATGGCCTCGCTGGCCGGCATCCCCAAGTTCCCCTCCTCGGGCAACCCGATCAGCAACCCCGAGCGCGCCCGCGAGCGCCGTGACTTCTATGTGCTGCAGCGCATGGCCAGCCTGGGCTTCATCTCCCAGGCCGAGGCCGATGCGGCCAAGGCCGTGCCGATGCATGCCACCGCGCATGAGCCGCCGGTCCAGGTGGAGGCGCCCTACGTGGCCGAACTGGTCCGCCAGGAAATGATCGCCCGCTTCGGCGGCGACGTGGTCAACAAGGGCTACCACGTGACCACCACGATCAACGCCGAGCTGCAGACCGCGGCCAACCTGTCGGTGCGCGACGGCCTGCTGGCCTACGACCACCGCCATGGCTGGCATGGCGTGGAGCAGCATGTGGAGGTCCCGGCCGACGCCGATGCCGCCGCGCTGGCCCTCAAGCTGGCCGGCATCCCGGCCCAGACCGGCCTGCTGCCGGCGATCGTGGCGGCTACCGCTGCCGATGGCAGCGCCACCGTCGTGCTGGGCAACCGCAGCGAAGTGGTGCTGCCCGCCAGCGCCGCCCGCTGGACCAACAAGACCCCGGCCAAGCTGGTCACCCGCGGCGACATCGTGCGCGTGCGCGCCGGCGAAAAAGAAGGTGAGTGGTTGCTCGATCAGATTCCGCGTGGCCAGGCCGCCCTGGTCTCGCTGGACGCCGAAAACGGCGCCCTGAAGGCGCTGGTCGGCGGCTTCAGCTTCTCCGGCAACAAGTTCAATCGTGCCACCCAGGCGCGCCGCCAGCCCGGCTCGAGCTTCAAGCCCTTCATCTACGCGGCCGCCTTCGACAAGGGCTTCAACCCGGCCTCGATCGTGCTCGATGCCCCGGTCGTGTTCCGCGATCGCCGCGGCAAGACCTGGTCGCCGCAGAACGACGGCGGTGGATTCCGTGGCCCGATGCGCCTGCGTGAAGCGCTGGTGCAGTCGCGCAACCTGGTCTCGGTGCGCCTGCTTGATGGCATGGGCGTGGATTACGCGCGCAAGTACATCAGCGAGTTCGGCTTCGCCGAGGCCGAGCTGCCGCCGAACCTGTCGATGTCGCTGGGTACCGCCTCGCTGACCCCGCTCTCGGTGGCGCGTGGCTACGCGGTGTTCGCCAACGGCGGCTCGCGCGTGGACACCTGGCTGATCGACCGCGTCACCGACCGCGACGGCGTGGAAGTCTTCAAGGAAAACCCGGCCGTGGCCTGCCGCGACTGCGCCGGCACCAGCGGCGTGCCGGTCAGCCAGGTGGTGGACGGCTTCAACTTCGGCTCCGCACCGGCGGCCAACACCGCACCGGCCAAGCCGCAGCAGGCCACCACGGCTGCGGTTGAAACGCCGGCGCCGGTGAATCCGGATGCCAAGGTCGCCCCGCGCGCGATCGACGCCCGCACCGCATACCAGCTGAACTCGATGATGCGCGACGTGGTCCAGCGCGGCACCGGTACGGCGGCCAAGGTGCTCGGCCGCGAAGACGTGGGCGGCAAGACCGGCTCCACCAACGATCACCGCGATGCGTGGTTCTCCGGCTTCGGCGGCCCGTACGCGACCACCGTGTGGGTCGGCCGCGACGACTTCCGCTCGCTCGGCTACCGCGAGTACGGTGGCCGCGCCGCCCTGCCGATCTGGATCGAGTACATGCGCGTGGCGCTCAAGGACACCCCGATCGCGCAGAACGAGCCGCCCTCGGGCATGGTCCAGGCCACGCTCAATGGCGCGACCGAGTGGGTCAAGGTGGAGGACATGGAGAAGCTGGAGGAGTACGACTTCAACAGCCACACCCCGCAGGCCGACGACGCCGCGTTCGATATCTTCTGACCGCATGCGCCGGCTCCGCCCGGCGCCGCGATGGACGACAGGCCGGGCATTGCCCGGCCTTTTTTTTCAGCTCTACCCGCCTGTCACATCGCCGGTGTACATTGCCGTGCAGGTCGCCAAGGAGTACCGGTCATGCATCGAGCCCGTCAGCATGCAGCCACGCAGACCCGTGAGCGCCGCCACCAGCTGGCGCATGAAGCCGCCCGCCTGATGGCCGAAGGCGGCATCCGCGACTACCACCAGGCCAAGCTCAAGGCCGCCACCCGGCTGGGCATCCACGACGATGCCTCCCTGCCCCGCAACACCGAGATCGAAGACGCCCTGCGCGAGTACCAGCGCCTGTTCGCCGGCGCCGACCATGGTGCGCAGCTGCGCCAGCGCCGCGAGGCCGCCCTGCGCGCGATGGATTTCCTGCAGAGCTTCTCACCGCGCCTGTGCGGCCCGGTGCTGGACGGCACTGCCGATGCCAATAGCCCCGTGCAGCTGCAGGTACACAGCGACGACGCCGATGCCGTGCAGCGCTATCTCGACGAACATGGCATCCCGGCCGAATCACGGACGCGGCGGTTGCGGCTGGACCGCGAACGCAGCCTGGATGCGCCGGTCTGGGTATTCAGTGCCGAGGACCTGACCTTCGACATCGCCGTGCTGCCCTATGACGGCCTGCGCCAGCCGCCGTTGTCGGCGATCGATGAGAAGCCAATGCGGCGGGCGTCGGCGGCGCAGCTGCGCGAACTGCTGGCCGACGGCGAGATCGAGGGTTACCTGGGCAGCCGCTGAGCAGGCAGCTTGCGACGCGGCCACGGCAGTGGAACACTGACGGCCAGCCAAGGACGGTCACCCAAGGAACTGCAATCTCATGAAGATCATCGCCTCTGCCTCTGAAAAGCGCGTCATTGCGCTGCTCTTGATCGCGGCCTTCTGCTGGATGGAGCGGGTCCACATCGCGGATTTCATCGACGGGGTCCTGGTCGGCTTCCACGGCGACGACACGTCGTACACCGGCCCCTGATTGCCGCCAACGCGCACATCGATCCACGACACCACGCGCGGCCTCCCTCAGGCCTCGGCGAACGGGACCAGAAAGCGCTCGATCGCCGCAACCAAGGCCAACGGCGTTTCGTTCATCGGGTAGTGACCCGCACTTTCCAGCACCTCCAGGGTCGCCTGCCGATAGCGGCTCAGGTAGGTCCTTTCCATGAGGGCCGCGTTGAACACCGGATCGTGCTCACCGATCAGCACCTTCACAGGATGTCGGCCGATGATCTCCGTGCGGAAGTCCGTGTCCGCCCAGGCCGGGAAGTACGCCGCGAATGCCTCCGGCGACGCGTGCGCCATCGAGTACTGCGCCTTCCAGTCCAGCCACGCGGCGGGCAACCGCCCACCGGTGCTGCGATCGATGATGCCCCGACGGATGCTCACGCTGCCCGCGGCCGCTGCAAGCAACTGCCGCGTGGGTGAATCGTAGGCGATGCCGCCGCACGGCACGGGGGCCACGGCGACCAGCGCGCGCACGCGATCCGGGGCGAGCACCGCGATCCGCTCGATGGCCATGCCGCCCATCGAATGCCCGATCAGGCTGAAGGTCTCGATGCCCAGCGTGTCGGCCAAGGTCAGCGCGTCGTTGGCGATCTCGTCGATCGTGTAGTCACCGGGCACCCCGCGCATGCCACCGTAGCCGCGGCAGTCCATGAACACATAGGTGAATTCCTCACCGGACAGCCACGGCTCGATGGGTTCGAACGCATGCGCGTCGCCAAACCAGCCGTGCAGGACCAGGACAGGATGGGCGCCAGTGCCGACGCGATGAAAGGTAGTGGGCATGACTGCACCGTGCGCGCGTGAGAGTGGGCCGCGATGTTAGGACGGCGGCGCGTGGCCCGCCGTCGATCCCAGGCCGATGACGATAGAATCCGGGCCATGCGCAACACCCTGCTCGATCCCTTTGAAGACCTGCCGCGCGCCGTGGTGGTCACCGCCAACGACTACGCCGCCGGATCCGTCTTCCCGGACCACGCGCACCGGCGCGGCCAGTTCGCCTTCGCCTCGCGCGGGACCATCAGCCTCACCACGCCCGAGGGGCGCTGGCTGGTGCCGCCACAGCGTGCCTGCTGGGTGCCCGCGGGCGTCGCGCATGCGATGACCATGCGCGGCCCGGTCACGATGCTCAACGTGTTCGTGGCAGCGGAAGAAGTGGAGGCCGTCCAGCTGCCTGCGCGCTCCTGCGTGTACGGCGTCTCGGCACTGCTGCGGCACCTGCTGGACGACGCCGTCGACCTGCCGGCGCTGTACGACGTGGACGGTCGTGCCGGCCGGTTGATGCAGTTGCTGGTTGCGGAGATCGCCGCGATGCCGCGGCTGTCGCTGCATGCGCCGCTGCCTCGCGATCCTCGCCTTGCACGCGTCTGCCAGCAGATGTTCGATGCGCCCTCGATTGCCACCGCGCTCGATCAGGTAGCGGCAGCGGCAGGCATGAGCCGGCGCACGTTCACCCGTCAGTTCCGCGCGGAAACCGGGGTGGGTTTCGCCGAGTGGCGCCAGCAGGTCTGCCTGCTCGCCGCCATCGAACGCCTGGATGCGGGGCTGCCGGTCACCCGGGTTGCGCTGGACCTGGGATACGCCAGCCCGAGCGCGTTTTCATCGGCGTTCCGTCGTGTCCTCGGCCAAGCGCCCAGCCGCTATGTGGAAACGCGGCCGGCGACGTAGAAACGCCGTCGATACGCATCGGTGCGCGTCATCGACGCACGGACGGACAGGCAAAAAAAACGCCCCGCAATGCGGGGCGCTTTCATCACGACCTACCGGGCGATCAGCCCTGGTAGTCGCGCACGTCGCTGCCGGTGTAGACCTGGCGCGGACGGCCGATCTTCATTTCCGGATCGACCTGCTGTTCCAGCCAATGCGCGACCCAGCCGGAGGTGCGGCCCAGGGCGAACATGACGGTGAACATTTCGGTCG
>Ga0160437_1000250_pt1 | contig 29777 bp, 26 predicted proteins | sample HID1975I_E0MG_FD_108227 | JGI IMG/M metagenome (GOLD analysis project Ga0160437, IMG submission 108227) | Enriched soil microbial communities from UW Madison campus, WI, USA - HID1975I_E0 MG | ecosystem: Environmental > Terrestrial > Soil > Unclassified | place: USA: Madison, Wisconsin... | reverse complement strand
TTCGCCAGGGAGATTTCAGCCACGACCGTGTATTCACTGAAGGTGCTGGTGCCCATGTAATGGTAAATCGGCTCGCCGTTGTAGGAGAAACGGGTGGTGCCGTCTGGCATCAGGCCTTTACCCTGCGTGGCGCGAACCGCCTGGCACAGGTTGGTTTTGCCGGATTTACAGAACTTACACTCGCGACATTCGGCGGTGTACAGCGGGATGACGTGGTCGCCCGGCTTCAGGCTGGTGACGCCCTCACCGACTTCAACCACTACGCCGCCGCCTTCATGGCCGAGCACTGCCGGGAAAACGCCTTCCGGATCCTCACCGGACAGCGTGAACGCGTCGGTGTGGCACACGCCGGTATGGGTAATTTTGACCAGCACTTCGCCCTTCTTCGGCGGTGCCACGTCGATTTCAACAATTTTCAGCGGCTGGCCTGGGCCAAACGCAACTGCAGCACGTGATTTCATTCCGTCTCTTCCCTTGTTGTCAGTTATTTTAAATACGATCGTAGCAGATGACCGACTTCCGCCATCCGCGCAGCACGCTGGTCGGCAGTGGTTTCGCCGGTCACCAGCTCGTCTTTAAGATGCATTTCAATCATTTCGCCCATCAGGCCGTTGGCGGCCCCGCGTACGGCAGCAATCTGTTGCAGGATGTTCAGGCATGGCTCGCCGGACTCCAGCGCCCGCTCAAGCGCGTCGACCTGCCCGCGGATACGACGCACGCGCGTCAGAGCGCGCTTTTTATCTTCAGGTGAATGCGGCATAGGCCCTCCGATATACTGTAGGGGGGTATAGTAACTTTTTTAGCATCACGCTGTATACATTAACGTTATTAGGGTTATTAGCAGGTTGCTAAAGACAGGCAATAGACACTTTTAATGGATTCCTTAATTGAAATGCAAAAGCCCGCATCCGTAGCTTTTAAGCACGGAGCAATCATTGCTTTGAGCTATCAATCGTTAATTCCTTGAACATTAAAATGTTGAAATGAAAATAAATTATGTCTCTACATGACAAAATGTAACTCTTTGGTTATATTTAAAAAACGTTTCTGACATGGGGTCACAAATGTCATTAATGAACGAATTATATATCCAGGAAACTACTCGGAAAATTTGAGTGGTTAGTGAATTTCATGTGAGGATTACATATGAGACTTAAGTTAATCGTCAAAAGTCTTGCGCTGGCTGGATTGCTGTCCTCTACAGCTCTCACGCCGCTCTTTGCACAGGAAGCCCCAAAAGGCGCTACTGAGGCAACAAAACGAGCCAATGATGCGCTTTATAATCAACTCCCTTTCTCTGACAACACCGATTTCACCAACGCCCACAAAGGGTTTATCGCCGCACTGCCTCAGGACGTGATAAAGGGTGAGCAAGGTAATGTCATCTGGGATCCACAACAGTACGCTTTCGTAAAAGAAGGTGAAAAATCCCCGGATACCGTTAACCCAAGCTTATGGCGCCAGTCCCAGCTCATCAATATCAGCGGTCTATTTGAAGTCACCGACGGCGTTTATCAGATTCGAAATCTTGATTTATCCAACATGACCATCATTGAGGGTAAAGAAGGTATCACCGTTGTCGACCCTCTCGTTTCAGCAGAAACCGCAAAAGTCGGCATGGATTTGTATTTCAAAAACCGTGGTAAGAAGCCGGTTGTGGCCATCATTTACACGCACAGCCATGTTGACCATTATGGTGGCGTACGCGGTGTTGTGGATGAAGCCGATGTGAAATCGGGCAAAGTTAAAATCTATGCTCCAGCCGGCTTTATGGACGCAGCGGTAGCTGAAAACATTATGGCGGGTAACGTAATGAGCCGCCGCGCCAGCTATATGTATGGCAACCTGTTGAAACCCGACGCGACAGGCCAGGTGGGCGCGGGGTTAGGTACAACGACTTCGGCAGGAACGGTGACGCTGATTGCGCCAACCAACATCATTGAGAAAGACGGACAGAAAGAAGTCATTGATGGTCTGACCTATGACTTCATGCTGGCGCCGGGCTCTGAAGCCCCTTCTGAAATGCTCTGGTATATCGAAGAGAAAAAACTCATCGAAGCAGCAGAGGACGTTACCCACACGCTGCACAATACTTACTCCCTGCGTGGGGCGAAAATTCGTGAGCCGCTGCCATGGTCGAAGTATATCAATGAGGCCATCGTCCGCTGGGGTGACAAAGCAGAAATTATTATGGCTCAGCACCACTGGCCGACCTGGGGCAATGAGAACGTGGTCAACCTGCTGAAGAGTCAGCGTGACCTGTATCGTTATATCAACGACCAGACACTTCGCATGGCCAACACGGGTCTGACTCGCGACGAAATCGCCGCCAACTTTAAGCTGCCTGATGCGCTGGCTAAAACGTGGGCTAACCGGGGTTATTACGGTTCCGTCAGCCATGACGTGAAAGCGACCTATGTGTTGTACCTCGGCTGGTTTGACGGCAACCCTGCCACTCTGGATGAACTGCCACCGGAAGAAGCAGCGAAGAAATTTGTTGAGTACATGGGCGGTGCCGATGCGATTCTTCAGAAAGCCAAAACAGATTATGACCAGGGTAACTACCGCTGGGTGGCGCAGGTGGTGAGTAAGATAGTCTTTGCCGATCCAAACAACCAGGCAGCCCGTAATCTGGAAGCCGATGCACTTGAGCAGATGGGTTATCAGGCCGAATCAGGTCCGTGGCGCAACTTCTATCTGACCGGCGCACAGGAGCTGCGCAATGGCGTGGTGAAAGGACCCACCCCGAATACGGCAAGCCCTGATACTGTTCGTGCGATGACGCCGGAAATGTTCTTTGATTTCCTCGCGGTACACATTAATGGTGAAAAAGCAGGTGCAGCCAAAGCGGTGTTTAACATCGATTTGGGCAGCGATGGCGGGAAGTACAAGCTGGAGCTGGAAAACGGCGTGCTGAACCACACGGCCAATGCCGAAGCGAAAGACGCAGATGCGACTATCGTGCTCAATCGCGACACCCTGAATAAAATCATCCTGAAAGAAGAGACCCTGAAACAAGCCGAAGATAAAGGCGACGTGAAGGTCACCGGAAACGGTGCGAAACTGGATGAGATGCTGGGCTATATGGACAAGTTTGAGTTCTGGTTCAACATCGTCACACCATAAAATGACTCCCCTGCGGCGCATAAACTGCAGGGGAGCTAGTTGAGGTCTACAGCTATGCGTCTGTCTTCATACTCATTGTTTCCTTCTCTTTTTATCCTGGCGTCGGGGTATACCTTTGCAGCTGAAGAGCATGCCGCAGATGCTGCTCAGGCGAACAACCCACTGGCGAATATGACCGCATTCAATATGCAGAACTATTACATCGGTGATGTCAGCGGGACGGATAAAGATGCGAATCAGTTCTGGTTTCGTTACGCACAACCTTTTTCCCTGGGAGACAGTCACTGGCTTTTACGTGGTTCACTCCCAATCAACACGTATCCGACTCCCCCCAATGGTGGGCATAAAACCGGTTTAGGCGACCTGAATCTATTCGCCTCCTGGCTGATTGATACCGGAAATCCTGCCGTCAGCTTTGGTTTCGGACCACAAGTTACCGCCCCGACAGCAACGGATGATGCCCTGGGCTCGGAGAAATGGTCTGCGGGTCTGGTTAACGTCCTTTTTGATGCCAGCTCTAAAAAATTCCAGTATGGCTATCTGGCTTCCTGGCAACACAGTTTTGCCGGAGAAGATGACCGCAGTGATGTCAATCTTGGTACCTTCCAGCCGTTTTTATTCTATCAGTTGGGTGGAGGCACCTATCTCCGTGCTGCACCAATATGGGTCTATAACTTCCAGAATGACAGTTACAGTGTGCCGATGGGCCTGGGTATTGGTCAGGTGATTAAACAGCAGAAAACGGTGTATAACTTCTTTATAGAACCGCAAGGGTCAGTTGCTGACCGTGGGGATGGCCAGCCACGTTGGCAGATATTTGCGGGGCTAAATCTTCAGTTCTTAAATTGATACTGCAACTGCGTGGCTCTCAGGGTGTCACCGATTTCACCGTGTAGTACTGACTTTCTGTGGCACTCTCTTTTACCCTAACGTTTCACCCGCAGAGCATTTTAACCAATCTCACATTGAGGAAGCATGACCAATGGGGAGGAGGTTACAGCGTGCTTACCGTAATTAAGCGCAGCCAAAGCGATAAGGCACCGGGGAACTCATCTGGGGAAATTATCAAGGTTAGTTTTATTAATGATTTATTGGGAGAACTTACAATTCAAAGGAGAGAGGGTAATCTTAAAAGCCCTGACCATTGCAGCCAGGGCTTTTAAGGTACTTCAGACTTCAGATTTAACATTAATGGACTTAATAAAATGAGACTACTATTTATACTGCTTTCAAATGTACCCGTTTACTACAGATAATATTGGGCATTAATACTAAAAAACCTCCCTCTATTTATCTCGTCATACACCTGCCTGCGCTTTTAGAACCTAAGCGTGGCAGCTTAAACAAGCACATCCCCCATCGCGACATATACTCTTTGATGCGTTGCCCGTTGCTCATACGGTTACCCTAAACAAAAAAAACCGTCAGCATCTACTAAAAAAACAAGGCTTTACATCGTCGCGCTAACACTACCATTTTGCGAACCAGCACAATCACTACAAGGCCTGAAAGCAACTACATCCCAAACAACAAACATCGTGGCCTGTAAAGCAAAATGGCTTTCACAAAACTGCTTTCTATTCACTAACTTACTAACTACTTTCATTGTGCTGTTGAGTACTAATTTACGCATTTAAGATTTGAGGTCAATACTGTTTTTTAAAACATGTTTTTATTTACAGCGATAGTGCTTGTGCTCTATTCCGCGACTCATTGCCCCCCCTACTGGCAAAGCCCGCTATTAGCATCCCTCCTCTCAAACATCTCCGGCAGCCAAGAGTGAAAAGTGGACAATATCATTGCTATGGCTGCTTTTTCCGTAAAAGAAAAACGGCAACTGCCGTCAGAACACCGATAAGTGGCATAGCACCAGCACCTGCTAAGAAGTTACGGTGATCTATCCGATTATTTCTTTGAATATCAGCCAGACGGGTAAGCGCGTTCTCTCTGTTATTCGAGCTAACTTCTTCAAATTGCTTTTCATAACCCTGATTAATTAAACGAAATGCTTCGTGCTCTTCCGATGTTTCCAGCGCAACTATTTGCTTATTCTTTTTATAAAAATGGTAATCAGGCATTTGCTTACCCCTATGGAAGACGACTGTAAGATAATATAGACCTGAGGGTTAATTCTGTACACAGACACTGAATATCTGCTGAGAGCGAGGAGCTGACAAGAGATATATCATTGCACGGCAACTCTTGTATGTACCAGGATACCCCATGCTTAATCTGGACTGCAAATATTAAGCTCATACACTACACATGGCGCATCGTAATGCTGCTCTATTGCCTTGTAAGTCATGTCTAACCGTTGCATCACACGCTGCGAGGGCATATTTTCAGGATCGGCAACAGCAACCAAATAAGTTGCTTTTACCCGTTTCGCCGCGAAATCAATAATCGCTTTAGCTGCCTCTGTTGCATAACCTTTGCCTTTGTGTTTCGGGACAAGACGCCAGCCAATCTCTAATGGTGCGCCATCCACATTTGCCAAGTGTTGGAGACATGCTGCGCCAACGATGACATTAGATGACTTCTCTTTGATAGCCCACCACGAAAAACCGTACTTATCCCAACGAGCTTGGACTCGTCTGATTCCTTCCCAAGTCTCTTCAGGTGTTTTAACGATACCCTTGGTGATATAACGCATCACGTTGGGATCGCTATCCATTACCCTTAAGCCTTCGTAATGAGAGTCATTAAAGGGTTCAAGTTTTAAACGGGCCGTTTCTAAATCCATCTGACATTCCTTTTACTGGAAGGTATTACGTTCGGTGACCATAAATCAACTTAGCATGATGTAAGCAACTTCCGCTTCTGGCACATAGGCGTTGTTTGATTGATTACGGTCCGCTATGAGCGAGAAACGGACGCTGTTTTTACTTCAAGGGGATGAAATGAAAGTAATTACATTGTCCCTGCGATTCACATAGAAATTATGACCATCTGTTTAGCCATCTATCGTCGGTATAATTTAGCGTTAGTTATGGGTACGAAGCTGACTGATTCAGGTAGCGCCTGGCGTCATAAGCCCCACAAAAATTTGTTGTCCTCAACCCTCCTGCTGCCGGTATTGCTTCAGTTGCCCTGCAACAAACGCTTCGACGCAACCTTCACTGGTGTCCTTCTCAAAAGCAGCACAACAAACAGGTGTATTACCATCGCAGGTTCGGTATACGGCAATAACACTGCCAGGTCCGCATCCTGTATGTCCACACAGAGAGAATCCATCGTCAACCGTACCCTGCATCACACCGAGGCCATAGCCTGTGGTCAGCCATGGCCGCCCGGGGATCGGGCTCCCCAGTATTCGTGCTTCCTGCATTTCCCGGAGCAGACCGTCAGAGAGAAGGCATCCGGAAAGGAGGCGATCCAGAAATAGCGCTGCCTGTGAAACAGGGCCGATCAGCAAACCATGGAAGACCCAGGCGGGGTCATAATTCAAGGTGTTTTCAGGATAGACTGTTTGCAAGTCTGTTCGCGTTTTAGCGAAACGAACGTTCAATATACCAAGAGGACTTAGCGTGCGTTGACTCACTGCATCATCAAGCGACAGATCGGTTAGCTGTTCAATCAGTCTGCCGATGAGCATATAACCAACATTCGAGTAGCGCCAACTGGTACCGGGACTATACCGGAGTTGAGCACCGCCAAGGCGTTGCATCATTTCATCTGCTGACCAGGCTGACTCATTGTTCGTCACGGCAGCGTGATACTCCGCAAGATCTCCATAATCGGCGAGACCGGCCTCATGCCGCAATAACTGCCGTAACGTGAAAGGCTGATCAAGAATTGAGGCATCCAGCCCGACCAGCCCATCACGCACCAGCGACAGAGCTGCCGCTGCCAAGACTGTTTTAGTAAAACTCCACCAGGGAGTTATAAGTTCTGACTGGGCAGGCGTTTGTAACCGTCCATTTAACACGAGGGAACTGAGCATTAGCGTACCAGAGGTGTTGATCGGATTGACTGCACAACAATATATCTCATTTACTCTTCTTCATCAGAGCTGAAAATCTGCCATTTGAACTGTTTTGAACGACCGCTTTTGGCACAAAGCAGACATCGGTTGAACTCACAGTTCAAAACGTACATAAGAGATACCCTTACTCAACAACAGGTATTTCATGTTCCGCTTATTTGTTGGCTTGGTCATAAATTTAACGTCGTGAAAAGATCTGCCCTTTCGATTTTTTCTGGCCTACTGCTCCTACCCTTTCTGCATAAGCCGTTGCTGGCCGGTTTCCCGGCCAGGACATGACTCATTGATAAAATGGTTGTTTTTGGATCATGGATGCTGCGTCGTACCGAGGGAAGTATTGGGTTCGGTGACCTCAACGGCAGGCGTATCGAAGATTTTACGGCACACTTTGCTATTGCCCCAGCACTCTTCATAAGGATAGCCAATCAGTTCCTCCATTACCGCGCGCACGTCCGGCTCGACCTGCGCAATCTGTCCCCCCGCTTTAATACGAGCCACTTCCCCCAGCACGACAAGGTGCGTTTTTCGGTTCAGCTTCATCTGCGCGCTGAATACCATCGCCATCAATGCCAACGCGACTACGCCCACGCAGAATACGACAGCGATAGCGGTCACGGCGCTTTCAGGCTGGGTGTGCGATTTTGACTGGAAGCCGTAGAAGCTGAGGATGGCTCCCATCACGAAAACGATAACCGAGCGCACCATTTTGCCGGAGAAGGTCATCGCCCCGGCGTAAATACCTTCGCGACGGCGGCCGGTAAACGCTTCGTCAATATCGGCGAGGAAGGTATAAACCGTCCAGGGAATGTAATACACGCCGCCCGTACCGATGCCGAAGACGACGGTAATCGCCAGCATTGCCGCTGTGGCGTACTGCTGCGGCAGGTTAAAGAAGTGCAGCATGCTGTAGCAGACAACCGAGAACACGACGATGCCCAATGCCAGGATGTATGGTTTGCTGAAGCCATGCTTCACACAGATTGCGATAAAGATGGCTGTCGAGAACAGCTGAAGAATAGAATTGAGGCTACTCAACCCCGCCACCATCGTCGGATCATATTGCAACACGAAGATAATAAAATAGGTGAAAACCGAAGCGAACAACCACTCAGCCCCGAAGCCACACAGATACATGCCAAGGTGTTTACGGAACACGCGCAAGTGGAAAGTTGATTTCATGTCGCGCATCAGCGTCATGATGGTTTTACCCAGTGTCATTTTTTTCTCGTCGCTCGGCGTGGTTTCCTCAACGGGACGTTCCCAGGAGGAGAGGTACAGCATGCCAATCGCAAAGCAAAGGATCACCCCGTAGGTCAGGGCCGTGAAGAAAAACGGCTGCGCAGAATCTTTCCCGTAGATCAAAATGAACTGGCCTGGAATAAACGCGGCCAGGAAGTTGGCAACCTTACCGAAAATAGCCTTGTAGCCGGTTAGCTTAGAGCGAGCAGAGAAGTCAGTGGTCATTTCCGTGGCGAGCGTTTCGTACGGGACCATCACCGATGTATAGATAAGTTCGAACAACACATAGGTGGACAGATAATACCAGAAACCGAAGCCTTCGACCCACAGTAGCGGGTAGAACATCATCAGAGGAATACCCAGCAGAATAAAGAAGCGGCGTCGGCCAAACCGTTTACCGAGGCGGGTTTTACCAAAATTATCAGATAGATAGCCCATCATCGGGTTGCTGATAGCATCGATGATGCTGGCCACGGAGAAAATAGCCGATGCCTCGAGTAGCGTCAGGCCGCAGAAGGTCGTGTAGAAATAAAGAAGCCAGATACCGGCGATAGCTAATGCGCCACTTCCCAGCAGATTGCCGCCGCCATAGGCCAGCTGATGCCTGAACAGAATAGGTTTTTCTGCGTTCATATACGTTCCGCCCCAAGGATTTTAAAAATAAACCAATGTTTTATTTTTGTAGACACGGGATTTTATAAAGAGCAGAAACATTAATTGATGTGAAATCGCTCACATTTACATCTGTTCGTGATGTTTTTATCGCCACTTCGTTACCCAGCTAACAGTTTTCCATACGCAGCCTTTCCTTCAGCCGAACGTTGAATCAGCGACTTTGTGATCGCCATTACATTTTCAGTCGTGCCCGACGACGCTATTTTTATTTAGTGATAGCGTGTTTTTAGTTAAATGAAATCGCATTTCAATCAGTGATCGGCATCGGCCAGCAATCACGTTCACAGTTACCGAAGGGAGCGAACCATGGCTAAAGGTTCTCAGATTCAATTCAGTTTCCACACCGTTGCAGATGCGCAGACCGGCGCAAAAGTCACTCGGCTGACACCAGCGGACGTGCTGTGCCACCGTAACTATTTCTATCAGAAATGCTTCACCCGCGAAGGCAACCACCTACTGTTTGCCGGGGAGTTCGACGGTAATCGCAACTATTACCTGCTGGATTTAACGACGCAAATGGCAGTACAGCTGACGGAGGGAGCGGGTGATAATACCTTTGGTGGTTTCCTGTCGCCGGACGACCAGCATCTTTATTACGTGAAAAATGAGCGTAGCCTTCAGCGAGTTTCGCTTGCAGATTTCAGCGAACAGACTGTTTACCAGGTCCCTGACGAGTGGGTCGGCTACGGCACCTGGGTCGCCAACAGCGAATGCACCAGCCTGGTCGGTATCGAAATTGCCCGCGAAGACTGGACGCCCCTCTCCGACTGGAAAATTTTCCAGGCGTTTTATCACCGCAAGCCGCACTGCCGTCTGCTGCGCGTTGATCTGCATAGCGGTAAATCCCGTGTTATTCATGAAGAGAATGGCTGGCTGGGCCACCCTATCTATCGTCCGTATGACGACAGTACCGTCGCCTTCTGCCATGAAGGCCCGCACGACCTGGTAGATGCCCGCATGTGGCTGGTGAACGAAGACGGCAGTAACGTACGCAAAGTAAAGGAACATGCGGAAGGAGAAAGCTGCACCCATGAGTTTTGGGTGCCGGATGGATCGGCGCTGATTTACGTCTCGTATCAGAAAGGTCGCAGCGACCGCTGCATCCGCCGCTTCGACCCGCAGACGGGCGAAGATTCCGCTGTTATGGTGATGCCCAACTGCTCACACCTGATGAGCAACGAAGACGGCACGCTGCTGGTCGGCGACGGATCCGGCACGCCGGTAGACGTAAAGGATACCGCCAGCCACATCATCGAAAACGACCCGTGGCTCTACATCTTCGACACAAAGACCCGCAAATATGCGCCGCTGGCCGCGCATAACAGCTCGTGGAAAGTACTGGACGGCGACCGCCAGGTCACGCACCCGCATCCGTCTTTTACCCCGGACAATCGTTACGTGTTATTCACGTCTGACTACGAGGGACTTCCTGCTTTATATCTGGCTGAGGTATCTGAAGTGCTAACTGGTACTTTGCGTTCTTAATTTTTAGCGCTTTGAGGGCAATTCATTGCCCTCCGTTCCTTATTGAATGCTTCAGGGAGGAACTGAATACACAGTAGAACCAATGGCTGAAAATTTAGTTAAATGGAATTATCTAGATTCATAATAAAAGGGGGTGTTGTGGTCCCCTTTATTATGTTCTGGTTAATTAAAACTGTTTAACGGCGATCACCCCAGATAAGGTTGCTCATCATTCAGTTTGTATGCTCTCTGCGTGGCGCCAGTTTCTTTCCTGTCTGATTGCTCATTCATGTGCACTGTTTTGCGTTTTGACTTTACGGTAAAGTAACCCTCTAATTTTCAACCAGGTATCCACGATGACAGCTGTGATTTCGACTGAGTCTTTCAGCAATATCGTCCATTTTGTGACGGCCGCGAATTCAAGAAGTTTTACCGAAGCTGCGGAGCAATTGGGCGTGTCGAAATCAGCAATCGGCAAGAGTATTCAGCGGCTTGAGCATAATCTCGGCATTTCATTGTTTCATCGCACAACGCGTAAAATCAGTCTGACTACCGAAGGTGAAGCGTATCTGGCAAGCTGCCAGAGTGCGCTTGAAACCCTGCAAATGGCTGAGATGGCGCTGCGTTCAAAGCTGACCGAACCCACCGGTACGGTGAGGATAGATCTCCCCGCTGCATTTGGCCGCTCAGTGATGATGCCGGTGCTGATGGACATGACAAAGCGCTATCCATATCTGAAGCTGACCATCACATTCAACGATCGCATCATTGATCCGCTTGATATTGGCTTCGACCTCGCCATCCGCTTTGGTCCGGTGAAAGACACCACCGATCTCATTGCCCGCAAATTGAATGATCAACATCTGATTATCTGCGCATCTCCCGGCTATATCTCAACTTACGGCACGCCTGAAACGCTGGCCGACCTGGCTCATCATCGCTGTATTCTGGCCTGGCGCGGCGGAGCGCCACTGAGCTGGCTGATACGTGACGAGAACGGAAAGGACATCAGGCTCAAACCCGCGCCGTTTCATCAAATCAGTGATGGCGATGCGATGATCGATGCCTGTATCGCCGGAGCCGGCTTGATTCAGTTTCCCGAAGCGTTACTGCGCCCACATATACAGAACGGCAAGCTGGTACCGCTGCTAACTGCCTGTAATCCTGCGCCCACCGAGCTCAATGTAATATGGCCCCGCGCCCGTCATTTGCTGCCCGGCGTACGCTTCATCATTGATGAATTAATTGATTTAGCCGGACAAAACGCTTTCGAATGATTGTAGAAATATAGTCTACACTCTGTCCTCTTTTAGCCTGTTTATCCACTTCAGTTAGCAGCGTAGGATTTCTTCAACGTCAGGTACGTCTGACATTTTTTCAACACTTGAAGAGGTCTACCATGCCAGTAGTTAATATCCAGATGTTCGACGGTCGTGATGATGCTAAACCGGCTATCGCTAAAGCAGTGACTGAAGCTATCGTAACCCATGCCAAAGTTGATCCGCAGTATGTCTACGTTATTTTCAACGACGTAACCACAGACAATTGGTCAATTTCAGGTGAGATTTTTTCTGAGACACTGAAAAAATCCGACTGACGTTCCGCACTCCTGAGCCATACCCGCCGTTGTGCCCCAGAGCATAACGGCATATTCCTCTTACGGGACAAGGTCTCTCTCTTATCTGTGCGTTCGCCTGCTCCCCTGTTTCTGGAGATTACAATGAAAAATGAAATTACCTGCGTGTTTAACCTGGCCGTTAATGACGGACTATTCCCTGCGTTTAAAGAATTAGTTTCGCGCGTGGTAGAGGCCACCCGTAAAGAACCGGGCACGCTGAGTTACGTCTACAGCGTCAGCGACGATCAGAAAACGGCTCACATAGTGGAGCGCTATCGTCAGCAAGACCTGGTGAGCCATGTTGATCACACCTTCGCACCTTTCGCCGAAGACTTTCTCTCTTTAGTCACCATCACTGGCCTGACGGTTTACGGCGAACCCGATGATGAAATCCGCAAACGGTTAGATCCTTTTGGTGCCGTATATATGAAACCTTTCGATGGATTCACTCGTTAATGTTACAGATTAAATAATCAAAGACCTTTGCTATGAAAATCTATATCTATCCGTTTTATCCCGCTGCTGCGCTCATTATCCATCGTTAAAGGGATTAAATGGCCTCCAGCTTTGGATGAATGGCGCAGAGAGATGGCAGCAGGATCACAGGTTAACCTGAATGACGACATCGCTGCCTGAGTCCACTCCTGTCACTCTTTCATTACAAGCGTTTATGCTCCCGGTCTGAGCAGCAAGGAATATATTAATGAACAAAATTATCGCAAGCCTTATCACACTTTGCATGTTTTCAATAACGGTGCAGGCTGCCCTGATTCAGCCAAATCAACCTTTACACTGGTTCGGAGAACAGTCGAATAGCTATCAGAGCTCAACGCCTTACGGTAACAACACTGAAGCCGGACATTATGTGCATTCAGGTGACGCAAAAATTTATTATGAAGTCTATGGTTCCGGCGAACCCGTAGTGCTGTTGCACGGGGGCATTGTCGGCTCGATGGCTGAAATGGGCGAATTTGCTGACAAACTTAAAAATAATCATCTGGTGATTATGGTGAATACGCGCGGACATGGAAAATCAGACATAGGTAAAGTCCTGCCAAGCTATAAACAAAAAGCCAAAGATCTGCATGAGGTACTTTCGGCATTAAACATTTCTAAAACTGATGTCATCGGTTTTAGCGATGGCGCCTATACGGGGTACCAGTTTGCTGCGGATTACCCACAGCAAATCAATAAACTCGTCGCGATTGGTGCCGGTGAATGGTCAAAAGGCTTTGTTCAGGGCGGGCATAAAGATCGTAATACCCCCTTACAGTCCGTTATCAACCTCGATTCCCGATACTGGGCAGAGCAAGCCGAAATACGGCCACAGCACGATAAAATGACAGAGTGGTATAAACAAGCTAATCAACAATACAACCAGACTATCGTCGGTAAGTCACTGTTCCATGCTATCCATGCCCCGGTGCTTGTTCTGGCAGGTGAAAAGGATATAAATGCGCCGCTCGATACCGTGATCGCAGCCTACAAAATGCTGCCGAATGCTCAGCTCGCAATCATTCCTGGAGCTCCACATCCGGCTTTCGTTGTCAATTTCGATGCTGTCTGGGCGAGTATCGCGCCTTTTCTGGGAAGTAAATAAGGCTACCAGCATTATCCTGTTATTCGGAAATATCCATAGGAAGATTGTTAGGATAACAATTGCACGTGTTATTTCTTTTTTTGGCACAAAGCGGACATCTCGAAAAAACAGGACATCCGCTATGTGCAAGGACCGGACGTTAAGTTCAGACGGTTCCTCGTTTCGTGATGAAATAAACTCAATAACCGCTGGCGACAACATTAAAGGTTATTGTTCCATCCGCTGGTTGAAACAAAGAGTACTATAAAAAGTGCTATAGAGAGCTGGAAACATAGCATTTGGACTTTCAGTAAAAAACCTCATTATTATATTTCTGTCATTTATTGCTTTGCTAAAAATTTATTGTCCGAGCTGGGTTGTATAATTACCCGGCACCCAGCGATAGGCGTTACCATCATGCTGCACGTGACCAAAACCGGGAAAGGATATATGCGCCGCAGCCACCCAATAGCCCTGATCCGCAGCCTGTTTAAGTATTTTTCCCCGTGTAGCGATAGCCTGTTTTTGGTTAACATCAAAGTGGATTGCCACGTCAGGATCTGGCATTTGCACCGCCTTAGCATGGATTATGTCTCCCCATAGCACCAGCGTCTGGCCTTCACTTTTCACGCGATAAAGTACGCTTCCTGGAGTGTGCCCAGCCGTGGACTCCGCACTTATTGCCCCCGTCAATGTTGCCGGCGCCAGGAAGGTTTTCAACCGACCCGCATTGATAATCGGGCGAAAAGTACGTTCAGAATCGGCAAAAGTATGCGCCTCGCTAGCCTCTACCCTGTGGATGTTCTCCGGGTTAAGCCAGAAATCAACATCTCTTTTATCCACGAACACCTCGGCCTTTGGAAAGGCAGGTTTGCCCGCTCGCGTGACACCTCCTGAGTGATCTGCATGAATATGGGTCAGAAGTACGACATCGATTGACTCTGCCGGATAGCCTGCCGCGGCTAAATTTGTCATCAGGTGTCCGCCTTTCTCCCCGAACAATTCCCCTGCTCCGGTATCGACTAAAATGCGCTTTTTGCCATCATCGATAACGTACGCGTTAATTGATGTTTCGGCCTGCGGTGTCAGCGCATCTTTGCCCATTAACTGGCGCAGTTTTGCCGGTGAAATGTTGGTCAGCAATGAGTTCAGGGGAACGGTCACTGTGCCGTCGGATATAGCGGTAATGTGCAGTTTTCCCAATGTCATCCGGTAATAACCCGGCGCCTGTTGATCCAAAATACTTGGATGTTCGGCAGCCAGAGTAGGACTGGATATGATGAGTGAAGCGACCAGCGTAAGTAAAAATTTCATTAAAAGCCTTCCTAAAAAGTATCACCAGAACGAGGTCCACAGTATCCTTACACAACCAATATCACTCAAATTGATTAAATTAATGTTCACTATCAGAGAAAATGATTTTCATCGAATTGATCTAAATTTATTGACAGTGTTATTAGTCCTGAAGCGAGAAGGCAGCGTGTCTCGCACGGCCGAAAAACTGCATTTAGGTCAGCCTGCTGTCAGCAATGCGCTGGTCCGTTTGCGGTTAATGTTTGGCGATCCGCTGTTTGTGCGCACAGCGCGAGGCATGGAGCCGACTCCGCGTGCCGAAACGCTGATCTCTGCCCTTGGTCCTTTAATGGAGCAGATGCAGAGCATACTTTTTCAACCAGCGTCATTTACGCCTTCAGAGTCGACCCATGTTTTTCGTCTTGGTATGAGCGACTGGGTTGAGTACTGGTTGATGCCGGAATTGAATGCGCGTATCAAGCGTGATGCACCGGGCATCACTCTTCAGGTAACGGCCAGCGATCCATTTCGGGATGCTGAACTCGTCGTTCGTGGGGAGATAGATCTTGCCATTTCGGTTGGCGATGAAACGCCTGCCACGCTAAGGCGCGAGAGGGTCGTGTCACAAAACTTTTGTACGTTCTGGCATCCTGACCAGCTTTCTCTGCAAGCACCATTAACACTAGAAACTTACGTGTCGCATGCTCATGTGCTGGTTTCCTATCGTGGGGCAACCTGGAGTTCCGTCGATGACCTCCTGGCTGCACTGGGAAAAGCACGTTCGATACGCTATGTGACGCCGCATTTTTCTTCTTTACCCCCCCTTCTGGCGCGTATACCTGCGTTAGCGACCGTTCCCGCCGGGCTGGCCGACGACTGGATTACTCATTACGGTTTATGTTGCAGTCCCGTTCCAGTAGAAACACAGGAGATAGCTCTTTCGCTGCTTTGGCATAAGAGGTGTGATAATGATATGCCACTGAACTGGCTGAAGGGAGTATTGCGTGAAGTGATGAACGATCAAACTTAACTTGCCGTGCAGAGCCTATTCGGACCAAAACCAGGAACTGACTCGGGTGACGCCCGTAAGGAAAGATGGAACCTGGACAAGGTCGTAGGTTTTTCACCCCGCCTTTTTGTTTTGCACTGATTAGGCGGAATGAGCGTTTTACAAAATTGCTATGATTAACGTCGGGGGGAAATAATCACGTTCGCTCCTGGCACAAAGCGGCCTTCTCTATAACGAAAAAGCGCCAGCCTTTTGGCTCGCAATACTACCTGATACATACAGATGAAATTCAGCCTGTGACAAGTTGCTTACGATGAGGTGTCCAATTCCTGACGGGCTGCTATCAGGTCTTCATTGTGATCGTGATAGCGTCAATGAGTGGAGTGCGTGAAACAGGCTTTTCCGACCTCAAACCATCGAAGATTTAAAACCCCAGTAAGATTTCATAATATTTCGCAGCGTCAACTCTGAAACCATCAGAGAGGACGCGCCGAACTCTGGAAAAAGAATGAATACGCTGTTCTCATCAAACTTCACAATCCGCCACCAATGCCCGAGGTAATACAACCAGTTCATACACTCACCAAATTCAATCTTCTTATTATTTATTTTTGGACTTTTGGGGGTCGCTCGTCCACAAGTATCCTCCTAAAGTGCAAGGTTATTGGTGGTAGAAGGAAACGAAACACGCAAAACGCGCTTCATAACAATAAAGGCTCGCCAAAGCGAGCCCTTAAAGAGAATAATTTAATCACTACTCAGTGTTATTTCCCACCGTTGCTGCGATAAAGCTCCCACTCCTCTACCCGCTCTTTATTGGGCAGATTGCAGTATCCAACCTCACCATTGCCAGAGTTAACAATACTCAGTTTGCCGCCCTGTTTGATGCAGTAAATAGAAGCAGGATTTGAGAGACCCGGTGCAGGGTTTTGTTCAGACTTAGACGAACATCCAGCGATAAGAATTACGGATATGGCTAAAATTGCTTTTTTCATCATTTTCCCCTTTTGAAGAGGAATGCTAACCAACCCACCCACAAAAAGCAAAACCACACAGAAATGAGGTTCTAAAGCACGATGTAACCTCTGCCGCCAAAGGCATTACATTCTCTGTTGATGCGCGCAGGAAATAAAAAACCACGTCCGAGAACGTGGTTTGAATGCGGGTTATATTGACAGAAATGTTAGGACTGCAACGATGCCAGTCGCGCGGCAAACCCGACGAACACCAGGCCAATCAGGCTGTTGCCGAGCTTGACCAGCTTTTTACGGCTACCGACGAAACGGGTCACCAGCGAACCGGAGATGATCAGGAAACTGAGATAGGTAAAGCTGACGATTTCCAGCGTGACGCCGAGGATCAGGAATGCCAGACCCGGCGTGGTGGAGTTCACGTCGATGAACTGCACGAAGAACGAGACGTAGAACAAAATCGCCTTCGGGTTGGTCAGGCTCAGCGTCAGGGCGCGTTTGAAAATCGTGCTGCGCTGTTCAGCAGTGTGCGTCTGTTCGCCGCCCTTTTGCTTGATCACGGCCCACAGCATTTTCAGCCCGAGATACAGCAGATACAACGCGCCCAGATAACGGACAATATTAAACAGCACCGGCGTGGTTTTAATCAGCGTGGCGACCCCCGCGTAGGAGAGGAACATCAGCACCGCATCGCCGATAAACACGGCCAGCGCGGCCATATAGCCGGTGCGGATACCGTATGCGGCCCCGGTTTTGAGCACAAAAAAGGTATTAGGCCCCGGCACCAGAATGATAAATATCGCGCCCACCAGGTAGGTCCAGTAATTCAGTACGCCAAAATCCGCAAACACGCTGCTCTCCCTTCACTGCTGCTGATTCAAAATGTGACCGCCATCATAACAAAAAAGCCGCCTTCCTTTTACCGGAAGACGGCTTTAAACACAGATTTATATCAGCGGATTACAGCGCTTTGAGGATCGCATCCACGCTGGCTTTTGCATCGCCAAACAGCATGTGGGTGTTCTCTTTGAAGAACAGCGGGTTCTGCACGCCAGCGTAGCCGGTGTTCATCGAACGTTTGAAGACGATAACGTTCTGCGCTTTCCACACTTCCAGCACCGGCATACCGGCGATTGGGCTCTTCGGATCGTCCAGTGCCGCCGGGTTAACGGTGTCGTTAGCACCAATCACCAGCACGGTGTCGGTATCGCGGAAGTCGTCGTTGATTTCGTCCATTTCCAGCACGATGTCATACGGCACTTTCGCTTCTGCCAGCAGTACGTTCATGTGCCCTGGCAAACGGCCCGCCACCGGGTGAATACCGAAACGCACTTTGATGCCGCGCGCGCGCAGTCTTTCAGTGATTTCAGCCACCGGATACTGCGCCTGTGCCACCGCCATGCCGTAGCCTGGGGTGATGATGACCGTCTGCGAGTTTTTCAGCATATCGGCAGTATCTTCCGCGCTGATTTCGCGATGTTCACCGACTTCGTCATCAGCCCCGGTAGAAGAACCGTCGGTGCCGAAGCCGCCCGCAATCACGCTGAAGAACGATCGATTCATCGCCTTACACATGATGTAAGACAGGATCGCACCGGAAGAACCGACCAGCGCGCCGGTGACGATCAGCAGGTCGTTGCTGAGCATAAAGCCCGCCGCCGCTGCCGCCCAGCCAGAATAGGAGTTCAACATTGACACCACAACTGGCATGTCAGCCCCACCGATGGACGCCACCAGGTGCCAGCCAAAGGCCAACGCGATAATGGTCATGATGAGCAGCGCCAGCACCTGCAAGCCAACGCTTTCGGTACGAACGAACACCACCAGCATCAGGAATGAAACCACCAGCGCGGCCAGGTTCATTTTGTGACGATTCGGCAGCATCAGCGGCTTGGACGAAATTTTGCCGCGCAATTTACCGAATGCCACGATTGAACCGGTGAAGGTCACCGCACCGATAAAGATACCGAGGAACACTTCGGTCAGGTGAATATTAACCAGAATCGGCTCAAGGCCCGGTTCGTGATACAGGTAGCTGTTAAAGCCCACCAGAACCGCCGCCAGACCCACAAAGCTATGCAGCACCGCCACCAGCTCTGGCATTTCGGTCATTTCGACGCGTTTTGCCAGACGAATACCGATCGCCCCGCCGATGATCATTGCCACTAAAATCCACGCCACGTTGCCCGTTTCCGGTCCAAAAATAGTGGCGATCAGCGCAATGGCCATCCCTGCGATGCCGTAATAGTTGCCCTGCTGTGACGTTTCGTGTTTCGACAGCCCTGCCAGACTGAAAATAAACAGGATCGCGGCAACAATGTATGCAGCTGTAACTAATCCTCCAGACATGTGCTACCCCTTACCCTTTGCGGAACATTTTCAGCATGCGCTGAGTCACGGTGAAACCACCGAAAATATTGATGCTGGCAATCAGTACGGCAATAAAGCTGAGGAAACTGACCCAGCCGCCGTGACCAATTTGCAGCAGCGCACCCACCACGATGATCCCGGAAATGGCGTTCGTTACCGACATCAGCGGCGTGTGCAGCGCATGAGACACGTTCCACACTACGTAATAACCGACCACGCAGGAAAGCGCGAATACGGTGAAGTGCCCGAGGAACTCCTTGGGCGCAACGTCTGCGAGCCAGCCAAACAGAATAATCGCCAGCGCCATCAGCGCGTATTTGCGCCACGGCGATGCCGGTTTTTCCGGTTCCGCAGGTGTCGCTTCAACTTTTGCGCTCGCTTTCGGCTGCGCAGAAACCTGAATCGGCGGTGCAGGCCAGGTGACTTCACCTTCGCGGACAACAGTCACGCCGCGAATTACCACGTCGTCAAAATCAATATTGATGTTGCCATCTTTTTCTTTGCACAGCAGCTTGAGCAGGTTCACCAGGTTGGTGCCGTAAAGCTGTGAAGACTGGGTCGGCAGGCGGCTGGCCAAATCGGTATAGCCAATCACCTTCACGCCGTTGGCCGTGGTGAACACCTCACCCGGCACGGTGTATTCGCAGTTGCCGCCATTTTGCGCCGCCAGATCAACCACCACGCTGCCTGGATTCATCGAATCCACCATTTCGCGGGTGATCAGTTTCGGGGCGGGCTTGCCAGGGATCAGCGCGGTAGTCACGATAATATCGACGTCTTTCGCCTGGGCGGCGAAGAGTGCCATTTCCGCTTTGATGAAGGCTTCAGACATCACTTTGGCATAGCCGTCGCCGCTGCCCGCTTCCTCTTCGAAATCCAGTTCGAGGAATTCAGCGCCCATACTCTGGACCTGTTCCTTCACTTCCGGACGGGTGTCGAAGGCACGCACGATAGCGCCAAGGCTGTTTGCCGCGCCGATGGCGGCCAGACCGGCTACGCCCGCACCAATCACCATGACTTTAGCCGGTGGCACTTTACCGGCAGCGGTGATTTGCCCGGTGAAGAAGCGGCCAAACTCGTGTGCGGCTTCGACAATCGCGCGGTAACCGGCGATGTTCGCCATCGAACTCAAGGCATCGAGAGACTGCGCGCGCGAAATACGCGGCACGGAATCCATCGCCATAACGTTCACCTGACGTTCGGCTAATTTCGCCATCAGCTCTGGGTTTTGTGCTGGCCAAATAAAGCTTATCAGCGTGGTGCCCGGATTAAGCAGCGCGATTTCCGCGTCCGTTGGGGCATTCACCTTCAAAATAATGTCAGATTGCCAGACGGTTTCAGTGCTGACGATTTCAGCGCCCGCCTCGGTAAAGGCGCGATCGTCAAAGCTTGCGAGCTTACCGGCCCCGCTTTCTACAGCCACTGTAAAACCGAGTTTGAGCAGCTGTTCTACCGTTTTCGGCGTCGCTGCAACACGGGTTTCCAGGGCCAGCGTCTCTTGAGGTACTGCAATACGCATAGTTTTCCCTTCCATCGATTGTAATGATGGTTTGTTGTCTTATCGGGCTCCGTCCCTGGCAGTAAGGACTGGCGAAGAGGCGAGCACCCGGAAAAAAAACAGTAACAAACTTTCTATAAGCTACTGAAAATAGCGGTTGTGATCTACCGCGATGAAACAGTAATGGTGATTTTATTAGGGAAAAGTCACTTATGCAGGCCTCAGGCAGTAATATTTACCTGATTTTGTCTGGCGAGCCTGATAATTCGCTTAAGCGAAGCGGTAAAACATGATTATTCTCGGCACTGTTACCGGAAATTAACATCACATTAACTTATAAAAGTCATAATGATTATCGCTTTTGCTGGTCAACTGCCCGTTTCCACAACATATCGTTAAAAGTTATCGCGCCCTGTTACCGGGGTCGCACAAGATGAGCAAAATCACGCAGACAGTGAAGCAATTTAAATGCAATAATCTGTGACGTTTTAGTCACTAACAACTACCAGTACCTGGTTTGCGCAAGGCGAAGGATTATTTTTATGAAGCTTAAGTACACCCTCCTGGCGTCCGCTCTCCTGTCTGCAGCGGCTTTTTCCGCCAGTGCAGCAACTGAGTTAACGCCGGAGCAAGCGGCAGCCCTCAAGCCGTACGATCGTATCGTTATCACCGGTCGTTTTAATGCTATTGGTGACGCCGTTGATGCTGTATCCCGTAAAGCCGACAAAGCAGGCGCAGCCTCCTTCTACGTCGTCGATACGTCCGATTTCTCCAGCAGTGGCAACTGGCGCGTTACCGCAGACTTATATAAAGACGATGCCGCTAAAGCAGACGCACCTAAAAACCGCGTAATTGGTGGCGTGACTGAACTGCCGAAAGACCAGGCTGCTCTGATTGAGCCATTCGACACCGTCACCGTGCAGGGTTTTTACCGCAGCCAGCCTGACGTTAACGCTGCTATTGCGAAAGCCGCGAAAGAGAAAGGCGCAGCGTCGTTCTTTATCGTTCGTCAGGTGGATGCCAACGGCGGCGGTAACCAGCGTGTCACCGCCTATATCTATAAAGCTGATGCGAAGAAGCGTGCCGTTCAGAGCCCGGATGCCATCCCGGCAGACTCTGAAGCAGGACGAGCTGCGTTAGCGGAAGGTGGTGAAGCGGCGAAGAAAGTTGAAATCCCAGGCGTGGCGACGTCGTCTACCGTGGGCTCGACGTCAGCGGCAGGCGTAGGTCTGTTCTTCGAAACGCAGTCGACTAAAGGCGGACGTTACACTGTCACTCTGCCAGACGGGACCAAAATTGAAGAGCTGAACAAAGTCACCGCCGCCCAGATGGTGCCGTTTGATGACGTTCAGTTCACCGGTAACTACGGCAACATGACTGAGATTTCTTATCAGGTCGCTAAGCGTGCTGCTAAGAAAGGGGCTAAGTACTACCACATTACCCGCCAGTGGCAGGAACGTGGTGGCAACATGACCATCAGCGCCGACCTCTATAAGTAATTGCTTTTCATGACGCATCAGGCAGCTTCGGCTGCCTTTTTTATTTTTTTCTGGCTTACGCCATTGCATGCCACCCACTCTCTCCGTAAAATCGCGCGCCGTAGCGTAATCATCCATTTTTATGCGTTCTAGCCAAATAAATATTCTGGCTTTTGTTCTTCCTTCGACAGGATGCCCATGGAAAAGAAACTCGGACTTAGTGCCCTGACGGCCCTGGTACTCAGCTCAATGCTGGGTGCAGGCGTATTCAGTTTGCCGCAGAACATGGCCGAAGTGGCTAGCCCTTCCGCACTGCTTATTGGTTGGGCCATTACCGGCGTGGGCATCTTGTTCCTCGCTTTCGCCATGTTGCTGCTGACCCGTATTCGTCCGGATCTGGATGGCGGTATTTTCACCTACGCCCGTGAAGGCTTTGGCGAACTGATTGGCTTCTGCTCCGCCTGGGGTTACTGGCTTTGTGCGGTGATCGCCAACGTCTCCTATCTGGTGATCGTTTTTTCGGCCCTGAGCTTCTTTACCGACACCCCAGAACTGCGCCTGTTTGGCGACGGCAATACCTGGCAGGCGATGATTGGCGCGTCGGTGCTGCTGTGGGTGGTGCATTTTCTGGTCCTGCGCGGCGTGCAGACCGCCGCCAGCATTAACCTGGTGGCCACGCTCGCGAAGCTGGTGCCGCTCGGCCTGTTTATCGTGCTGGCGGCGATGGCCTTCAGCAGTGACACCTTCAGTCTCGATTTCAGCGGCATCGCGCTGGGCGTGCCGGTGTGGGAACAAGTTAAAGGCACGATGCTTATTACCCTCTGGGTGTTTATCGGCGTCGAAGGTGCGGTCGTGGTTTCTGCCCGCGCGCGTAATAAGAAAGACGTGGGCCGCGCGACGCTGTTGGCCGTGCTTTCAGCCTTGAGCGTGTATTTACTCGTCACCCTGCTGTCAATGGGCGTCGTACCACGTCCTGAGCTTGCGGAGATGCGCAACCCATCGATGGCTGGCCTGATGGTGCGCCTGATGGGCTCCTGGGGCGAAGTGGTGATTGCTGCCGGACTGATTGTATCCGTGTGCGGGGCCTACTTAAGCTGGACCATTATGGCGGCAGAAGTGCCGTATCTGGCGGCGACGCACAAAGCATTCCCGCGCATTTTTGCTCGCCAGAATAAAAATAACGCGCCGTCGTCTTCGCTGTGGTTGACCAACATCAGCGTTCAGGTGTGTCTGATCCTGATTGGGATAACGGGCTCTGATTACAACACGCTACTGACCATCGCCTCAGAGATGATTCTGGTCCCGTATTTCCTCGTCGGCGCATTCCTCCTTAAGATGGCCACGCGTCCGCTACATAAAGCGGTAGGTATCGGTGCCTGCATTTATGGCTTATGGTTACTGTACGCTTCAGGGCCGATGCACCTGCTGCTGTCGGTTGTGCTGTACGCGCCGGGACTGCTTGTGTTTATGTATGCTCGCCGCACGCATGCGTTGAGTGACACGCTCAAGCGTCGTGAATTGGCGCTGATTGGTTTATTACTGGTTGTCGCCGTGCCGGCAACGTGGATATTAGTGGGGTAACGCGCTTACCCCATCGCGACCCTAAGGAGAGAACGATGGGAGACAGCTTTTCCCGCCCAGTCTTGATTACCGGTGGAGGCCGCCGTATCGGCCTCGCCCTTGCCCATCATTTTCTGAATCAGCAGCAGTCGGTGATCGTCAGCTACCGCACGCGCTATGACGCTATCGGCATGCTGGAACGCGCCGGTGCGCTGTGCATCGCCGCCGATTTCTCCACTGATGACGGGATTCTGTCTTTCGCTGAAACCGTGAAATCCCATACTGATAGCCTACGGGCGGTTATTCACAATGCCAGCAGCTGGCTGCCCGAAAAGTCCGGCGTGTCATTGAGCAACGTCATGCAACAGATGATGCAAATTCACGTCAATGCGCCCTACTTACTAAACCATGCGTTGGAATCCCTGCTGCGCGGTCACGGTCACGCGGCCAGTGATATTATTCATTTTACGGATTACGTGGTGGAGAAAGGCAGCGATAAGCACATTGCCTACGCCGCCAGTAAAGCCGCACTCGATAATATGACGCGCTCGTTCGCCCGTAAACTGGCTCCAGAAGTGAAAGTCAACGCCATCGCCCCGGCGCTTATTCTGTTTAATGAAAGTGATGATGCGGAATATCGCCAGCAGGCGCTGAATAAGTCACTGATGAAAGTCGTGCCCGGCGAAAAAGAAATTATCGACCTGGTGGATTACCTGTTGACCAGCTGTTACGTCACCGGACGTTCGTTCGGCGTCGACGGGGGTCGCCCGCTGCGTTAATGCACGCGGCTCCAGAGGGCGATTAACAGCCACGCACTCAGACTCCAGCACCCAACCGCGCCTGCCAGCGCTAACGGCAGGCGCAGAAAGCCCGTGAAATACCACAACGAAAGCAGATACAGAAAATAGGGAATAATTGACCACATACCAAATACGATGGTGGTACGCAGCGCCTCGGTGCCCCGCTCGCTGGCGACAATATAATGCGCAATCAGTGCAAAGGTCGGAAACAGCGGAATAAGCCCGGCAATATAATAATTTTTCGTTTTCGCCAGCACGCCAATCAGTAACACCACCAGCGCCCCTAGCGCCGCTTTTATCAGTAAAGCCATCTTCCAGCCTGCAATTCACCCAATGAATGAATCGAGGATAACGGAAGTTACATTGTTTATGAAAGATTAATAGCACCCCACAGAATGGCGGTGTATTTTAGCTTTTTTCGCCTCGCACAGTTGATATGAATAAGATCGTTTTTGTGGAAGATGATCCGGAAGTCGGATCGCTCATCGCCGCCTACCTTGGCAAACATGATATGGACGTTATCGTTGAACCGCGCGGTGACCGCGCTGAAGACGTCGTTCTGCGTGAAAAACCCGATCTGGTCCTGCTCGACATCATGCTGCCCGGCAAAGATGGGATGACCATTTGCCGCGATTTGCGCGCGCAGTGGCAAGGCCCGATTGTCCTGCTGACCTCACTCGACAGTGACATGAACCATATTCTGTCTCTCGAAATGGGCGCCAGCGACTATATCCTCAAAACGACCCCGCCTGCGGTGCTATTAGCCCGTCTGCGTCTGCATTTACGCCAGCACGTCGCGCAGCCGACCGGCGAGAAACCGGCGTTTGGCCTGACGCAGCATAAAGCCATTCGCTTTGGCACGCTGTCTATCGACCCGGTCAATCGTCAGGTATTGCTCAGCGGTGTGAATGTCACCCTGTCGACCGCCGATTTCGACCTGCTGTGGGAGCTTGCGACCCACGCCGGACAAATTATGGATCGCGACGCGCTGCTAAAAAACCTGCGCGGCGTGACCTATGACGGGATGGACCGCAGCGTGGACGTGGCGATTTCCCGCCTGCGTAAAAAGCTGCTCGACAGCGCCACTGAGCCGTACCGTATAAAAACCGTGCGTAATAAGGGCTATCTGTTCGCGCCCCACGCCTGGGATAACTAATTTTCCGTACTTCCGGGGCCAGAAATGAAAAAGTTGTTCGTGCAGTTTTACCTGCTGCTGTTTGTCTGCTTTCTGGTGATGACCATGCTGGTCGGTCTGGTGTACAAATTCACCGCCGAACGCGCGGGCCGACAGTCCCTCGACGACCTGATGAAAAGTTCGCTGTACCTGATGCGTAGCGAACTGCGTGAAATCCCGCCCCGTGACTGGAGTAAGACTCTCAAAGAGCTCGACCTCAATCTCTCTTTCGATTTACGCATTGAGCCGCTGAATAAGTTCCAGCTTGCGGAAAGCTCAATGGCGCATTTACGCCGCGGTGATATTGTCGCGCTTGATGATCAGTACACCTTTATTCAGCGCATTCCGCGCAGCCATTACGTTCTGGCCGTCGGCCCGGTGCCGTATCTCTATTACCTGCATGAAATGCGATTGCTGGATGTCGCCCTGTTGGCATTCATCGCCATCTCGCTGGCCTTCCCGGTGTTTATCTGGATGCGGCCGCACTGGCAGGACATGCTCCGTCTGGAAACCGCGGCCCAGCGCTTTGGTGAAGGACACCTTACCGAGCGTATTCATTTTGACAGTATGTCGAGCTTTGAACGGCTCGGGGTGGTGTTCAACCAGATGGCGGACAACATCAATACGTTGATCGCCAGTAAAAAGCAGCTGACCGACGGCATCGCCCACGAACTGCGAACCCCGCTGGTGCGTCTGCGCTACCGCCTCGAGATGAGCGAGAATTTAACCGACGCGGAATCTCAGGCGCTGAACCGGGATATCGGTCAGCTCGAAGGGCTTATCGACGAGCTGCTGACCTACGCCCGCCTCGACCGCCCGCAGAACGAATTGGTCCTCACCACGCCCGACCTCCCCGCGTGGATCAGAGCCCATGTCGAGGATATTCAGACCGTAAATCCTCAACGCGATGTGTCGCTGGTGCAGTTAACGCCGGGCCACTATGGCGCGCTGGATATGCGCCTGATGGAACGCGTGCTGGATAACCTCGTGAACAATGCGATGCGCTACAGCCACCAGCAGATTCAGGTCAGCCTGACACTGAACGCCGGGCGCGCGACGTTGCTGGTTGATGACGATGGTCCTGGCATTGCGCCTGACGAACGCGAGCGCGTGTTCGAGCCGTTTGTACGCCTCGACCCTAGTCGCGACCGCGCCACCGGCGGCTGTGGGCTGGGCCTGGCTATCGTACATTCCATTGGCCATGCGATGTCCGGGGAAGTGACCTGCGACACCAGCCCACTCGGCGGCGCGCGTTTCTGTTTCAGCTGGCCGGTGAATGTTTCACAGAACCTTCACGCCCCTGCCTGACCGAACATTGCACAATGCCGCCACCCGGGTTAGAGTAAAAACCAATAAGTATGTTGTAACTAAAGTGGGTGCTATGGCTGATTATAACCTGATTGAGCGTTTAACCGCGACCTTCCGCCAGATGGAACACGAGCTGCTCGAATTACAACCAATGCTGGCGGAGTGTCGCCTGCTTGCCGCGCGGGTGTTCGAATTACCGGAAGTGAGCAAGGAGCACGAACACGATCCGCTGTCTGCCATTTCGGTGGTGCAGCATTTGGGCGATGCGGCGCGGCTGAAAGCACTGAGCCATTTTAGCCACCTGTTTATTCAGCAACAGTCGGAGAACCGCAGCAGTAAAGCGGCGGTGCGTCTGCCCGGCGTGATTTGTCTACATCCGGCGCCGGAGCAACTGCAGGCGCTGGATGACAAAATCAGCACCATTAACGCGCTTAAAGCGGCGTTCGAGACCATTGTCACCGTCGAGTCTGGTTTACCCTCTGCGGCCCGTTTTGAGTGGGTTCATCACCATTTACCTGGGCTGATTACCCTCAAAGCCTACCGCTCCCTCACGCTGCTGCGCGACCCGGCCACCATCCGCTTTGGCTGGGCCAATAAGCATATCATCAAGAATCTGACTCGCGACGAGGTGTTAAAGCAGCTGGAAAATAGCCTGCGCTCGCCGCGTTCCGTGCCACCTTTCACGCGTGAACAGTGGCAGGCGAAACTGGAGCGTGAATATCAGGACATCGCGGCGCTGCCGCAGAAGGCAAAACTGAAGATTAAGCGCCCGGTGAAGGTTCAGCCGATTGCCCGCGTGTGGTATGCGGGGCAGCAAAAACAAGTGCAGTACGCCTGTCCGGGGCCGATGATTGCGCTGATTTCCGGCACCCAGGGCGTCAGCGTGCCGGAGATTGGCGAGTTGCTGAATTACGATGAAGATAACGTGCAGTATCGCTATAAGCCTGAAGCGCAGTCGCTGGAACTGATCATCCCGCGACTGCACCTGTATCTGGCTAGCGACTGATTTTCATGCTGCCGACCATCGCGTGTGGACGCACCCACTCGTCAAACTCGGCGTCGGTGAGATAGCCGAGTTTCAGCGCCGAAGCCTTCAGCGTTAGCCCTTCTTTATGGGCTTTTTTGGCAATTTCTGCCGCTTTGTCGTAGCCAATATGAGTGTTAAGCGCCGTGACCAGCATCAGCGATTCATTCAGCAGCTGATCGATACGCGCGCGGTTTGGCTCGATCCCCACTGCACAGTGCTCGTTGAAACTTTCCATTCCGTCCGCCAGCAGACGCACCGATTGCAGGAAATTATGAATCACCATCGGCCGATATACATTCAGCTCAAAATTGCCCGATGCGCCCCCCATATTCACCGCCACATCGTTGCCCATCACCTGACAACACAGCATCGTCATCGCTTCACACTGGGTCGGGTTCACTTTGCCTGGCATTATCGAACTGCCCGGTTCGTTTTCCGGGATCGACAGCTCACCAATGCCACAGCGCGGGCCAGATGCCAACCAGCGCACATCGTTGGCGATTTTCATCAGCGATGCCGCCAGCCCTTTCAGCGCGCCGTGGGCGTGAACCAGCGCATCGCAGGTGCCTAGCGCTTCGAACTTATTCGGCGCGGTGATAAACGCCTGTTTGGTGATTGCCGCCAGTTCATCCGCCACCCGTTTGGCGTATTCCGGATGGGTGTTCAGGCCGGTACCGACCGCCGTGCCTCCCAGTGCCAGCTCGCTCAGGTGCGGTAGCGTTAAATCGATATGCTTGAGATTGTGTTCCAGCATCGCCACCCAGCCTGAAATCTCCTGCCCGAGCGTCAGCGGCGTGGCGTCCTGCAAATGGGTACGACCAATTTTGACGATATCAGCGAAGGCGTGGGATTTGCCGCTCAGCGTTGTTTTCAGCGCCTGCAACTGTGGTATCAGGTTTTCGCGGATCGCAATCACCGCCGCAACGTGCATGGCGGTCGGGAACACATCGTTGGAACTCTGGCTTTTGTTCACGTCGTCATTCGGGTGAACTTTCCGCTCCATGCCACGCACGCCGCCAAGCAGTTCACTGGCGCGGTTGGCCAGCACTTCATTCATGTTCATGTTGCTCTGGGTGCCGGAGCCGGTTTGCCAGATAGCGAGCGGGAATTCGTCTGTATGTTTGCCCGCCAGCACTTCGTCGGCGGCGCTGACGATGGCGTTGGCTTTCTCCGCCGGGAGCAGTTGCAAATCCTGATTGACCTTGGCGGCCGCGCGTTTGGTCAGCGCCAGCGCGGCAATCAGCGAGACCGGCATTTTTTCGGTGGAGATGCGGAAATGTTCCAGCGAGCGCTGGGTTTGCGCGCCCCACAGCTTGTCTGCCGGGACCTCAATCGCGCCCATGGAGTCGCTCTCGCGGCGTAACGTTGTCATGACTTTCTCCTTGAAATCAAAGTGAAGGGTTTCGACGAAGCTCACATGCCGTTCAGAACGTGTAGGCCCGATAAGCGCTAGCGCCATCGGGCAAAACAACAACGACTAAAACTATTTCACGCAGCGGTCGCACTGCGACGACTGAATCTGCTGGAAGAAATCGTTACCTTTATTGTCCACCAGGATAAACGCCGGGAAATCTTCTACTTCGATTTTCCAGATGGCTTCCAT
>Ga0160437_1000249_pt1 | contig 29972 bp, 32 predicted proteins | sample HID1975I_E0MG_FD_108227 | JGI IMG/M metagenome (GOLD analysis project Ga0160437, IMG submission 108227) | Enriched soil microbial communities from UW Madison campus, WI, USA - HID1975I_E0 MG | ecosystem: Environmental > Terrestrial > Soil > Unclassified | place: USA: Madison, Wisconsin... | reverse complement strand
TATTTCAAAATTTATTCAATTTCAAAAGGTTAGAATTTCAAATCTCATATCACTAACTTTGAAACCTACCCTCATTTTATATTGTTTCCTCACTAATCACATCCTCATCTGAAATATAACTTATTACTAAAATAATGTAGAAACTAGTTTATTTCAAAATCTAAAATTTATAAAATTCTCTTAATTCTATGGTTTCAACCATTTCATTCTGCATAAAATGCTCTACTCTTTCAGCTTTTTTTCTGTCACGAGCTTTTAGACGTGGCTCAATTATTTCATAATTAAACTCGCTAATTTTAACCCTTAAATTTTCTACAGCAATTTTATCATCAGTATCGCCATGTTTAAGAATATTATCCAAATCCAACAATAATTCCCGACAATAACAAGATTCATCTATAGTTAATAGTGATTTTCCAGTAAAAATAAACAATAACTTACTTTTCAAAATTGAAATGATAGATTTGCTCTTCTTTGTGTTGAAATTACCCTTCTTATTTTCACTAAAACAGCAAGAAAGATTCTCTGCAACTTCATAACGTTCTAGATGCACATTATAGTAAGTCCTTAGATCACTTAGTGGAGACCACCTACTTCTATCCAAAGATAGATCGATCTGCCTAAAATACGCATAGAGAAAAACCAGGAAACTATATTTTATTCTATCTTTTTTCATCACCACCAAGGTATAAAAAATTTTGGTTTTGCGTTCTGTAAACTGTAAGGCTTTCCATTAGTAAATATCTCACCGTAATTTCCTGGTCCTTTATAGACTTCAGGTGTATATATACTAGATTTAGGAGCATAAAAATCCACATAAGCACCCCTACCCATCTGTCCAAAACTTGCTTTCGAAGGATTAATAAATGGCTGAGTCTCAAAATGAATACTCCCGTTACGCGATGACCAAATAGATTGTGTTCTTCTTATGAGGTGGTTAAAAGAAACGTTCCATCACATTTTGAAATAAAATTAAATTTCAATTTCTATAATTTATAATGCATTTTTTAAGGATAAGGAAACCTGATAATTTTGTGGCAAAATCGTGGCGCATGAAGTTTATAATAATAGAAATCAAGCAAAATCAAACATCTAGAAAGTTTAGGTTCGAAAGTATTAAACATCGAAATTTGTTGTAATGTAAGATTATCACAATAATATCCAGGATGATAAAAAAATTGCTGCATATCTCGGCATTGGATCTGCTGATTTATGCACAAGCCAAAGCCTCAAAATAGTCCCCTTAAGACTTCAAAGGTAATTTACTCACAAGTTACTGTCTGTTGAATTTGATTAATTTTTGAAAAATACTATTTTTGAAAAATAACCTGGAGTTCTGCTCCCTACAAACTCCCTTAATAACAGAATATGGATGTGACAAATTTAAAGCAAAAGGCAGTTATTTTTGATATGGACGGCGTGCTTGTTGATTCGGAACCGCTGTGGCAGAAAGCCGAATTTGAAATTTTCTCTTCACTAGGTGCGCATGTAACTGAAGAACTTGCACTACTCACTAAAACGATGACTACTAAAGAAGTCACTAAATTCTGGCGCAGCCACACTGCAGGGGAAGAAATAAGTTTCCAAGAAGCTGAGGAGCTTGTAATTTCTCGTGTAATAGAGCTCATTGAGAATGAAAACTGCCTAATAGAGGGCATAGAGAATTTTGTAAAACTTCTTAAAGATCAAGGTTATAAAATTGGACTGGCGACAAATTCTCCTTATAGGATTATACCTGTGGTACTCAAAAAATTAAATTTGACCCACTGCTTTGATGCGGTATCATCCTCAGAATCAGAACAAAATGGCAAACCTGATCCCAGCGTGTATTTAACTACATGCAGTAAACTGGAAGTAGAACCAGACCAGTGTACTGCCATTGAAGATTCCTATTCGGGAATGCTTGCCGCGAAAAGGGCAGGTATGAAAGTGATAGCATTTACAAATGGAAATGCAGCTGCAGACATTACTATCGCAAATGATGTGATTAAAAGTTTTAAATATATTGATCAGTGGCCGGCAGCCTTCAGTAACTAAAATAAAAATAAAAACAATACCGCCCCTATACCCAAATTGGATGTCCAAATGAATTCCATACGGTTAAATTTATTTTAACTGCTGAAAATCGTGTTTTAAGATAGGTTGCTTAAAATCAAAAATAAGAATAAAAAAAGAGCCAATGACTTAATATAAGTACAATTGGCTCCTCATGAAACAGATTATAAATATACAAAAAAAACTTTCTCTTCATTTCCTAAAATATTTACATCCAAAAAAATACCAATTGATAAGAAATTACCCCCTTCGCTCTGCCTGCAGCTAAATACAGGTCGCTATAACTATAATCATCTAAAGATTAACGTACTGCTGCAGAAGGATGTTTATTCTCTTTCTACATTGATCACTATTGTCCCTGAGTAATTCATGCGGCCATTATAAAGTGCCTAAAATCAAAGCCAGCAGCTTTCTTATGATATAGCAGGTGTTTTATTAACTGGTCTGTAATTTAAAGTAAAGTAATAATGCATCCGCCGCCAAAAATAATTTTAAATTATGGATGATCAGCCTTTAATTTCGCAAATTCATCTAAAACCCGCTGTATGGAAGGCTCAATATCCCTTGCTATCAAAGTCGTTTCCAATAGATAATTATCCACAAAACCAAAAACTGTCAGCTCGGTCTCATGAAGCCTTTTAATGGGATCCTGCTCACTGGAGGCCGCATAAGTTCGTTGAAGATACGCTTCAAGATCCTTTTCAAATTGTATTAACTGATCCATCATATTAAGGTTATAAATGTTAACAGGACTGCTATACATTCCTTTTTACAGCTGGCGGTTTAAAAGGAAGCAATTTCCTGAAGTTTTAAAAGAGAGGTGCCCTGCGGCATTTTCCAGGGTGCTTTGGCCAGCTTCATAGCTAGTATTTCAGTTGGGAGAGGCTTATACTTTTTCAACAGTCCCAGGCGGTTGAAAAAACCAATAGTTTTCACCAGTATCTTTTCCGAAGACCGGTCACTCCCTTCCCGCTGCAATGGTCCGGGTCTAAAAATGATAAACTGTCCGAAGTCAAGCGCTGCAAGTTCTGTTTCGAGCTCACCCTTCATCCTGGAATAAAATACACTGCTTTTCGGCGACGCATCAGAAGAGGATACCAAAACCATTGAATTTACTCTATTTTCTCGAGCAATTGCAGCAAATACAGCAGGAATTTCAAAATCAACCTTCCACTGTTTTTCTTTGGAACCTGCGTCTTTTAAAGTGGTTCCCAAACAGGAAAATAAAACATCTCCGGTGATATGCTGTCTGTACTGCTCCAGATTCGAAAAATCTATCACATATTCGGAGAGCTTGGGATGCGATCTGCCGGTGGGACGCCTTACAAAAACAGCCACCGAGGTGTAATCGTCATCCTGGATGAGCTCATTTAAAAGAAATTTTCCAGTGGAGCCCGTTGCTCCTATTAGTATGGCTTTCATAGCTTGTCTGTGTGGTAATTAGAATATTTAAATAAAGAAAAATCCATATGCATTATAGCTTTACATATCATAATGCACTCCGCAGCTGTTAAGCAGCCGCGCGGCCTGTTGAACCGGTTTATTTTTTAACAGGAATAAAAACGGCCTGCTGCAGGGAGAATTTTTTTGACGGTACGTTATTGCCTTCGGCAAGTTCATTGAAATTTGCATTCATGATCCATGTCTCATTTCCAGAGATTGCGGCAGTGGAGGGATAAGCAAATCGGTCTTCAACAGTTGTGGATTCCACCACCTGAGCTGTTGTCCAATTGTCAGAGCTTTTGATCTTAAAAACTTTATTGACTCCGCCGTTCTGCACTAAGGTTAATGTACTGCTGTCATTGAGAATCATCCCATCAGCACCTGGAAAAAACTGTTCTATTTTTACTTTGGTGCCGCTATTGGGGTTACTGATTGGCAATTTGATCACTGCGCCAGTTCCATTATTGGCCACCAGAAGAAAACCCTGACTATGGAACACGATGCCATTGGGGCCTACACCGGCAGTCTGAAGCAGCTCATTTTTACTAAAAACAGAGGCAGTTCCCTTTGCATCTATTTTGTACACAGCATCTGCAAAACTGTCTGTGATATACGCACTGCCTTCTGTATCAAAAGTCAGGTCATTAGGAAAGTGCTCTCCGGGAACAAGTCCTGCTAAATCGATGTCATTTAGCTTCTTACCGCTTTTCAGGTCTAGAATTAAAACTCTTGCCATTTTCTTTCTCGTATCAGGCGTACTGAATTTACTATAATTGGCATCTCCAGCACATACATACAGTCTTTTACCGTCTGGATGTATTTTGATGCCATAGGTCGATTTAAGTGTCTTATCCGTGTATAGCACCGAATACTTTCCTTCTCTAGTAACTTTTCCAATGGAGCCCAAACGTGCAGAGGACACATAAAATACATTGGCAGCCTTATCAAAAGCCACCCCTTCAGGATAAGCTTCAGGCGCTTCAAATTCAATACGTTTGGTCGGCTGCTGGGCCAAGGCCAGCTGCGCCAAAAACAGGAGTATAATATATTTTTTCATTTTTATTTTTGTTTCAGTGCGTAAATAATTCCGTTAGCATCATCCGATACATATACGACATCGGAGCCGACAGCGAGTCCTGCAGGTCGTCCAAAGCGTTCATTGCCAATGAGAAATCCCGTTAGAAAGTCTTCAGAGCCCGTTGGATTTCCCCTGCTGTCAAAGATGATGCGCTCTACTTTGTATCCGCTTGGATGCTGTCTGTTCCACGAGCCGTGCCAGCAGACCAGTGCATCGCCCTTGTTTTTTCCAGAGTCAAAAAATGCAAAAGCAATAGGCGCGCTGTGGGCCGGGAATTCCAACACAGAAGGCTGGGTTGTTTTAACCCATCCTTCCTTGGTATTGCCCACAGGATCCTCGCGGCTTTGGTCCACCTGCTTTTTACCGTAGGCGAAAGGAAAGCCATAATTGCCTCCCATCACAATCTTATTGAGTTCTTCCGGCGGCCAGTCGTCCCCCTTCGTGTCTCCTCCATTGTCCAAGCCCCACATTTCCTTACTCTGCGGCTGCCAGTCAAAACCTATGGTATTGCGCAGTCCAGAGGCATAAAGCGTTCTTTTCCAGGTCTGCGGATCTACCTGAAGCATCACCGCGGTTTCCTTATCACTTTCCTTACAATCGTTGCAGACACTGCCCACGGAAATATACAGTTTACCGTCCGGCCCAAAATCCATTGTACGGTTCGGATGCTGTCCGCCGCTGGGAAGATCTTTAATCAGAGTATCGGCAGCCTTTCCCAAGGTTCCGTCAGCATTCAGGGCATATCGTAAAACCTTATTGTTATTGCACAAATACATATAGTCGTCTTTGGACGTAATACCGTGGACTCCAGGAAAATCCGCTACGCGGGTCATCTCGTCGAACCTGCCGTCATTATTGGTGTCGGTAAGCATCAGCACATCCCCTGCATCTCTTCTAGTCACGTACAGCTGTCCTTTTTTACCCAGATAAAGCATGCGGGGTTTCCCTAATCCCATCGCTGCGGTAGTAACCTGCCAGCTGGGAGCGGCTTTCAGACCCGAGGCTAATGCTGTACTATATTCAAGATGAGTTGGAAAATTAGTAATGGTGACTTTCCTTGTATCTTCTGCAGGCGGAATACCTTTTTGTCCAAATGACAGCATTCCCGCAAAACACAGAAACGATAATAGTGTATATTTTGTTTTCATAGCTAAGGTTGATTGTTGAATATTGTAATTACTTTCAAATGAAGCTATTGCCTCTTAAAACCAGTATCAAATATAGACACACTTATAAGAACTATTTTATATGATATGTCCTTAAGATTGTAGGATTAACATCCGAATAATTTATTATTAGACGCTGCGGCAGAAGAAAAATACTGCTGACGTTTTCAGCGGATGGACCGTTTGACAGTATTAAAGGCTCAAAAACGCATTGCGTCATAATACTTTGATAAATCTGCTGCTGCTGCTTTAATTTAGACTATCTTTAAGAAATGAGAAGATATGGAGAAATAATAATAATCGAGGACGATGAGGATGACCGATTGCTCCTTCAGGAAATTTTTGAAAGTCTTAGTTATACCAATAAATTAACCTTTATAGAAGATCCTATGGAGGCAATAGCCTACCTTGGCAGTCCGCTTGTAAAACCTTTTATGATACTTTCGGATATTAATATGCCAAAAATTAACGGCTTTGAACTGCGGGACCAGATTCTTGCCGATGAAATAATCAGGGCAAAATGTTTCCCTTATATTTTTCTCTCGACATCCAAGACCCGTGAAAATGTACTTAGGGCATACGGATGCCAAGCTCAAGGATATTTCAAAAAAGAAGATGACTTTACTGCATTCAAAACCGTAATTCAAAACATTGTAGAGTACTGGCGTGTGAGCTTAACCCCTACTAATTCTTTATAGTTTAATAACTTCCATTATGCTGTGGCTGCTTTTTATGCTGCTCCTGCATAAGCACCCGCCTTCATCTGAGCCTTCGGTTTTCCATGTATACTGCTCTGCTTCACTTTAACCATCTTATGGATTTCGCGCATATGTTATAATTCCTTTTGCTGAATATCTTGTAAGTCCATTATGATTTCCTGAATACTGCACTGCAGTACATCCAGTTGGTCTGCCGCCTGTGCTGTGAATTTTTTTTCATCTGCCTGCAGCACTATATCCGAAAGATCACCGCTGAGCTGCTCCAGGCCAAAAAGACGCAGCCAGACCTGAAGCTGTTCTGAGGCATGAAGCACTTTGTGAAAATCATTGGTAAGAACCGCATTTTTAAGTTCTCCCAGCTCCTCAGGAGCTTTTTCTAAAAACTGGCTGATAACTTCTTTTTTCCAGCCTGGTTTGATGCGGTCCGTCTGCTCGATCTGCGATAAATCTGCCCGCAGCGGGGTAGTCACTCTGGTTTCTTTGCTTAAGGCTGTTTTAATGGCTTGGAGAAGTTCATGCTGTTTGAAAGGTTTAGGCACATACCCATCCATTCCGGCCTTGAAACAGCGGTTCTGCTCCCCGGCAAGAGAGTGCGCAGTCATTGCTATAATAGGCACACTGTTATTCATTTCCCTGCGGATATAGGTGCTGGTCTGGTAGCCGTCGCGCAGGGGCATCTGCAGATCCATTAGTACCAAGTCATAATGGCTCCGGGAAAGCAGCTCAATACCCTGATCCCCATTCTCGGCCGTATCCATCTCAAACCCGAAACCTTCAATGACACTTTGAGCCAGTTTCTGATTCAGCCTATTGTCCTCACAGAGCAGTATTTTGAGTCTGCCCAGATCATTAAAAGCCTCCTCTTGCGGCGGCTCCTCCTGCTGACTGCCGGTTTTTTGAAAGACAGCCGTAAAAAAAAACTCCGAGCCGTAGCCCTCACGGCTTTTGACCTCAATTGACGAATCATGGAGTTCGACCAGCTCTCTGACAATGCTCAAACCCAGTCCTGTACCCCCGAATTTTCGAGTTGTACTTTCCTCGGCCTGCGTGAAGCGATCAAAGACAGCCTTCAAATGCGCTTGGGGTATACCAATCCCGGTATCTTTTACCGAAAAGCGGATATGGTAGGCCTGCTGGGTTTCAGCAGTTTTTTTAACCGCGATAGTCACTTCTCCTTCCGTGGTGAATTTAAGTGCATTACCAGCGAGATTCACCAGAATTTGATTGAGTCTTCCCTGATCTCCTAAGATGAGCTCGGGAAGTTCCGCATCCAGATAGAGGTTGAATTCCACGGCAGCAGGCACTTTTACTTTAAGAAGACCATAGATATGCTTGAGGGCTTTTTTCAAATCAAAAGGCTGGAGTTCCAGTGTGAGTCCTCCCGACTCAATTTTGGAGAGATCCAGAATATCATTGACGATCAGCAGCAGATTTTCTCCGGCAGTCTGAACATCCTGCACAAAACCGCGTTGCTGCTCATCAAGCGCTGTTCCTGCCAGCAGTTCGGTAAAGCCGATCACGGCGTTTAGCGGCGTTCGAATCTCATGACTCATATTGGCTAGGAAATTCTCCTTGGCTGCTACGGCCTGCTCGGCTATTTTTTTCTGCTTGGCCAGCTCACTGTTTTTGGTTCCAAGCTCCAGTGTATTGATCACATGACGGGCTACAATAGTGAGTGCACTTCGCTGGCTTTCATTGAGTTTTCTCGGCACACGATCAGACGCGCACAGCACCCCTATTTGAAATCCATCCGGCGTGGTGAGCGGTACCCCTGCGTAAAATCGTATTTTAAAGCCTCCCGTTACATTTGGATCATCCTTGAACTTTTCATGAAGCAGTGTATCGGGAATTTCCACCAGCTCGGAATCCATAATCGTGTACTGGCATAAAGTCAGTTCCCTGGGCACCTGGGTAAAGCCCAGACCAATTTCTGATTTGAACCACTGACGGCTCTCATCTATAAAGGAAATATATGCAATTGGCACACCGCAGATATAGGAAACCAGTGCAGTAGCGTCATCAAAGGCATCGTCAGGCAGCGTGTCCAGTATATTGTAACGCTTCAAAGCCTGCAGGCGATCAGCCTCATTGTGTGGTAAAATGGTACTATCCATAGCGCAGCAAATTAATCCAAAAGTTACAAAACACTGTCTTACAACTCCTTACAGACATATAAAGATTCATTATATAATTTAAAGGTTTGAAAACTTACTTTCTCACTATGAGATGCGCCATGGCTGGATCCTGCAGCAGTCTTTCCATTTCAATGGCAATAATATCCTGTACATCCTGTTTAATCTGACTGTAATTCTGCTGGATCATTCCATTATCAAGTTTTCGCACAGGGGGTATTTCCTTATAATTTTCCTCTTCCCGCCGCAGGGCCTCATGATCATTAACAATCTCCGAGTGGAAGGTTTTCAGCCTTATTCTGCACTGGGGATCATCGGCAGTCATCCCGACAAATTCCCCAGAACTCAAAGAAGAAATTCTCGAAGACGGTATGGCGGATTCAAGCTGTCTGGAACGGCTGATGGAAGTATCGGAACTGTTAATGGAGATACTCTCCCTGTCCTGCATGATCTTGCCGAAACGCTCCGAGAGCTGTCTGGCCGTATCGCCTGTAACCTGCCCGGAGATAATATTGCCGGTGATGTTCATAATCACATCAGCCTGCTCGCGGCCGTAATCTTTGCGAAGCTGGCTGCAGTCCTGCACCCCCAGGCAGGTACTTACTTTATTACTCCTGGCCGTGGCAATCAGGCTGTCGATATTGTTGAGGTACAGCGTTGGAAATTCATCAAAAATAAGACTGGATTTAAGCTTTCCTTTTTTATTGACCAGCTTGACCAGCCTGTTGACATACAGCGATAAAACAGCTCCGTAGATTTGTATTTTCTGTGGATTATTACCCATGCAGACAATCTTGGGCTCCAGCGGATTGTTAATGTCCAGGGTAAAATCATTACCCGACAGCACATAATACAGCTGCGGGGAAGAGAGCCTGGCCATGGCTACTTTGGCCGAGGCAATCTGGCCTTCCAGCTGCTCCATGGCATCATTGAGATAGGCCGTGATAAAAGGGTTGATCAGCACCTCTATTTCTTTATCAGTACGCAGCAGACTGAAAAGACTGTCGTAATCGGCCTGCATGAGTTCAATGACATGCGGCAGGGTGCAGTACTCCCCGTCTTTGTAGCGCCTGAGATACCAGATGACAGCCGATAAAAAGTTGATCGGCGACTCCACAAAAAAGTCTCCCTGCCGTTTGATCCATTCGCGGTTGAGCCCCATCAAAATGGTGCGGGCGGATTCAGACGCATCGGTAATATCTTCCATACTCTGGGGATCCAGCGGGTTGCAGCGGTGCATGATGGTGTCAAAATTGATGAAGTAACAGCGGGGTGTCACGGGATAGACGTGCTTGTATTTTTCAAAGGTATTGTAAACGATTCGAGAGAGGTCATCGTACTTAAAATCATAAACAAACATACTGAACCCCTTGGCAATGTGCTGGGTGATCACATGGCGGATTACAAAATAGGATTTACCTGACCCCGGACTGCCTAAAACCAAAAGACCCCGAAAAGGATTGATGAAATTAATCCAGCTGCTGCGAAGCTTGTCTTTGAGATAATAGCGCGCTGGAAGGTTAATGGAATATTCATTTTCCAGCAGGCGTTCTTCCTGCGGAAAAGTTTCATTCTCGGTATTGAAAACATCTCCCGGCGCCAGTCTGTTTTTAATGATCCTCGAGAGCAGTGTTCCTCCGGAAAGCACCAGCAGCAGTCCGGCAGCTGTACAGCCCATGTAAAGCCCAGCGGTGAGCCCGGCCGGCAGTGCAAACCGCAGTATAAAACCGCTTGCCGCATATGCAAAAAGTCCCGCTGCAGCATAGCTGAAAGCTGTTTTGAGCTGCAGTTTTTCATCCTTTTTACCTCTGGCGCCCATAAGCGAAATCACAAGCAGTCCCAAAGCCCAGAGCTTGGAACGCAGCAGGTTTTCAAATAATCCTGTACGGTATACCACGCTGAGAATCTTATCGGCTGGAGTACTGCTCAGACTCCACAGCTCAAAGGCCGCGTGACAGTAATAATAAAAATGCAGCAGCAGCATCACTAGGCTCATGAGCCTTGTCATATCGAGTATTTTTCGCAGTGCCTGTTCGTTTTCTCCTGTTTGCATAATGCAATTGTTTTTAGAATTAATCGGTGAATTATCTGGACTCGCCGCGGCCTTTTCTTTTTCTTTTTTTTCGGCGCGGCTTCAAATTCGCTGCGGTATAATCCGCCTGGAACCCAGGCTGGAGCAGGTTTTCTGCTGCTTTGGAAACCAGCCCCTGATTCCTGCTTTCTGCTGGCTGCTTTTCGTTCTGCACAGCTTCTGCTCCGGGCCTTTTCAAAACCGGCAGCAAAGGCTTCTTTCCAACAGCAGCAGCGCATCGTTCCACAATGGCTTTGGCGCTGTAATTACGGCCCAGAGCACTGCCGTTGAAAACGCATTTGGTGCTGTGGTCCACAAAGGTGATTCCGTATAACATTCCCGAATCGCTCTGTCTTAAAACCGTATCAATGCCCTTGGCTCGAAGCCCTGTAATAAGGGTCTCGAGAGCCGGACTGCCGCGCAGCAAAACGGTATCGACCGCATTGCGGATTCTCTTTTTTTCAAGCGCCCTTTCCGTGTTGTTTGAGCCAAACTTTTTTTCCAGAAAAGCCAGTGTGGGGCGCATCGAAAAATCACTGGCCTTGATGGGAACCCCCGCCGGCTTTTGGTCCTGATCCAAGATCCGGTAGACCAGCCCGCCGGAGGCAAAAATCCTAGAGTCAGCACTGCCCCTGTCAGCCTTTATATGGTAGAGTCCCAGAACGGCATTAAGCTCGGAAAGAGACGTGTAGCTGTAGCTGGCAAGCACGCTGTGCAGCACAGTGGATATGGCTTTTTTAGATTCCATCCGGCCATAGGATACTTTAGAAATTACCACAGGTATGGGCATGCAGGCCTCCTGGCTGCCGCGGCCGTCGGCCTGCACCAGATTAAAGGATTTTTCTATGGCTCTGCGGGCTTTTTCAGATTGGTTTCTCCCAATGTTCTGCATGTCTATCCGGGAGCCGTCCGCCCTGATTTTTATCGACACCAGATGAAGGTGCGGATGCCCGGCATCATAATGCTGGTAGACCAGATAGGGCTGCTCGCCAAAACCGATCTGCTCCATATAGGACGCGGCAATTTCCAGCAGTTTTTCTCTGGGGTACTGCTCGCTGGGATGAAAGTTCAAAGAGATGTGCACCGCTGCACGTTTCACATTGTCATTCAAAGCGGTCTGGTACAGCAGCCTGTTGAGTTTCATGGACTCATTCATCCGCGCCGCCTCCATGGGATAACTGCCTTGGCCGATGCACTGGGCAGCGCCTGTTTTGACCTTATTTTCATTGTAGCGCACTATGCCCCGCACCGAATGTCCGGTCTTGATTACTGCAACCATTTTCGGGCTGTTTTTTCGATCCAGTTCTCAATTGCCGCCACGCTGTCCAGCAGCTCTTTATACTGGTTCTGAGTACTTAACAGCCAAAACTGGAACTCTGGAATTTGCCGCAGTGCATGGAGTTTTTTCACCGACTGGTTAAAGTTGCTGCCAACAGCACTGAGCTCTCTGCGAAGCGCAATAAGCTCCAGCATAAAATCGTCGAGCGACACATTACGGCAACGGGTTGTCAGGGGTTTATCCAGCAGACATTTGCGGATGTATTCGCTCATCTGCCGGCAGGTGGTTGCCTTGCATCTTTGCTGCAGCAGGGCAAACTCAGCAGCGGTAAAGCGCACCGCCGCCGTACGGGTTCTTTTCACATTTTCCTCCATCCTTTCTAATCATTTATCACTATCCTATTTTTACCAAATTCTATAAAAAAACGCCTCTGCCTGAGCAGGTCCGAACAATAACTATTCAAAAGCCTGCCTGTTTAAAGGGCAGTTTCTCTTTTAAAATCACTGCCTGCGAGTTCCGAGCACAAGGGCAGCCAGATCGTTTGTCAAACAAACGGACATCTGGCCGACTGCTTTAAAGAGGCAGTCCTTTCAAATTTTTAAAAATTCAGAATGCAGCAGCTTTTCGCCCCGCTGAAAGCGAAATTAGAAAACCCTGAAGGATCCATCCTATCCCCGCCATATTTTGAACGGGCTGTTTTGAATCGTGCTTTGTATCTTTGAAGGATTCAATTAGTAATTTAAAACGTGTAAATGATGCTGACAGAAAATGATGTAGTGCGGGTTTTTGATACCATTTTGAGTATCCCCGCAATGAATGAGATGGTGAGACTGGATTTGAAAATTTCACGAAAAAATGTACTGCTGCTTCATCATGTAATGGAGTCCGGCCTTACTGAAAATGACGGCAGTCCATCGGTGCTGCTGCGCAGTATTCCAAAGGAGAATACCGCTGAACTGAAACAGCTCTCCGAGGAGTGTCTGCAAAGAGCTGGTCTAACGGAACTCAACCAGAAACTTTCTGATCTGGGCGCAGAGAAAAAAAAGCAGACCTAAAGATCGAAGCCGGCACAAAAAGCCGGCTGTTCTATATACTGTTATTTTTTTATTATCTAAAACATGACCGCTCTAAAACGTGTCTTTTCTAGTGCCGAGAGCAGTTCGCAATCAGACTTTAACCAGACTCTAATCACTTTTAAAACTGCTGTGTAAATACAATAGCATGACTGCTGTCCCCCCTATGCACGAAGCACTTCCTTCAAATAAAAGACATAAAATATATAAGGGCACAGAAGATTCGCCTGCCGCCATAAAATGCTGCGGCAGTAACTTTACATAAGCATCACCCCCTTTGGCATAAAAGTAAACCAAAAGGGCTGCAAGACTCAGCAGCACCCCTACAAATGAAGTCGTTGCTGCCGACACTGCGTTCAAGAGAAAATTATTCTGGCCCTGAGCAAGATTCAGTCTCATAATTCGGTTTACGCCATAGATAATAAAAATAATGTTTAGTAAACGGGTGTACAGGACTTGAGACAGACCAGAAAGTTCCAATAATAAAAAAAAAAGCACATTTCCGGCAAAAATGGTCAGTCCGCTACTGAGTTCGCTGCCTGTCAGCAGATACGTTCTTATTCTCATACGCTTCGCATTTTAATGAATAGTAAAGATAAAGCTGCTTCCCGCCACTCTGTTATATAATGTTATAAAGATAGTATAATATGCACCTAAATTAACCAATTGATATTCTATTAATTACACTACTGGCTCTTACTGCACAACTACGTTCTGAAGCGGTTTTCTCCCTTGCAGAAAACATCGGTTTTGAGCTTTTACTTTATTGCTGTTTTAATTAAAAAATAAAAAAAAAGGCGCTTATAAAGCGCCTTCATCTGAAAAGGAATAATAGTTTTCAGGGGTTACGATCAGATGATCCAGCAGTTTGATATCCAGCAGCATTCCAGCCTGGGCTATCTTTCGGGTGATATGCTTATCTGCCTCTGAAGCAGTGATGCTTCCAGAGGGATGGTTGTGGGCCGCAATGAGCGCTGTTGCGCCGGCTTTCAAAGCCGCTGCAAAAAGCAGTCTGATATCCACAACGGTTCCGGTAATACCTCCTGAGGACGCTTCGTAAATGCCCAGTACTTTATTGGACTGGTTAAGCAGCAATACTTTGAACTGTTCCAGAAATTCAATTTTATCGGGATCCCAGCAGTCCTTAAGCAGCGTGTAAGCGGCTCTGGAGGAGCTGATATGAGGTCTGTCAGAACTCTTAACTTTTGTTTTATAAATCAAATCAATTTCTGAAACGATTCTCCAGTTGTTGTTTGGTGTAGTTTTCATGGTGCTGCATATTTAAGATTAATTACAGCACCTGCCGCGGGCTTAGGAAAGCAAGCGCAGAAAGCAACGCAATAAAGCAGGACCGCGTCCTGCATTTATGGGGGAATTTTTTGCAGCGCCCCGCTTCCTATGCCCGATCTTTGTGATGCAATTAAACGGTATATGCAGGTCAAGCCGGATTTTGCAGGCCGCTAAAAAGGTTTGGACTGCTGTAAAACCAAATGCAGGGAAAGGCAGTTTGCAAAAAGTGTAAAGGCAGGCCTCCAGCAAAACTCTGGGAGCCAGAATAGTGCTGCCACGTTAGGAAAAAACGAGCTGTAAATGCGTTGCAAAACCACTGTGAGCCTTGACTTTTCTAAGGTTTTAATCTACTTTTGCCGCATGAATTATGAAGATATAAAACGTCATTTTGAAACGGTCCCGCCGCCTGAGGAACTAGACTGGAAACCATGGGCTAAAATCACCGATACGCAGCTTTTTTTACGCAGCTGTTATATTGGAATCCAAAATTTTAATGGTCCTGTCGAGCGGTGCCCAGCCTGGTGGCATCTTAAAGATTTTTACCTGCAGCTCAAACGCGGCGCCGCTCAGGAAACCCCTGCGGCGGAACAAAACGTCGAGGTCTGATTAAAGCCATACAATTCTACAAAATCTTTTTATTGCCGCAGAGGCGCTACGGCAGCAGAAAGGTTTTCAAATCTCTGGGGCCTGCGTTCCAGTCGTACTCCAGCACCTTGGCCAACAGTTGTTTGAGTCCGCGAAAAGTTCCTGGTTTTACAGCATATAAATCAGCACCGAGTTTATGAGAAAGCATAATGTGCAGCGAGCTGCTGCTGGTGGAAAACATGATGATTTTAACTTTCGACAGCTCTCCTGCGGCACTGCGGATTTCTTTAAGACAGTCAAAACCGTTTTTGCACGGCATATTGATATCCAGAAAAAGCAGTTCAGGCAGCGAATTGGATTGAGAAAGCACATCCAGGAGCTCCTGTCCATCACTGGCAGTTTGAATGATGAGATCATTGTTTAAATCCTGTACGGCTTCAAGAAATAGTATTCTGTCATCTTCATCATCATCCGCCAAAAAAATAAGCCGCCGTGTGTTCTGGTATACTGACATCGCCTCTAAGTTTAGGATACAGCTAAAAAAAAAGGACATTCAGCTGCAGTGGTTATCGAAAAACTTCAGTCTTAGAACCATAACCAATTGGGTAATGGCACAATAGCACTTATAAAGATACTATTTTTTTTCTAAGAAAACACTTTCAAAAAAATTTACAAGGCACTGCTGTCATGATATTCTAAAACTCAAAAGATACTCCTTGGTACTCCTTTGCTTTCTATAAATGCAAAGCCCGCTTCTCTAGGAGAAGCGGGCTGTTTTTAACTGACCGGCGTATAATAAAACTGCTTAAAATATTCATTTTAAACATTCTATATCGGCTTAGATCTATTTCCCTAACGCGGTAAGAGCCGCTTTTAGTATACCGGCACATAGAAATTTAAATCCCGGTATAGCCCTTATATCGTATAACCAACCCTGTAACTTGTCTATAACATTTCTATGACAGCTCCAAGGCTGTGCTGTTCCATAAAGGCTTTAATGAACTCCTTTACCTCACTGCTTTTAGCTGCCTGCGTTTCAAAAGTATTGAGATGGCACTGCTGATCATAGTCCTGAATATGTATAATTTCTGTATAGCCTGCGGCGATTATACTCCCTTTCAATTTAATGATCTGCCGCTGTTCGCGGCTGCTCAGTTCTTTACTTATTCTTAGTTTTATTTCTGTATCCATTTTATAATTCTTGAATCTTCTGCATCATCAATTCTTGAAATTTCAATTCCGCCCAGGCACGGTAAATGTTTATGCGTCCATCTTGGTAAGAGCTCGGTACAGCACTCTGGGGCCTACTGCTTGGAACTCTCCATGCCGTTTATAATTTTGATCACTTCTGTTTCTGTGCTTTTCAGCTTAGCCTGGCAGAATTCAATTAATTCCGAAGCCCTTTTAACTTTTGCCGCCAGTTCATCCACCGAGATAGTCTCGCTTTCTATTTCTTTCGATATGGCACTTAGTTCTCTAAATGCCGTTTCATAGGTCAAATTCTCTTCCATGGTTTTGTATTTTTTCATTAACCGTACTTTTCAGTACCGCATCTTTTAGGATTACTTCTATATCTTGGCCTTCCTCGATGCCCGAGGCTCCATTTACAATACTGCCGCCTGCACGCACCATAGCATATCCCTTACTGAGTATATTCTGCGGAGACATCATCCTGATGGTTTTCAGGCAGTACTCCAGCTTCTGGCTTTGCCTGCTGAGATACTGATTGGAAAAAATCCTCAGGTACCCCTCTAAATGCTGCAGTTCATTTCTTTTCCGCTGGATGATATACTGCGGGCGGTGCAAAATCTCCTGAACCGTCTCCAGCAGTTTTCGGTGCTCATTGGAGAGCACTTCCCTGCTCTTTTGTGCGGTAAGCTGCCGGGCAGATGCCAAATGCTCTTTATGGGCAGCGGCCAGCCCGAGGGCATTATGGGTAATACTGCTTTTGATTTGATGCAGCGACTGATAATGCTTCAGGAAAAGCTGCTGTGATTTAATTACTATACTGCGCTGCATCCAAAGGATTCCCTGTTCAAAACTGCGGTTATGCGCAATAATAAACTCAGCGGCTTTAGTCGGGGTCTTGGTATGGGTGTGGGCCATCAAATCCGTGATTGAGACATTTTTCTGATGACCAATTCCAGTGATAACAGGAATTGGAAATTTGGCCGCAGCCCTTGCGATATTGTAATTATCAAAAATCAAAAAATCCGACTGCGATCCGCCTCCTCTGGTGATGACAATGGCATCATACGGAATCCCAGTGTTATAAACTTCAATAAGTTTCTGAAGAAACAGCTTAGCGTTGTCAGCGCCCTGCACTACGGTATGATAATCATCAATCTGGAAAACATAACCAAAATCATTGTGCTGCATGGTATGGCGGAAATCCTCATTTCCTGCTGAACTGCTCGATGATATCACCGCCACTTTTTGAATCACTGCCGGCAGTTTAAGCCTGCTGTTATGCGTGCAGTACGTTTCCCCTTCTTTTTTTATAAAATCATTTTCCCTTACTAGTCTTAAAAGCGTCGCATTACGCTGCTGTTCCAATATACCCAGCATAAAACTGCTGTCAATATCCAGCAGGTTTGCCGAAAGCCCATAAAGCGGATGGTAGTCCACAGTGAGCTGTACCAGCACATGCAGGTTATTGGTAAAACGCTGTCCGGTGGAAATTTCAAAATCAAGAATTTTCAAGGCTCCCGCTCCCCAGCACTTCCCGAGTAACTTGGCAGTGATCACACTGCTGTCAGCTGCTTTCTCTACCAGTTCGAAATAATGAATCTTTTTATCTGCCTTATAGGAATGGTTGGTAATATCAGCCACAACCCAGTAGGTCTGTCCCTTAAAACGGTCGTTGACCGCATCCTGGATCTGATCGTTGAGCTGTGAGAGTCTAATATACTGGTGTGGTCCCATACGTACTGCCGGGCAATTACTGAGCGGTTTTCTTTCCCTGCTAAGATACTATTATTGCCTGGAATCTCAAAACAACTGTACATACATAGACTTTCCCTTCTCCATCAAATATACGCCCTGCAGCATTGCCCCGCTTTTTTTTACAACGATTTTAGTCAAGGTGTTCCTTTTCCTTTGTACTAGGCAGCAGCATTCAATTCCTAATAGGCATTACTGAAATGAAAATTTGACAATGCTCACGACAAATTCTATAATACAAGGCATTAGGGTTATTGTATTTTTAAATAATGGATTATCCTGCGGAGCAGGTTACGGCTCAACTGAAGACCGGAGCTTGAAAGTTAAATGGGAACTACTAAACCTTTAAGGGGACAGCGCCATTTTGATTCAATTTTAACGTACCATAGGTATCCAGCTTTTAAATGAGAGTTGGCAGTATTGAAAACCTCCCCAAGACTTTTAAAATATGCCCCAATGTGTGACTACAATATTATGGGCCTCAATTGAATTCATACTATTTACAAATTTATAAAAAACAAATGATGGAAAAATTAACAAATTATTTTGGACAAAATATCAAAGATAAAAGAATTGTAGTGACTGGAGGAACAACGGGAATAGGAAAAGCAATTGCCGATGTACTGGTATCGCTTGGCGGGCGTGTTCTTATTTTTGGAAGAGATCCAAAAGATTTCAAAAAGGCCGTGGCGGATATCAAAAAACAATTTCCAGATTGTGAGGTATACGGTGCTCCGGCAGATGTCACTAAAAAAAAAGATATTGATAAAATACTCAAAATAGCAGATGATGAACTAGGGGGAATTGACATTTTAATTAACAATGCTGCAGTAGCAGCACCGGGAATTGCCAATGAAACGTACGAGGATTATAAATATGTTGTCGATACCAATATTACTGGGTATCTGGCCTTTGCCCAAGAGGCCTCATTAAGAATGAAAAAACAGAAATCAGGGCATATTATCAATATAGGTTCAATGAGCGCTGAAAGCCGAACCGGCCACAGTACTGTTTATGTGGCTACAAAATCAGCCATCCGAGGTTTCAGCACCTCGCTCCGCAAGGAGTTAAATCCCCTTGGCATTAAAGTTTCCCTTATTGAGCCTGGGGCTGTAACCAGCGATATGCAGACTGACCCCAAAAAAGTCCAACAGCAGAAAGTAGAAAAATTGGAAATGCTGGAAGCTGACGATATTGCGATGAGCACACTTTTCTGTTTATCCCAGCCAAAAAGATGCGATGTTGTCACCATGCAGATACGACCGCATCTGCAGCTTATTTAAAACGCATCAAGACTAGCAGTCTTATATAAACAAACACCTGCATCCCGCGGGTGTTTTTAGTTTATTAAAGTGATGCAATTCAGATGAGAAATTATAACAGCACCATCATTGGGCTTTAGCACACTTAGTATTTATAATTTAGGCCGCTTATTTAGCGGGAATCTGTAATTACGAATCTAGTATGCTGATCAGTTCTTTATAACTGGACGGTCTGCGGATGTATGTTATGATTGTATCACTTCGCACCAGTTCATCCACAGGATTTTCAGAAGGAGTCAAAATCAAAATTACAGGAATAGTGGCAAGACGTCTCTCTGTTTTAATCTTTTCGAGCACCTCAAGACCATTCATACGGGGCATATTGTAATCCAAAAAAATAAGATCCGGCAGATTCTCCGCTCCAAGCAGGTGTTCAATCTCCACCTGAGGATTAGAAGACCACCGCAGACACACCCCTTTATTCAATGCGTCAGCAGCTTCCATAAACAGCTCTGCATCTTCCCTTTCATCACCGATTAATAATATATTTTTATACCTCATATGAAGTTTTTAATTAATGGCTCACTTATACGAACACAGCCACTAAGTTACTACTTTAAAATTGTTCTATTCGGGATTTTCAGCAGTTTGATAAAAAACTGATAAACAACATATCAAAATATCCTTTAAAATTCCTAACACTAATACTAATTTTACCATCCCTTCTTAAAGTTTGTTAGTGCCTGATCATTATATCATCAGTGTCGATTTTAAAATAGACGAATTGGATAAACCAGCTTTACCCCTATTCCTCACGGAGCAAGATGCAGAACTTCTAAAATTAAATCAATCTGCTCCTTTGAAACTTTTCCTCCTGCAATATTGATTAGTATTAAAATCAAAGCAGCAGAGAAATCATACTGCCTTGATTGGATTTTTTTTATTAAAAAATTCCCAGCTGCCCCAAAAGTATTGTTCCGGCACTGTAACAGTGAAATGATTTTATTTTTCCATTCTCGATTTTAAAAACATCACAACAGGGCACTTCTATTTTTTTTCCAGTGGCCTCAATTGATCCCGATGAAAATTGAAGCGGTCCGCTATGAGTTCCATTAAGCGCTAATTCTACTATTACCGTATTTTCATCATCCAACACATAAAGCTCGTATAGTTCTCTATGCATATCCGGAAAAGCAGCGGCATATACATCCACCGTTTTTCCAATATCTTCACCAAAGTATTTAGTTCCGGCTGAGATGTCGTAAAAATAACCATCTTGTGTAAAAAGTGCTGTAAATGCTTTTGCATCCTGGCTTTCTGCCACCGCATAAAGTTTTCGGATTAATTTTTCGTTTTCTGAATTTGAGTTTAATATTGAAGCTTTCATAATTATTTTTTTTTAGTTAAATTTTTAAATCTAATTGGAGAGTATTACAGATCATTGCTGAATCGCTGCAAGTAAGACTGGTCGATAATTCTAAGAGTTTTATATTATTTTCTGCTGTCGACAAAAACATAAAGCTTGCTGACTTTTCCGTTTTCAAAAACAAATAAATCCATTCCGCTAACTGCATCAGATTTTTCAGCATTTCCATGCTGCCAGTAAAGTCTCGCTGTATTATGATTTACATCGACTGCTTTGATAGGTGTAAATTTAGAATTCACATTTTTCTTCTGAAGCCCCTCTACAAATCCGTCGATTTCTTTGTGTCCAACAGCAGTAAAATGACTGTCTACCATTTCGATATTGTCTGCATAGATTTTTTTCATTAGTGCATCACGTTTTGCAGCGTCTTTTTCATTCCATAGCGCTAGATGGAATTCTACTAAAGATCTGATTTCAGATTCTGACAGCACTTTTGCGTTTTGTTTATCAGCATAACTTTTGAGTGCATCTTTAGGAGACCAGAGAATTTTTGCCGGTTTATTTTTTTCATATCCCTTTCCGTTTGGATAGGAAACCAGTTCCATTTTAGAACCCCAGGGCGTTTCAAAATAGACCCAGGATTCACCAGCCGTATCACCCGATGGCATTGTAAAAGGTTCCCCTAATATTTTTACACCTTTGCTTTTCAAATATTGAACCGCCAAAGTAATATCATTTACATAAAAAGCGATGTGCGATGCACCGATATCATCAGTATTTGGATGTGTTTTACTTCCTTTGTTGTCTGCATATTCAAACAATTCAATACTTGCTCCGTTTCCGGCATTTATCATTTTTATGGTGACAGCACCTGTAGATAGGTTGATGTGATTCAATTTTTTCCATTCGGCGTCAAGAGGAATTGGCCCTAATTGTGTTACTGGTGTGAAACCGAGCACATCGGTAAAAAATGGAATTGCTTTATTGAGATCCGGAACATTGATCCCGACGTGATCAATTCCAACGATTCCTGCACTAGTTTGTGCCGCTATTTTTTCTGAAGCAGAAAAAAGTATTAATAAATTAAGCATTGCTGCTGCTGAATTTTGTACTTTTTTATTTGTTTTTTTATGAATTGTTTTCATGATTATTCGAATGATTTATAATTATTTAAATGTGTTTTATGAAAATTAATTAGTGTAAGCAGCAACCCATTTTGCTTTAATATTAGCGCGAGCTTCGATGAATTCTTTATCGGTTCCCTGTGCAATGGCATCAAGGGGAAAACGTAGCGGTCTTTCTCCTTTTTTCATGTTAACCAATTCCAAAATACCATTAGCAATGGTTTGCGGATTCATATCAAACTGAGCCATTTTTCCAAACAATGCAGTCCCTAAAGCATTGAATTTTTCTGTTGCTGCGTCGCCATATTCTTCAATAACTGCATTTTTATCAGCGTGAATACCAGCTTTAGATCCGTTATTCATTTCTGTTGGATAAACTCCCGGCTGAATACTCACATTTTCAATTCCGTAATCAATTAATTCATCTTGTAAACCTTCTGTAAAGCTTTCTACCACTAATTTTGATGCGATGTACGGAATCATAAAAGGAAGTGTATGTCCGCTTGCTCCAGTAGTGATATTAATTACTAGTCCATTTTTTTCTTTTCGCATCGCAGGAAGTACTGCCTGATACATACGAAGCACACTGTAAACGTTTACATCAAACATTTTACGAACCTGATCGATTGAATATCCTTCTAAAAGACCAAAACCGCTTACTGCTGCGTTATTGATTAAGACGTCAATTTTCCCGTATTTAATTAGCACTTTTTCAATTGCCTTATTGACTGATGCATCATCTGTAACATCGATATCTACTACTTCAATGTTTTCTATCGCTTGCAGTTCTTTGGCAGCAACAGCATTTTTATCATTTGTGTTGCGCATTCCTGCTATAACTGAGTGACCTGAGGCAGCTAATGTTACAGCTGTAAGTTTTCCAAAACCTGTACTTGTTCCTGTAATAAAAATTGTTTTTGACATGATTTCTAATATTTAATTGTTTATAATGTTTGTTTCTTTTGAACATTACAAAGTTGCGCCAAGTGGAGGATCTGGACATTGATTAGAAATAAGTAAAAACTTGATCTAGATCAAGAGTTTGGAATCGGGCATAAAAAAAGGAGCCTTATAAGCTCCTGAAGTAATTTATTTTTTCGCAGTCTGTTTTCGAATTCGGCTCAAAGTTTCTGGTGTCATTCCTAAATAAGAAGCAATCATAGTCTGGGGAATTCGCAAAGCAAAACCTGGATATTTATTTACAAAGTTTAAATATTTTTCTTCAGCCGTTAAAGTAAGTGAAGCCTGAATTCTGTTTTGTGCCGCTATAAAACTTCTCTGAAGAATGGCATTGACCATATTATTAAAAGATGGAATTTCTCTGCACAGCAGTTCAAAATTGTCATGCGTAAAAAGAACAAGTTCCGTATCTTCAACAGCATCAATATTAAAACGTGAGGGCTCCTGGGTAATTAGACTTTCACGCTCCCCTGTCCACCAATTTTCAATACTGAAGCTGTTTACATGCTCGCCTCCTCTTTCATCTACAGTATAAGTACGCACACAGCCCTGGGTTATAAAGGCATCGTATTTCCATATATCACCTTCCTGAAGCAGATATTGCCTTTTACGAAGTTTTTTAATAATAGCAAATGATTGAATACGTTCAGATTCAGCCTGAGTGCATGCAGCTTTTTCGTCAAGATACTTTTGGAAGATTTCATACATAGATCGTAAAATTATATAAATCGCAGCTGATTGACAAATTTTAAAATTAACAATCTCGAGGCAGAATAGAACGTAGGCTGGATATTTTAAATTTTAATTACGGCATTATGTCCCTTTTCTCTGTTAATAGCTTTTGTATGCTATTTTCTTGATCCAGATCATTCATTTTTGCTTCCACTCCAGATCCAGTATACATTTGATAAAGAGTATCATCTGTTGATTCTAAATTCAAAAGAAAGCAATTTTCCCATCATATAAGCTCCCACCTAATTGGGATCTGGTTTTTAAATCCAGGTACTCCTAATCAATTTTTCGCCATTTTGCATAACCAAATTATTTAACAGTATGCGAAAACCAAGAATAGAATAGAAACTAACGCTGTGCAATTCTGGATTGTTTAAAAGTACCATGGAGGGCACATAACAATGGGAGAAAATTTCACAGTTTATAACTGCATATTTGAATCTTCAGCCCTCTACAGCAGTGAAATCCTTTTGGAATGGGGTTCGCAACAAAAGATTGTAACCGATAGCTGGAATAGCTCCAAGAAATAATATTAGAATACAACTGTGCTGATTTAATTGCATTTCAGTAGCAGGAAATAATTTTATTCATTACTTATCAAAGACGGATAAAAGTTAGTTAATTCTCCATCCAAAAAAAGCTTAAGATAAATAAAGAAAAATATTTTTGAAAACCAAAATAGACCTCTCAAATAAAAACCTACAAATCCTAACCAGCTTTTACTTAAACATAAGATTGTAAATCGCTCGATTCTTTTTCACCTGCTTAAAACGAAAAGAACAATACTCTAAACTGCAGCCAATTATCTGCTGAAAAAAAAATATATAGTTCTTTAAGCAGCATGCACCTTTGGATACAATTTCATTATTAGTCCCCTGAGACGCTGCTGATAATCTTCTATCAGCCATTTCTTGTAATTGCTGCTGGCATTTTCCAGACACTTCACATATTGTTTTACACGCCATTCAATCTCCGGCTGTAAAGCTTCAGCAAGTAAAAGAGCTTCAGACAGGGTTACCGCATTATCCAGACACATTTTAGCCTGCTGCCTTACGGATTCCTGCATTATTGTTTTGGGCTTCTTATCTGTAAGCACTGCTTCCCGATAATGCTCTTCAACATCAAAGGCCATCTCTAGAGTATTAGGAAATTTGGCGCGAAGCTCCGCCGAAAAACCGTGAGAATGCACTGCTGAACTGCCGCCTCCTTGAAATTGAAGCTGTCTTGCAAAGTCATCAGGATGTTCAAAAACATACTGCCAGTCAACAGGTTCTTCCCATCTGCCAAAACGCTGTATATTATTGCCAAGATCTATAATACCAAAAGTTTTCTTGGAAGCAAGCCTGCGCGCGCCCCGCCCTATCATCTGATGATAAAGTGTTATGGAAGTAGTTGCGCGGTTAAGAATAACTTGCTGGACCGCCGGCTCATCAAATCCTGTGGTGAGAATGGATACAGAAGTCAAGACAGCGTCTTTTGTTTTTTTAAACCATTTAAGAATATCTTTTCTTTCCGCTTCCGAGGTTTTATTGTCCAAATGCTTAATGGAAATGCCTGCGTTTTTAAAGGTTTCATATACCTGATGAGAGGCAGCAATCCCATTATTGAAAATCAAGGTCTTTTTTCCAGCTGCATGTTCTCTGTATGCTTTTATAAGCAATTCCTGCATCGCTGGCGAGCGGTAAAGGTCATTAGAAGAACTAACTGTATAATCTCCATGAATTCCTGTTTTCAATGAGTTCAGCTCTACTTCATAAATATAAGGCTCAGGTCTGGCAAGAAATCCTTTCTCGATCAGACTGGATATACTCTCTCCTGTAAGCAGCGAATTATACTGATCTTTCATAGGTTTTGAAGTATCAGAACTGAATGGCGTAGCAGTAACGCCGATAACGAAAGCATTTTTAAAATTCTTCATTAGTTTTCTAAACGAATTATGATGGGCTTCATCCACTATGACAAGTCCTACATTGGAAATCTTTATTTTTTTTGATTTTATCCTATTACGTAATGTTTCCACCATAGCAACATAACACTCACAGTCCGTTTTAAAATTACCGCTTTTACTATTGATAGTAGAGTTCTTCACACCCATATTTTTGAGCGTTCTAGAGGTCTGCGCATATAATTCTCTGCGATGGGTTAGAATTACAACCGGTCTGGCAAATCGAGCTATGAATTCTCTGGCAATTTCAGAAAATATAACTGTTTTTCCCCCGCCTGTCGGCAGCTGGTATAATAGTTTAAGATTTTTGGATTCTTCCATTTTATCCAGGATGCTTTTTATATCTTCCTGCTGATAAGGATAAAGTTTCTTTACGAATTGTGCTGTTGTTTTCATTTATGTGAGTATTTAGTAGCAGGCGTTCTACTGCTTTTTATAATTGCAAAAATTCCCTGTTATCCCATTGACAGAATTGTAAGCTGAATATTTGAAATTTTTCAGCATAAAATTACACAGACTTTTATCTGCTGTCTTATATGATTACAGCGCTATATTATATATTAGAACTCCCAAGCCTGTTTTTAATGAAAAAAGCCCGTAGTTATCTACAGACTTTTTAAACTCTCTATACTAAAAATTTACAGCGCAGTAATACCAGCACCGAATTACCTGTTATTTTGATGACCCACTTGAATACACCACCAAAATGGAAAACAATTTATGATGTATTGAAGACAAAAGCAGAAGAAAGGATACCTACTCAATAATTTAGGTTTTATGTTACTTGTCAGTCGTCTATTTTCTCATTATTTTGAAGTGTCTTTTAAAAATTTAATTAGACCTTTCATATAAGTCTGCTGGTCATCGTACATACTTAAGTGGCTTCCTTTATCACAATACAGATACGTTCCTTTTTTAACCTGTGTCGCTATCCATCTCATGTGTTCCGGATCCATGGTATCATATTTTGCACCAATAGATAATGTTGGCACTGTAATTTTAGGAAGTTCTTTTGTAACGTCCCATTTTTCGAGTCTGCCCGAAAGACCAAATTCACTTGGTCCCTGCATCGTAACATAAAGCGATTGGTTAATTTTACTAAAAGCACGATTAACAGGCTCCGGCCACAGGTTTGCATCTAAGCGCAGAATATGTTTCGAATAAAAATTAGGTACAAGTAATTCCATATATTCTGGATTTTCAAAATCTTTGTTTTTTTCGATTTCCCTTATTTTGGCTAGAATTTTTGGATCTAGTTGCTTTGCCAGCACTTCTTTTGCATATTTATCATATTCTACAGCACTCATCATCATATTTGAAATGATAAGTCCTTTTATGTTTTGTTGATACTTGAGAGCATATTGGGCTGCTAAAATTCCACCCCATGAATGACCCAGCAGATAAAAATTGTCTTTATCCAGTTTTAGTGCTTGACGTACCTGCTCAATTTCTTCGACATAACGTGGTAAATCCCATAGTGAAGGATCATTTGGATTGTCAGAATTACCGGTTCCTAACTGATCGTAATAAATAAACTCAATACCTTCTGCAGGTAAAAAACTTTCCATACACTCAAAATATTCGTGTGTTGCTCCCGGTCCGCCGTTAAGAAGCAATAACTTAATTTTCGGATTATTTCCAATTCTTTTTGTCCAGACATTGAAGTTCCCTTTTGGTGTTGTAATTTGTACAACCTTCACCCCGCCCGTTTTTATACCTGAAGTGGTATCCGTCAAGTACGTACTAATATTAGTATTTATATTTTCTGTAGTACTTTCTTTATTACATGCACTTAAAAAGAGTGCTGCTAAGGCTGATAAAAAAATGTTTCTGTAAATGATCATGGGGAAAGTTTTAATTTATTTATGTTCTCTAAAATTATTAATTAACAAATTTACTTCCCTCTATCTGCTCATACATTAATCTGGATTAAGAAATGAAAGAAGTTTGTACGTCAATTACCTTCAAATGATATTGTCCCATTTGAAAAACTTTTTAAATCGAGAATTAGTTTTAGTATTTTATTTTTTTGAAAGAAGCGCCTCTAAATCTTTAATTTGCTGCTCAAGATCTATAATATGTTTTTTTTGCAGATCAAAAACTTCTTTAATTTCTGCTACTGTATATCGCTGTGTGATATGCTGCGGACAGTTCCAGTCATAGGCTTTAATTTTAAAAACCATCATTTGTTCCGGCTTAAACTTATAATCTTCAGGCTTGAGCTTTTCGTATAATTCGTTGTTACCTTCAACAGCTAATATCTGTGCCTCTGCATAAATTTTTAAGCGTGCCCTTTGCGGATAAGAAACCATGATAATGGCGACTTTGGGATTTTTCAAAATATTTCCTGCCGAAATATATTGGCGGTTTCCAACAAAATCTATAATTCCGATCGTATTTACATCTATAATTTTCACAAAACCCTGTGGGCCGCCCCGATGCTGTATGTACGGAAATTCGTTTTCTCCATAAGAAGCCATATAAAAGCTGTCCTGACTTTCTATAAATGCCATTTCCTGTTCTGTCAGACCATCGGTATAGGACATTTTTTCCATCCTGGCATAGCTGTTCCGGCTTCCTTTTTTTTCCTGAATTTCTTTTATGGCGTCGCTGAATGCTAGTTCTTGATAATTCATCGCAAAATTTTTTAACATATTAAAGTTCCTGAATCTGTCTGACCATTTGATTTGTAAATCCCCATTCATTATCGTACCAGGCCATTACCTTTACTAAATCACCATCTACAACTCTTGTCATTTCAAGGTCCACAGTTGCTGCATAAGTACTTTTAATTATGTCGCTCGAAACCAATTGTTCATGGCTTACCTCAACGACTTTATTGTATCGGGGCGTTTGAGCTTCTTCTGTTAAAATCGCATTAATTTCTTCTACTGTAGTTGCTCTTTGCGTTACGAAAGTAATATCGGAGATTGAACCAATTGGCACTGGTACACGCACGGCAATACCATCAAATTTGCCAACAAATTCAGGTAATGCTTTTGTAACGACTACCGCTGCACCAGTAGCAGCAGGTGCTGAATTAAGCCCGGCAGCGCGTCCCATTCTGGGTTCTTTTTTAGAGGGAGCGTCGACTAAAGTCTGAGAAGCCGTATAAGCATGTGTTGTATTTAAAATTGCTTTTTTTACACCAATACGTCTCCCTAATATTTCTATAATTGGGCCAATATTATTAGTTGTACAGCTTCCGCAGGAAAAGATCTCTACTTTACCTTCATCAGTATTCACACCATGTACAATTGTTGGAGTATCTTTTGTAGGGCCAGAAATAACCACAAATTTAGCACCTGCCTTTAAATGTTTTTCTGCATCGGGTTTATTGGTAAAAAAACCCGTACTTTCAATTACAACATCAACACCGAGTGATTTCCAAGGAAGTTCTGACGGATCCTTAATTGTTGTGTATTTAATTACTTTTCCTTCAATGAAAATAGTATCATCTCTAAACGATACTTCTTTTTCATATTTTCCGTAAATACTGTCTCTTTGCAGTAAAAAAACGGCATTTTCAATACTCATTAGATCGTTAATCCCTACAACTTCCTGTCCAGGAGTATCGGTAATAATTTTTAACGCGGCCCTTCCTATGCGGCCAAAACCATTAATTGCAATTCTTTTCATCTGATAGTGTATTTAATTTATAATAAGAAATAAAGGGTAACTGTTGCCCCAATAACAACTGCATTTTTTTTCACCCTTACTACATTAATTTTTTCTTTGAATGCATTTCCTAAATAGCCTCCCAAAATAGATCCCGCTATCATTACGAGCGCAAAAGGCCAAAAAATCAACCCTGAGAAAGTAAAAATAAGAATAGCTGTTCCGTTATTGGCTCCCACTAAAAACAACGCCAATCTTTCCAGAGTATCATTGTTTTTGATTCCATAAAAACGGTAGAGAATAAAAATGATCATTCCCATACCTGCGCCAAAATACCCCCCATAGATACCTAATAAAAAAATCGGAATTAGTTTTGTATGCGAGTATTTAAACTCTTTTCTGACTGCAAATTCGGCATTAAAATAATTCTGTATCTGATTATAAAACGTAAAAAGAATCCACGAACACAACAACAGAAAAGGCGCAATAGTTTCAAACACCTTATGAGAAAAAGCTATGAGCAAAAAGGCTCCTGTAACTCCTCCTACAGTACAGGCTAATACCATATAATTGAAATGCCTTTTAGAAATCTCTTTAGTTTTCTTTACAGGTTTTGATGAAGCAAGAAAACCTGATAAAAGAATTATCGTTGTAGTTGCAGTACCCGTTACAGGCTGTATGCCTCTAAAAATCAAACTTGGAAAAACAACAAACCAGCCTCCTCCAATAGTTACGTTAACAGCACCTCCAAAAAGGGCCATTAGAAATAAAAAGAAAAATTCAGAATAAGTGCTCATAATAGTTTAAAGTTTAAATACCAATATGTTATTATTTCTTCTGCTATTTCATTTCCAAATTCTTCAAGTGCAAAGTGACCTGTAGGATAAAATAAAAGCTTTGAATCAAACAAGTCTTCTTTGAGCATCTCTGCTCCTTCCTTTGTGAACACTTCGTCATTTTCTCCCCATACTATTAAAGTAACTGGCTGCAGATTTTTTAAAAAATACTGCCAGACAGGATACAGCGCTAGATTAGTTTTATAATCTCTCTTTAATTCCATTTGAATAGCTGTAACGCCCTCCCGCTCCATTAAAAACTGATCTAAAAAATAGGTTTCGGGAGCTATATTTG
>Ga0160437_1000248_pt1 | contig 30049 bp, 26 predicted proteins | sample HID1975I_E0MG_FD_108227 | JGI IMG/M metagenome (GOLD analysis project Ga0160437, IMG submission 108227) | Enriched soil microbial communities from UW Madison campus, WI, USA - HID1975I_E0 MG | ecosystem: Environmental > Terrestrial > Soil > Unclassified | place: USA: Madison, Wisconsin... | reverse complement strand
CGGAGAACAGGCTGGTGCCGCCCTTGGAGAGCGACTGGTGCACGTGCATGCCGCTGCCGTTGTCGCCGACCAGCGGCTTGGGCATGAAGGTGGCGGTCTTGCCGTTGCGGTGGGCGACGTTCTTGATGACGTGCTTCATGCGCAGCAGTTCGTCGGCCTTCTGCACCAGGGTGCTGAACTTGGTGCCGATCTCGCACTGGCCCGCGGTGGCCACTTCGTGATGCTGCACTTCCACTTCGATGCCGACCTGTTCCAGCGTCTTGCACATTTCCGCACGCAGGTCGTGCAGCGAATCGGTCGGCGGGACCGGGAAGTAGCCGCCCTTCACGGCCGGACGGTAGCCGCTGTTGGCGCCGTCGTACTTGTCACCGGTGCTCCAGGCCGCTTCTTCGGAATCGATCTTGAAGAAGGTGTGGCCCATGTCGTTGGCGAAGCGGACCGAATCGAAGATGAAGAATTCCGGCTCCGGGCCGAAGAAGGCCTGCTCGGCGATGCCGGAGGACTTCAGGTAAGCCTCGGCGCGCTTGGCGATGCCGCGCGGGCAGCGGCCGTACGGCTGCATGGTGGCCGGATCGAGGATGTCGCAGCTGATGACCAGGGTCGGGTCGGCGTAGAACGGGTCGATGTAGGCGCTGGACGGGTCCGGCAGCAGGACCATGTCCGACTCGTTGATGCCCTTCCAGCCGGCGATCGAGCTGCCATCGAACATCTTGCCTTCTTCAAACAGCGACGGCTCCACGATGCTGACCGGGAAGGTGACGTGCTGCTCGATACCACGCATATCGACGAAACGCAGGTCGACGAACTCGATCTGGTTGTCCTTGATCAGCTTCTCAACATTTTCCACGGACATCGGTGAAACCTCAGATGGGTGATTGCCTGGGTAGATAGAGCAATCCCCGTGCCAACTTTTCAGACTTCACAAACCCTTGATTTCACTGGGGTGGCGAGCAACGCGGTGCAGGCGCGAACGCACCAAAGCAGTGCAAAGGCTGCACCACGCACACCTTTGGTGCGATGCGGGATGCTCTATGCTTTACGCCCACGGGCCGTCGACAGGCGACGTTGGCCACAGCTCCCGGCTGTCGCCGCTGCCCGATTCCACCCCTCCGCGAGCCCCAGTACCGCCGATGTCCGACCTGCTCTCCGCCCTCCTTCTGGGCATTCTTGAAGGCATTACCGAATTCCTGCCGATCTCCAGCACCGGCCACCTGCTGATCGCCCAGCACTGGCTGGGCGCACGCTCGGACTTCTTCAACATCATCATCCAGGCCGGCGCGATCCTGGCGATCACGCTGGTGTTCCGGCAGCGCCTGTGGACCCTGGCAACCGGCCTGCACGAGCGCGCCAACCGCGATTACGTGCTCAAGCTCGGCACCGCCTTCCTGGTCACCGCCGTGGTCGGCCTGCCGGTCCGCCTGGCCGGCTGGGAACTGCCCGAGACGGTCACCCCGGTGGCCTGGGCGCTGATCATCGGCGGCCTGTGGATGATCCTGGTGGAGGCCTACACCGCGCGGCTGCCCGAGCGCGATGAGGTGACCTGGAAGGTCGCCATCCTGGTCGGCGTGGCGCAGGTGGTGGCCGGCGTGTTCCCGGGTACCTCGCGTTCGGCGGCAGCGATCTTCATCGCGATGCTGTTCGGCCTGAGCCGCCGCGCGAAGGCCACCGAGTTCGTGTTCCTGGTCGGCATCCCGACCATGTTCGCCGCCAGCGGCTATGCCTTCCTGGAACTGGCCAAGGACGGCAAGCTTGCCAGCGAGAACTGGACGGACGTGGGCGTGGCCTTCCTTGCCGCGGTCGTCACCGGCTTCGTCGTAGTGAAGTGGTTGCTGGGCTACATCAAGTCGCACAGGTTCACGGCGTTCGCGGTCTACCGCATCGCCCTGGGCGCGGCCTTGCTGCTCTGGTTGCCGGCTGGCAACTGAACGGCCCGGCGCCGGCATGACCCCGTTGGGGCTGTGCCGGCGTTTTTCCCCAGGTTCCCAAGGAGATGTACATGAAACGCACCCTGATGCTGATGCTGCCGCTGGCCCTGATGGCCGCCTGCAGCAACCCCTCCACCGCCCCGGCCGGCCGCGATGACCTCGCCCCCGCGCCGACCGCCGCCGCCGACCAGGCCGCGGTCGCCCGCCTGGACGTGCAGCGCCTGCAGGGCAGCCACTGGCGCCTGGAGTCGGCCACCGATGCCAGCGGCAAGCGCATCGATGTGCTGTTCGCCCGCGCCGACAAGCCGGTCACGCTGGATTTCAAGGATGACCGCATAGAGATCAGCAACACCTGCAACCGCATGGGCGGCGGCTACACGCTGGCCGATGGTTCGCTGACGATCTCGCCGATGGCCTCCACCATGATGGCCTGCACCGACAAGAACCTGATGGCGCTGGACCAGGCCGTCGGCAGCCGCCTGGAAGGCGCGCTCAAGACCGAGCTGGGCGATGCCGGCCAGCTGACCCTGCGTACCGCCAAGGGCGATGTGCTGGTGTTCACCCCGGAGCCGACTGCGGAAACCCGCTACGGCGGCGAAGGCGAGACGGTGTTCCTTGAAGTGGCCGCGCAGACCAAGCCGTGCCCGCACCCGATGATCCGCGACAAGCAGTGCCTGCAGACCCGCGAGATCCGCTACGACGCCAACGGCGTCAAGCAGGGCGAGCCGGGTGAGTGGCAGAACTTCTACGACGTCATCGAGGGCTATACCCACGAAGACGGCGTGCGCAACGTGGTGCGCGTGAAGCGCTACAAAATCGCCAACCCGCCGGCCGATGCCTCGTCCAACGCCTACGTGCTGGACATGGTGGTCGAATCCGCGAACGAGAAGAAATAAGAAAGCAGAAGGGCGGCCACGGGCCGCCCTTCTTCATTCTGTAGTGCCGGCCGCTGGCCGGCTCTCGACAGCGCGGTACCGACCAACGGTCGGTACCTACCGGGGCGCGCGCCGACCAACGGTCGGCCTCACCTCAGGCCAGCGCCGGATTCAATGTGTAGGTGCCATGCAGCGAGGCTTCGGCCAGCACGTGCCCGTGCATCGCATGCAACACATCCGCGGCGGTGAACGGCGTGGGCAGCTCCAGCTGCGCCACGTCCAGCGCGAACACACGGAAGAAATAGCGGTGCACGCGCTCGTCGTTGAACGGCGGGTACGGGCCGTCATAGCCCAGGTACTGGCCGGCCATGTCCGGATTGCCCGCGAACCAGCCGGTGAAATCGTTCAGGCCCTGGCGGCTGCCCGCCGGGCCGGCCGGCTGGGTCTTGCCGCGCACGGTGAAGCCATCGCTGCAGCTGCCGGCCGCCAGCTCGCGCACGTCGGCCGGAATATCGGCCATCGCCCAGTGCACGAAGTGCGCACGCGGCTGATCGCGTGGCACCGTGCAATCTTCGCGGCCGACCGTCTCCGGCACGGTCGGCACATCCGGGTCGATGCACAGCAGCGCGAACGACCGGGTGCCGGCCGGCACATCGTGCCAGGCCAGCTGCGGATTACGGTTGGGCGCGAAGCCCTCGGCATTGCCGGCCGCGAACGTGGCGGCAATCGGCTGACCGTTGGTGATGCTCTCACTGCTCAGCTGCATACAGGTCTCCTCACTCTTCCGGGTAGCCCAGGCGCACCGCGACCGAGGTCAGCAGGGCGAAGGCCGGGCCCATTTCATCGCGGTAGTCGCGCCAATGGCCCGGTGCCATGCGGGCCGGGCCAAGCGTGGGCGCCGGCGGGAAACGCATGCCGAACAGATTGCCCAGATGCTGGGCCATGGCCTGCGCGTCATGCCCGATATCGTCGATGCGCACCAGAGCGTTCGGGTACAGATCCTGCTCGTGCAGGGTCGCGACCTGGGCCAGCGAGCGCGCCAGCCACTCGGCCGCTTCATGCACCGAGTTCACCGCGAACGGGGCCGGGGCACCGAAGGCGATCCACTCCAGCAGCATGTCGCGCGGATCGCGCAGGGCGATGATCAGGCGGCCCTCCGGCAGCTGCGGGCGCAATGCCCAGAGCAGCGCGTTGTCCCACCACAGCAGCCAGTCGATCACCGCGCCGTCCTTGAGCCCGCGTGCCGGCAGCTGCTCGCGCCACTGGGCGACCAACGCCTCCGGCGTCAGCTTGCCGGTCGAGAGATCCTGCAGGGTGTGATAGCTCTGGAAGGCATCGTTGGGCGGGTTCGGTCCGAAGCGATCACCGCGGATCACCGGGCTGGCCGCGGCCATCGCGGCGACCACGCGCTCCACGCCCGAGCCCGGGGCACCCCAGACGAAGATCGGCGCGATCGCGTTGTCTTCGGCGACCGGCGCCAGCTCCGGCCAGCTCAGCGGCGCCTTGGCCTGCGGCGGCAGCGGCAGGCGCTGCGGTGCCTCGGCGGCATGCAGCTCGACCCAGGTGCGCAGGGCATCGTGGTACTGGCCGGCACGGTCCTGGACCGAGCCCAGCCAGGCACGCAGGGAGGACCTGGCCTCCTCCGGCGCGCCATCGTGCAGGGCCTGCACGCGGGCGATCGCGGCGGCCGGGTCGCGCTTGAGCAGGCCTTCGACCAGGCGCATTTCGCCACTGGTGCGGCCCGGCTCCAGGGTGACGATGCGCTCGGCCACGGCTTCGGCCGCGTCGTCTTCGTTGTTCATGTCGTGCAGGCGCAGGCGCGTCTCCAGCGCCGGCAGATGCTCGGGCATGGCCTGCAGCCAGCGCTCGCCGACGGCGACCGCGTCCGGGCCCCCCACGGGCTCGACGGTGAGGCGCGCCATCCACAGGTCGTGGATCTGAGGATGGTCGGCCAGCGTCGCATCCAGCGTTTCGCGGGCCTGCTGCTCGCGGCCCAGGCGCTGCCAGGCCATCAGCAGCAGCTGCAGCGTGTGGCGATCGGCCGGCCACTGTGCCAGCACCGGCAGCAGGTGCTCGAGCGCCTGCAGGGGTTGCCCGGCCTGCAGCTCCAGCTCACCGGCCAGGCGGCGCATGGCCGGGCTGTCGCCGGCCGGGGTCGCCAGCACCTGGCGCATCATTTCGGCGGCCACATCCACGTGGCCCTGGCGCAGCGCCAGCTGCACGATCAGGCCTTGCAGCGAGGTGACACTCGGGTTCAATTCCAGCACGCGGCGGAAGGACTGCTCGGCGAAGGCCAGCATGTCCTTGCCCATGTAGGCAAAGCCGAGCGCATACAGCACCCGCGAATCGCCCGGCAGGGCTTCGCTGGCGGCTGACAGCAGGGCCAGCGCGCGATCCACCTCGCCCCGGCGCAGCGCGACCATGCCCGTCAGCGCGGCGAGTTCCGGATGGTCTTCATCCACGCGCGAGGCCATGCGGGTCAGCCGATCCGCTTCATCCACATCATTGCGGGCCAGCGCCAGATGCGCCTGCATCACGTAGGCGGACAGTGCGTTGGGATTGAGCTCGGCGGTACGGTCCAGCGCCGAACCGGCCGCATCGAACTGGCGCAGGGCCAGCAGCAGGCCGGCCTGCTGGAGGTGCAGGTCGGCGTTGTCCGGGGCGAGCGTCAGCGCCTGCTGCAGGCTGGTCAACGCGTCATCGAACTGGCCCTGCTGCTGCAGCGACAGCGACAGCCAGCGGTGCGCCTGCGGCTGCTCCGGCTCGGCCGCGATCCACTCGCGCGCCAGCTGCACGGCATCGTCCACCGCATTGCGGCGCAGGGCTTGGAGAATCTGGTCTTGCATGACGGTCCGAACTCGAGGGCAAACCCCGATTGTAGCGGGGCCGGCCGGCCAGAACGGCCTGTCAGGCCGGCGTATTCGCCTCGATCCGCAGCCGCTGGGCGACCCAGCGCTCGGAGAAGCCATCGCCGCGCCAGTTCTCCAGGAAGCCGCAGTGCCCGCCCCACGGGGCGATTTCCAGATGGGCATGGGCCGGCAGCCGCCAGCCGTTGAAGGTGGCGAACGGGATCACCGGATCGTCCTGGGCCATCAGGATGTCGGCCGGCACCTGCAGCCCGGCCAGGCGGTCGCCGGCGATGGAATACCCATCGAAGTAGGCCTGCAGCGAACCGAACTCGGTGTGGTGCTCGACCAGCCAGGCGGTCAGCGCGCGGATGTCCAGCTTGAGCACACGGTCGTCCCAGTCGCTCAGCTCGGGGAACAGATCGCGCTTGCGGCGCAGCGAACCGGCCCACTTGCGCCGGAAGTACCAGTCATACATCGCCGGGCCGTTCTCGATGCTCTCCATCGTGATCGCCGGGTCCAGCACCGGGCATACCGAGGCCACGCGGCGCAGCGGCACCCCGGCCGAGGGCGCCCGCAGGGCCAGGCGCAGCACGAAGTTGCCACCCAGCGAGTAGCCGGCAGCGACCAGCGGCAGCTCGGGCCAGCGGCGGGCGATGTCGCCGGCCGCCTGCACCACTTCATCGATGCGGTTGGAGTGGAAGATGCCGGGATTGAGATGGTGGGTGTTGCCGTGGTCGCGGAAGTTCAGCCGCACCACGTCGTAACCCTCCTCCAGCAGCCGCGCGGCGGTCATGCGCATGTAGCTGGATTCGGCACTGCCTTCCCAGCCATGCAGCAGCAGCGCCATGCCGACCGGTTGGCGTTCGTGGATATAGCTGTGCCAGCCCTGCAGGCGGACGCCTTCGCCGCCATCGAGGATCAGTTCGTCGGTGTGCGCGCCGGTGGCCGCAAGCAGCGCCAGGCCCCGCTGCATCCGCATCCGGCTGGAGCTGAGCATCGACTGCAGGTGCGGATTGCGCAGCCAACGCGGGGGGTGATAGTCGGCAGCGGTCAACATGGGCGCGAGCCTGCTCCCGGCCGCGACGCTGGCGTGTGAAGGGACACCACCGCTTACTCGGCGGACATGGCCGCCAGGATGCGCGCACGCGAGGTTTCCGCGATGCGGCGACGGCCTTCCAGATCATGGGTATCAATGGGCGCGAGGAAGTGCACCTCGGCCCGCCGTGCCGGCTCCCCCAACAGACGCAGGAAATTGGCGAAGAAGCTCTCCTTCGGGCCGAACGCGACAATGGTCTGTGCGTCACCGCGCCAGCCGTAGCGCAACGCGACCGGCTGGATCGGGACCTGGGTCTCGACCGCGGCCTGGAAGATGCGCGCATGGAACGGGCCGACCTCATGACCGCCGCGGGTGCGCCCTTCGGGGAACACGCCGACCGCCTTGCCCTCGCGCAGGCGCACGACCATTTCCTGCATGACGCCCCCCAGCGATTCGGTGCTGCCACGCTGGTGGAAGATGGTCTGCCCGCGCGCGGCCAGCCAACCCACCACCGGCCAGCCGGCGATCTCCTGCTTGGCGACAAAGCCCATCATGCGCTGGCTGTGCAGCATGGAAATATCGACCCAGCTGACATGGTTGGCCACGAACAGCACCGCGCCCGGCAACGGGGTGCCGATCCGGTGCAGGCGGAAGCCGAAGATCCACATCAGGCCGGCCGACCACGCGTTGACCGCCGCATGCTCGAAGGTGCGCTCGCCCACGCGCACGCGCCCCCACGGCGGCAGCATGGCGATCAGCAGCATCGGCAGGAACAGCAACAGGTGGACCAGCAGCAGCGGTACGCGGTACAGGTAACGGCACACACGCGCCACGCCGCCACGTGAGGCCGGAGTGGGGGAATTCATCCGCGAACGATACCCGAGCGCCGCAGGCTCTGCCAGCGGAATCCGGACAAATCGATGACGTGCGCAAGCCAGCCGCCGCAAGCGGTCAAGCCTGCGGCCATCGACGGCACAACGGCCGTCCCGGCCAGCGCCGGCGCACTGGCACGGGCCACGCAACACAGCATCCGTGCCATGCGCGCGATCAGCCCGGGCGCACGGCGGGCACCACCGCCAGGGTCAGCCGCGAGGTGCAGACCAGCTTGCCGGCCTCATCCTCGATGCGGATGTCCCACACCTGGGTGCTGCGCCCGACGTGCACCGCACGCGCGGTGCCGGTGACCGTGCCGGCGCGCACGGCGCGGATATGGTTGGCATTGATCTCCAGCCCCACGCAGACCTGCGCGGTGGTATCCACGCACAGGTTGCCAGCGCTGCTGCCGAGGGTTTCGGCCAGCACCACCGACGCGCCGCCATGCAGGATGCCGTACGGCTGGCGGGTGCGTTCGTCGACCGGCATGGTCGCGCTGATCCAGTCCTCGCCCGCGGCGGTGAACGTGATGCCCAGGTGCTCGATGAGCGTGTTGCGGCTGAGCGTATTAAGCGCCTCGATCGACACCGCGTCGCGGAATACCTGGGACATGCAGCTTCTCCGTGGGGTTGCAGACTTACAGAATCGGAACCAGCCCGGCGCCGAAGGCGGTGAGCATGCGCACCAGCAGCCACTTCGGCCCGACGTTCACCTCGGGGAAATCCCCGACGGCGACATAGCAGGTGTGGAAGGCCGGGTCCTGCCGTTTGAGCGGCTCCGGGCACTCGGGCCCGGGTTGGAATTCGTAATCGGTGGCGTAGCGCCATGGCCAGAAATCGAGCACCGGCAGCGCCTCGGAGGCCTTGCCGACGCTGTAGTTCAGGCCGGACAGTACCGGCGGTTTGGCACGCGGCGCCACCACCCAGGAGTTCTGCGGGTGGATGTCGCGCAGGATGCTCTGCGCCAGCGCCTCGGCGAACACCGGGTCATCGATGATCACCGCACCTTCGGTGTTGTAGTTCTCGCTGCGCGGGTCGAAGTTGTGCGTACCGATCACGCCGATGCGGCGGTCCACCACCATCGACTTGGCATGCAGGCCCATGCGCGCGCCCTTGCGGGTGACCGGCAGCGGCTTGTTGACCGCCTTGGTGCCCAGGAACGAGGGCCGGGTTTCAGCGCGCAGCACGCGCCGCTCGACCACGCTGCCATCGGTCCGCCGGCGCGCGGCCGGCCCCGGCGTGGGTTGGCGCGTGGCCTGGGCATCGCGACCACTGTCCACATCGCTGCCGGCAACACGGCCGCGGCGGGCGTCTGCATTGCCGCTGCCGCGCGCATTGCTGCCGGCCGCACTGCCGCCGAGCAGACTGCTGCGCTTGCCCTGCGACGGCGGCGCCTCGGTACCCAGCGGGGCCGGCAGCAGGTTGCGGTAGTCGACCGGTGCATCGAGCGGGAACGGCTTGAATTCGTAGATGTTGAAGCCGAGCTCACGCAGGTTGCGGCGTTTGTACTTGTAGGACAGCGCGTAGACGATCGGGTTGTCGGTGGCGGCCAGGCTGTTGCTCGAGACCACCACGCGCGGTGCGTGCTCGCGCTTGCGCAGGTCGCGGAACAGCCGCTGCGCCGGCTTGGACAACACCAGGTAAGGGGTCTGCAGCAGCACTTCGGTCTGCGCGCTGGCGATCAACGCATCCAGCTGCGGCTCGGTCACGTGCTGGCCGTTGGCTGGCTGGCTGGCGCGCTCGCGGCGGTGCTTGCGCGGCAGGTCGGCGACGTACTGCACCGAGGACACCGGCAGGGCGGTGTCCACGAAGGTGCGGCGCACGTAGTCCGGATCGTCGGCTTCTTCACTGACCCGCTCGACCCGCTCGGGCCGCCGGAAGTCGGCTGGCGGCATGACCGGCACGCCCTGGCGCAGCAGCGTACGGCCGACATCGTTGAGGCGTTCGGCCGGCACGCTGCGCGGTGCCCGCCAGAATGCATCGAAGTTGGCGGCCATCTCACGCACTTCCGGCCCGGCCACGATCACATCGCGGTCGCGGAAGTTGTACTCGCTGTCCCAGTCGTAATAGTCGTCCTGGTAATTGCGCCCGCCGACCACGCCAAGCGCATCGTCCACCACCAGCAGCTTGTTGTGCATGCGCTGGTTGAAACGGCGGAAACAGCAGAGCACGCTGGCGGCGTAATCGAAGTAGTTCAGGCGTGCCTTGCCGAAGGTCGGGTTGTAGACCCGCAGTTCGAAGTTGGCATGGCTGCCGGACAGGGCGCCCAGGATCTCCAGGTCGGAGATCGCCGAGAGCTGGTCGATCAGCACGCGCACCTTGACCCCGCGGCGGGCGGCGGCCTGCAGCTCGTCCAGCACCAGCCGGGCGCTGTCGTCCTTGTCGAAGATATAGGTCTGCAGGTCGATGCTGCGCGTGGCGCTGCGGATCAGGTTCAAGCGCGCGACGAGGGAGACTTCCCCTTCGTCGAGGATGGTGGCGTAGTGGCGCGGCTGGCCGGCGTGGGATTCAGCGAACGCACGGCCACCAAGGGCGCGCAGCGGCGAATCCAGCGCGCAGCGGTCCGGCTGGTCGCAGTCGACCACGGTCGAGCGCGCCTGCACGGCGATGCCGGCCGCACGCTCGCGCTCGGCGTTGGACAGCGAGGCACAGCCGCTGCCCAGCAACAGCGTTGCCAGCACCAACAGACGCAGCAATGGGTTCACGGTTTCGGCGCCTCGCTCAGACGCGCACGCAGTACAAAGGTCACTCGATCACTCAGGGCTAGCTGCCAGCTGTCCATTCCATACCGGCCACGCTGGACGGTACCGCGGCTGACCACGTCGCAATCATACCCGGCCCGGGCACACGCCGGCGGCTCGACCCGCAGCGTCTCCGGGTGGCTGACCCCGCGCAGGATCAGACGGCCCTCGATGCTGCCGCCTTTCTCCACCACCTCCGGCCAGTAGGGCAGCGAGTCGAACTCGACCACCGGGTAGCGGGCCGAGTCGAAGAACTCCTCACCCCGCATCCAGCCGGTGTAGCGGGCCTTGCCGGGAATCTCCACATAGCGGGTGAACATGCGCAGGTGCACCTGGTGGCGACCGTCGGAGAGCACCTCGATGTTGCCTTCAAAGCGCGGGAACAGGCCCTCGATGCGTTGCCCCAGCCGCGTCCGGATCTCAAACCCGAAGCGCGAGGTGGCCGTATCGAAGGCAAGGGCATGACTGGAGGCGGCGGGAACGGACGACGGCGGGGCGGCATGCGCCGCCCCTGCCATCAACAGCAGCCCGACCCACGCCGCGCGGACTGCCCCCACGGGTTACGGCCACCAGAAGGCGGTCAGGCTGGCAACACCCGGCTCGATGGCAGCCTCACGGTCGAAGGCCAGGACCGCGATCCCGCCCGGCGGCATGCCCCGGTAATCGCTGCTGGTACCCTCGCTCATCAGGGCCACCAGTTGTTCCAGGCCGGGGTTGTGGCCGACCACCAGCAGGCGGTCGACCTCCCGGCGTGCATCGATCAACCCCATCAGGGTGCCCGGAGTGGCCTCGTAGACGGCATCCTCCAGGCGCTTTTCGACGAAGCCGGTGATGCCCAGCACCGCTTCCAGGGTTTCGCGGGTCCGCCGCGACGGCGAGCACAGCACGCAGTCCGGCAGCAGGTTGTTTTCCTTGAGCCAGCGGCCGGCGGCCTCGGCTTCGGCCAGACCGACCGGCGACAGCGGGCGGTCCAGATCGGCCTGGCCGGTGCTGGCGGCTTCGGCATGGGCGTGACGCAGCAGTATCAGTTCTCGCATGGGATCTCTCGTGTCAGGCTTTCTTCAGCCACTTCAACAGCGGCTCCCAGTCACTCTGGTGCTCGCGCACCTGGGCCGAGCGGTAGTCGAACAGACTCCGTCCCAGCCCGACCATCACCACATAGCTCTGGCTGTCGCGCAACTGCGCGACCACCTCGTAAGGCCAATCGGCCAACATCTGTATCGCCTGTTGCGAGGTCTGCGTCCAGGGTTTGGTGCGGTTGAGCACCAACCCGACCGGCAGGCTGCGGTTGTGGACGCGGGGCACGCGCGACAGGCTGTTGAGGAAGCCGACGATGGCCTCGATATCCAGCGCGGAGGGCAGCACGGGGACCACCACCGCATCGGCAACGTCAAGGAAATGCGGAATATCGTCGGCCATCGCACCGGCCGGCGCATCGATGATGACCTCGTCGGTGCCATCGGGAACCAGTCGTTCCCAGCTCTTTTTGCGGTACACGTCGATCGGCAGCACGGCGCTTTCCAGGACCGAACGGCGTTGTGCCCAGCGCGTGCTGGAGCCCTGTGGATCGGCATCGGCCAGGACGGTCCGCTTGCCTTCCAATGCCGAATGCGCCGCCAGGTGGGTGGCGACGGTGGTCTTGCCCACCCCGCCCTTGGAACCGGCCACCAGGATCGTCTTCATGCAAGCCTCGCTTCCGGGGAACGTTCCCGCAGCCTACACCGGCGCCTGTGACGGAGATAGTCGCAGCGCTGAACCAGAACCGACGGCCACGGCTTTGCTATCGTGCATGGCTCCAATGGACTGACCGCCGGCATGAGCGAACTACAGGACCTGAGCGCGCTGATCCGCGCCAACACCCCGCTGATCATCATCGAGACTCAGGATGAAGGCCGGGTGGTCGAGCTGTTCCGGCAGACCCTGATGCATGTCTGGCGCGCCCTGCACCGCTGGTCGATCACCGAAGGCCTGCGCCGGATCGACATGGACCGCGAGGACGACCCGGTCGGCCCGCCCGATGCCAGTGCCGCCCTGCAGATGATCCGCCAGGCCGAACAGCGCGGCATCTACCTGCTGCTCGATTTCCATCCCTACCTGGGTTATGCCAGCCATCAGCGCGCCTTGCGCGACCTGATCCAGCGGCGCCACTGCGAGGCGCACGTGCTGGTCCTGATCGGGGCCAAGGTGGAGCTGCCGGCCGAACTGGAAGCGCTGGCCACCCGCTTCAACCCGCGCCTGCCCGACCTCAACGCGCTGCTGAAGATGCTGCGCGAGGAAGCCGAAGCCTATGCCCGCGAGAACGGCGGGCGGCGCGTGGAGGTGGACAACGAGGCGGTCCAGAAGATCCTGCACAACCTGCGCGGGCTTAGCCTGGTCGATGCGCGGCGGATCGCCCGCCAGCTGATCTTCGCCGATGGCGCGCTCAGCCAGGACGACCTGCCGCAGTTGGCCCGGCTCAAGTTCGAGCTGCTCAACCGCGCCGGCCACCTGCACTACGAATACGACACCACCCGCTTTGCCGACGTGGCCGGCGCCAACCGGCTCAAACGCTGGGTCAACCAGCGCCGCCCCGTCTTCCTCGGCGGCGCAGGCCCGGCCGGCCTGGACCCGCCCAAGGGCATGCTGCTGCTGGGCGTGCAGGGCTGCGGCAAATCGATGCTGGCCAAGGCGACCGCCGCCGGGTTTGGCGTGCCGCTGCTGCGGCTGGACTTCGGCAGCCTGTACGACAAGTACCACGGCGAGACCGAGAAGAACCTGCGCGATGCGCTGGCCTCGGCCGAACAGCTGGCACCGTGCGTGCTGTGGATCGATGAGATCGAGAAAGGCCTGGCCAGCGGCGGCGAAGATGGCGGCGTCTCGCGCCGCGTGCTCGGCCACCTGCTGACCTGGCTGGCCGAGCGCAAGAGCACGGTGTTCATTGTCGCCACCGCCAACCAGGTGCATGAGCTGCCGGCCGAGCTGCTGCGCAAGGGCCGCTTCGACGAGATCTTCTTCGTCGATCTGCCCGATGCCAACACCCGGGTGGAACTGCTGCGCCTGCACCTGGGCAAGCGCCAGCTCAATGCCGACGACTTCGCGCTGCCGGCGCTGGCGGCCGCGGCAGACGGCTTCTCCGGTGCCGAGATCGAGCAGGCGGTGGTTTCGGGGCTGTACGCCGCACATGCCGAATCACGCGTGCTCGATACTGAGCTGCTGATGCAGGAGATCCGTGGCAGCCGGCCGTTGTCGGTGCTGATGGCCGAGCAGGTCACCGCACTGCGCGAGTGGGCACGCGGGCGCACGGTCAGCGCGGACGCGTAGCGCCGGCCGTTGGTCGGCTGCCGGATCAGGGCTGCCCGTGAAGAACGGCCCCGCGCTGCAGCACCCACACCCAGGCCGGCAGCGTCGCCAATGACAGCAGGATGCCGTAACCGACCAGCGCGGCGGCCAGGCGCGGCGCCAGGCGATGCGCGATCGCCAGTGCCGCCGCGGTGATCATGGTCGGCATCGCCGATTCGAGCACATTGGTCTGCAGCATCGTGCCCTGCAGCCCGAACGACCAGGCGATCGGCAGCGCCAGCGCCGGCATCACCACCAGTTTCAGCAACAATCCGATGCCCAGCGGCTTGAGCTCATCCAGCGGCAACCGCAGCTGGAGGGAGAAGCCGACCGCCAACATCACCAGCGGCAGCATCGCATCGGCCAGCTGCTTCAGCCCGGTGCCGATCCAGGTGGGCGGCTGCTCCGGCATCAGGGTCAGGGCGAACAGCAGCGCCCACAACGGCGGGAACCTGGCGATCCGCAGCAGGATCTGCGCAGCGGTGGGCGGGGTATCGCCGCTGTAGCGCGCGATCACATACAGACCAAAGGTGGACAGCAGCACGAAGGTGCCGAACTGGTCGTAGACCACCGCATACGGCAGCGCGTGATCGCCGAGCAGCGCGCGTACCATCGGGTAGCCGATGAAGCTGGAGTTCGCCAGCGCCACGCAGATCAGCAGCACCGCATGCACATCGCGGGCAAAGCCGAAGATGCGCGTGGCCAGGCTCACCAGCGCAAGCGTGCACAGCATCAACAGCCACGGCGTGGCTACCAGCCCGATCAGGCTGAAATCCAGATGCAGCCGCGGGACATACATCAGCACCGCCGCCGGCAGGCACACGTACAGCACGATGCGGTTGAGCACATCGGCGGTGTTGTCCGGCAGCGCGCGCAGGCGCGAAAACGCCATGCCCAGGCCGAGCATGGTCAGGATGAGAGCGAATGCATCGAACGCCATCGCGACAGCCTAGCCGAATCGCCCGCGCCCCCGGCCCCGACCATGGTCGAAGCCGGCGCCTGCACGGCGATCAGGGCCTGTCCGCCGGCGCGGCCAGGCCCGCAGGATCACGCGAGCACAGGGGTCACGGCCAGGTCGGCGGCTTTTCCGCCCATGCCTGCTGGACTTCAGCCAGGGTGCTGCGTTCGCTGTCACGCCAGCCCGGCAGCAACGCCGCATAACCCTCGGTCCCGCTCCACTGCTGCGGCTCGGTGCGCACCGCTGCGGCATACCACTGCACCGCGTCGTTCTTGCGGCCCAGCGTCCACAGGGCCAGCGCGTAGGTCGGCGGTACCCACGACGGGTTGCCCCGCATCCCGCTCTGGGCCGTGGTCCACTGCGCCAATGCCGCCTCGGCTTCGCCCAGGCGGAACAGATCCCAGCCGTAGTTCCAGCGCACCGAACGGGCCTGCGCCGAACTGGCGGCCGCGGTGGTCGTCGCCTGCTCGTACAGGCTGCGCCCCAGTTCCGGCCGCCCCTGCGCGATCGCCACGCCGGCCAGTTGCACGGTCGCCTCGAGCGCCTTGCGGCCGCGCTCGCGCTGCTTCATCAACTGGTCGACCAGGTCCCCACTGTTGCCCGCCACCACCACCATCGGCGTGGCGGCAGCGTCCGTGTCGAAGTAGAACTCCTGTACTGCCGGCAGCGATTGCGCCGACACGTTGAACACACAAGCCCCCACAGCCAGCATCACGCCGGCCAGCATCTGTCTTGCAACTGCCATGCAAACTCCCCCAGGTTGTCACAACAACCTCCCCTCCTGATCCTAACCGCAGCGTGCGTCCGGCACCAAGCGCCGCCGACCGGCGGTCCGGCCTATGGGGCCCGCCGCCACACCCGCAGGCGGTTGTTGGCCGGCATCGCCGCGTCCTCGACCAGCTTCAGCCCCACCGCGGCCGCCAACGCATCCACCGCCTCGGCATCACGGATGCCAGACGCCGGATCGCGCGCCTTCAGCCACGCATCGAACTGGCGGTTGCTGTCGCTGCTGTACGCGCCTTGGGCGTTGAACGGACCATAGACACAGAACACGGCGTCATCCGTCATGACCGCCGGCAACCCGGCGAACAGCGCCTGGACGTGGGCCCAGCTCATGATGTGCAGGGTGTTGGCGCTGAACACCGCATCGAAGGCCAATGGCGCCGTCGGCAGCGGGCCCAGCCCGGGCGTGGGGGACAGCACGGCCTGCAGCGGCCACGGCGCCGGCGTATTGGGCAGGCCGGCCGCCTGCAGCCGCTCGGCGATGCCGGGCAGGTGGTCCGGATGGTCGCTGGCCTGCCACTGCAGGTGCGGCAGGGCCGCTGCGAAGTACTCGGCGTGCTGGCCGGTTCCGCTGCCGATCTCCAGCACCCGGTGGCGGTCGGCGAGGTGGCGCTGCAGCACCGCCAGAATCGGCGCACGGTTGCGGTCGCAGGCCTCGGACCAGCGTATCTGGCTCATCGGAATGTCACATCGGCGGGGAATCGATGTCCATCCAACCATGACCGCAGTCACTTGTGCCACTGTGCGATGCCACCGAAAGTCGAAGACTTGTCCAACGCCGGCCGCCTGCGCGCCGCCGGCCGTCCTTGGGGGATGTGAGCTGTGCAACGTCGTGAGTTTCTAGCGCTGTCTGGAATGGGCCTGGCGGGCCTGGTACTGCCGCATGGCCGGCTGATCGCCGCCGAGCAGCTGCTCGAACCGGGCGATGTGGGCCGCCGCAAGGCCCTGGCCGAGGCCGCGCTTGCCGCCGCCAAACGCGCCGGTGCCAGCTACTGCGATGTGCGCATCGGCCGGTACCTCAACCAGGCGATCATCACCCGCGAGGCCAACGTCCAGAACGTCACCAACAGCGAATCCTCGGGCATCGGCATCCGGGTGATCGTCAACGGCGCCTGGGGCTTTGCCGCCACCCACCAGCAGACCCCGGCCGCGGTGCTGGCCACGGTCGAGCAGGCCGCGGCGATCGCCCGCGCCAACGCCGGCATCCAGAGCCGCCCGGTGCAGCTGGCGCCGGTGACTGGCGTGGGTGACGTGAGCTGGAAGACCCCGATCCGCAAGAACGCGATGGCGGTGCCGATCAAGGACAAGGTCGACATGCTGCTGTCGCTGAACGCCGCTGCGCTCAATGCCGGCGCCGATTTCATCAACTCCACCCTGTTCCTGGTCAACGAGCAGAAGTTCTTCGCCTCCAGCGACGGCTCCTTCATCGACCAGGACGTGCACCGGATCTGGCTGCCGTTCACCGCCACCGCGATCGACAAGGCCAGCGGCAAGTTCCGCACGCGCGCCGGGCTGTCCTCGCCGATGGGCATGGGCTACGAATTCCTGGATGGCGACGCGCGCGGCAAGATCGCGCTGCCGGGCGGCGTGGTCGCCTACCGTGATTCCTACGACCCGGTCGAAGATGCCATCGCCGCGGCCCGCCAGGCCCGCGAGAAGCTCAAGGCGCCCTCGGTCAAGCCGGGCAAGTACGATCTGGTGCTGGACCCGTCCAACCTGTTCCTGACCATCCATGAGAACGTCGGTCACCCGCTGGAGCTGGACCGCGTGCTCGGCTACGAGGCCAACTACGCCGGCACCAGCTTCGCCACGCTGGACAAGCGCGATGCGGGCTTCCGCTGGGGCAGCGACATCGTCAACTTCTTCGCCGACAAGACCGCCCCGGGCAGTCTCGGCGCGGTGGGCTACGACGATGAAGGCGTGAAAACCAAGCGCTGGGACCTGGTCAAGGACGGCATCCTGGTCAACTACCAGGCCACCCGCGATGAAGTACACATCCTTGGTGAAAAGGAATCGCACGGCTGCAGCTACGCCGATTCGTGGTCCAGCGTGCAGTTCCAGCGCATGGCCAACGTGTCGCTGGCGCCGGGCAAGGCCCCGCTGAGCGTGGCCGAGATGATCAGGAACGTGGAGAACGGCATCTACATCCACGGCCGCGGCTCGTACTCGATCGACCAGCAGCGCTTCAACGCGCAGTTCGGCGGCCAGCTGTACTACCAGATCAAGAACGGCGAGATCACCGGCATGGTCGAGGATGCCGCTTACCAGATCCGCACGCCGGAGTTCTGGAATGCCTGCAGCGCGATCTGCGATGAGCGCGATTTCCGCTTCGGCGGCTCGTTCTTCGATGGCAAGGGCCAGCCGGGCCAGGTCTCGGCGGTTTCGCATGGCTCGTCGACCACGCGATTCGATGGCATCAACATCATCAACACCGCACGCAGCCTGGGATGAGCCTGGCCCCGCTCCGTGCCGAATGTCACTACCGCGGCGCCCGTACGGCCGCAAGAATCGGCTGTGCCGCCGCGGCGGTCCCCCTGATGTCGCTGTTTCCCTGCCACCCCCACACCGACGTGGAGAGCTGCCTTGCAAAGACGTGACTTTCTCGCCCTGACCGGGCTTACCGCTGGCGGACTGATCGTGCCGTCGTTCTTCGGCAAGGTCATTGCCGCCGAACAACTGCAGAGCGCGCTCGATCCGGCGCTGAAAAAGCGCCTGGCCGACGCCGCCCTGGCTGCTGCGCGCCAGGCCGGCGCGACCTACTGCGATGTGCGCATCGGTCGCTACCTGCGCCAGTACGTGATCACCCGCGAGGACAAGGTCCAGAACGTCGTGAACACCGAGTCGACCGGTGTGGGCATCCGCGTGATCGTCAACGGTGCCTGGGGCTTTGCCGCCACCAACCAGCTTGGCACCACCGATGTGGCCCGCGCCGCACAGCAGGCCGCGGCGATCGCCAAGGCCAACGCCGGCGTGCAGACCGCCCCGGTGCAGTTGGCTGCCGCGCCGGGCGTGGGTGAAGTGTCCTGGCGCACGCCGATCCGCAAGAACGCGATGGACGTGCCGATCAAGGAAAAGGTCGAGCTGCTGCTGGACGTCAATGCAGGCGCGATGGGCGCCGGCGCCAGCTTCGTCAACTCGATGCTGTTCCTGGTCAACGAACAGAAATACTTCGCCTCCACCGATGGCTCCTACATCGACCAGGACGTGCACCGCATCTGGGCACCGATGACGGTCACCGCCATCGACAAGAGCACCGGCAAGTTCCGCACCCGCTCCGGGCTGTCCTCGCCGATGGGCCTGGGCTACGAGTACCTCGATGGCGTCGGCACCGGCAAGGCGGTCTCGCCCAACGGTGTGGTCAACTACCGCAACTCCTACGACATGAAGGCCGATGCGATCGCCGCGGCCAAGCAGGCGCAGGAGAAGCTCAAGGCTCCGTCGGTGAAGCCGGGCAAGTACGACCTGATCCTGGATCCCTCGCACACCTGGCTGACCATCCACGAGTCGGTCGGCCATCCGCTGGAACTGGACCGCGTGCTCGGCTACGAAGCCAACTACGCCGGCACCAGCTTCGCCACGCTGGACAAGCGCGAGCAGCATTTCCAGTACGGCAGCGACAAGGTCAACATCTTCGCCGACAAGACCCAGCCGGGCAGCCTCGGCGCGGTCGGCTACGACGATGAAGGCGTCAAGACCAAGCGCTGGGACCTGATCAGCGAAGGCAAGCTGGTGGATTACCAGACCATCCGCGACCAGGCCCACATCCTCGGCAAGACCGAGTCCGATGGTTGCTGCTATGCCGATTCGTGGTCCAGCGTGCAGTTCCAGCGCATGGCCAACGTGTCCATGGCACCGGGCAAGACCAAGCTGAGCGTGGCCGACATGATCAAGGACGTCGAGAACGGCATCTACATCATCGGCGACGGCTCGTTCTCCATCGATCAGCAGCGTTACAACGCGCAGTTCGGTGGCCAGCTGTTCTATGAAATCAAGAACGGCCAGATCACCCGCATGCTCGAGGACGTGGCCTACCAGATCCGCACGCCGGAGTTCTGGAATGCCTGTACCGCTGTCGCCGATGAAAGCGACTACCGCCTGGGCGGTTCGTTCTTCGACGGCAAGGGCCAGCCCGGCCAGGTCTCGGCGGTCTCGCACGGTTCGTCCACCGCGCGCTTCAACGGCATCAACGTCATCAACACCGCGCGCAGCCTCGGCTGACCGGTCAGGAGCCCCAATCCATGAGTATCTTCACCGAAGCCCAGGCCAAGGCCATCCTCGACAAGGTCATCGCGCTCTCCAAGGCCGATGAGTGCACCGCCGTGCTGGCCGGCTCGATCGACGGCAACATCCGTTTCGCGCTGAACAATGTTTCCACCAGCGGCATCGTCGACAACACCGAACTGGCCGTGACGGTCGCCTTCGGCAAGCGCGTGGGCACCGCCTCGATCAATGAGTTCGACGATGCCGCGCTGGAACGCGTGGTGCGCCGTGCCGAGGATCTGGCCCGCCTGGCCCCGGAAAACCCGGAGTTCCTGCCGGCGATCGGCAAGCAGACCTACCGGCCCAGCCCGACCTTCAGCGAATCCACCGCGGCCATCGACCCGGCCTTCCGCGCCAAGGTCGCCGCCGACTCGATCGCACCGTGCCGTGGCAACGGCCTGATCGCGGCCGGCTTCCTGGAAGACGGCCAGAGCTTCCAGGCCACCGCCAACAGCAACGGCAACTTCGGTTACCAGCGCGGCACCAACTTCGATTACACCTGCACCGTGCGTACCGAAGATGGCCGCGGCTCGGGCTGGGTCGGTCGCAACCTCAAGGATGCCGCCGATTTCAAGGCCGACCAGGACATCCGCATCGCCATGCGCAAGGCCACCGAATCGGCCGAAGCCAAGGCGCTGGAGCCGGGCAAGTACACGGTGATCCTGGAGCCGGCGGCCGCGGCCGGCCTGATCAGCTTCATGATGAACTTCTTCGATGCGCGCTCGGCCGATGAAGGCCGCAGCTTCCTGTCCAGGAAGGGCGGCGGCAACAAGCTGGGCGAGCAGGTCTACGACCCGCGCGTGACCATGGTCGCCGATCCATGGCATCCCGAGGCCGCCGTGCTGCCGTGGGACAACGAAGGCCAGCCGCGCGAGAAGCTGGACATCATCAAGGACGGCAAGATCGCCAACCTCAACTACTCCCGCTTCTGGGCGCAGAAGCAGGGCAAGACCGCCAACGCGCGGCCGGGCAACCTGCTGATGTCCGGCGGCGACAAGAGCACGGCCGAGCTGGTCCGTGGCACCCAGAAGGGCATCCTGGTCACGCGCACCTGGTACATCCGCATGGTCGATCCGCAGACCGTGCTGCTGACCGGCCTGACCCGCGATGGCACCTTCTACATCGAGAACGGCCAGATCAAGCACCCGGTGAAGAACTTCCGCTTCAACGAATCGCCGGTGATCATGCTCAACAACATCGAAGAGCTGGGCAAGCCGGTGCGTGTGGCCGGTGACGAATCCAGCCTGGTGATGATGATCCCGCCGATGAAGCTGCGCGATTTCACCTTCACCTCGTTGTCCGACGCGGTCTGATGAACGGTCGTGACGGCCACAGGCCGTCTCTTCGTCTGGCCGGTCGCTTCCGGGAACGTGCGCGGCGATGAACCGTGCACAGTTCCTGCGCCTGATGCTGGGCAGTGCCGCGTTCGCGGCCCTGCCCACACCGGCGCGCGCCCAGGCCGGGCGTTATGACTTCTGGTTTACCCGCCTCAAGTACGACTCCGGGGACTGGGACGTGGATGCGCGGATGCCGTCCAACGTGATCACCTCGCTGATCGATTACACCTCCCTGCGCGTGGACCCGACCGAACATGTGATTGCACTGTCCGATCCGCGCATGCTGGAGGCGCCGTTCTGCTACCTGGCCGGGCACAAGCTGGTCGAGTTCAACGCAGCCGAACGGCAGAACTTCGTGCGCTATGTGCGCAATGGCGGCTTCGTGTTTGTCGATGACTGCAACCACGATATCGACGGCCTGTTCGCCACTTCCTTCGAAGCGCAGATGGCCAAGCTCTTTGGGCCCAAGGCGCTGAAGAAGCTACCCAACAACCACGCGCTGTACCGCAGTTTCTTCCGCTTTCCCGAGGGCCCGCCGGCCACCGGGTTCGAACTCAATGGCTGGGGCGATGATCTGGTCCACGATTACCTCAAGGGCATCGAGATCGATGGCCGCCTCGGTGTGCTCTACAGCAACAAGGATTACGGGTGCGAGTGGGACTACGACTGGCGCAACAAGCGCTTTTTGGCCGAAGACAACACCCGCTTCGCGGTCAACATCGTGATGTATGCCTTGAACAGCTGACGTTTTTCCTGCATTTCCAGCCACGCATGGCGTGGCTCTACGCCGATCCTGCGAGTGCCTTATGACGACCGACAGCCTTGATGCCCTTCTTCCCAAACTGCAGCAGTTGCGCGGCGCGCTGGCCCAGGCGGTGGTCGGCCAGCATGCGGTGGTGGAGCAGCTGCTGATCGGCCTGCTGGCCGGCGGCCACTGCCTGCTCGAGGGCGCGCCCGGGCTGGGCAAGACCCTGCTGGTGCGCTCGCTTGGCCAGGCACTGGAGCTGCAGTTCCGGCGCGTGCAGTTCACGCCCGATCTGATGCCCAGCGACATCCTCGGGACCGAGCTGCTGGAAGAGGACCACGGCACCGGGCACCGTCACTTCCGGTTCCAGAAGGGCCCGATCTTCACCAACCTGCTGCTGGCCGACGAACTCAACCGCACCCCGCCCAAGACCCAGGCCGCACTGCTGGAGGCGATGCAGGAACGCACCGTCAGCTATGCGGGCACCACCTATGCGTTGCCGGCGCCGTTCTTCGTTCTGGCCACGCAGAACCCGATCGAACAGGCCGGTACCTACCCCTTGCCGGAAGCCCAGCTGGACCGCTTCCTGCTGCACGTGCGGGTGGACTACCCCACCGAGCAGGAGGAGCGCGACATCCTGCTGCAGACCACCGGCAGCGCCAGTGGCAGCGTGCCCAAGGTGATGGAGGCCGACGAGGTGCTGGCCCTGCAGGCCGCCGTGCGCGAGGTCCACATCAGCGAAGACGTACTTACCTGGATCACCCGCCTGGTGCGTGCCAGCCGCCCTGGCAACGATGCACCGGCGGCGGTGAACCAGTGGATCAAGTGGGGCGCCGGCCCGCGTGCCGGGCAGTCGCTGGTGCTGGCGGCCAAGGCGCGTGCGTTGCTGCAGGGGCGCTTCGCCGCCACCCGCGAGGACGTGCAGGCGCTGGCGGCGCCGGTGATGCGTCACCGCCTGCTGCTGTCCTTCGCTGCCGAGGCCGAGCAGAAGAGCGCCGACGACGTGGTCGCCGCGCTGCTGCAGGCCGTGCCGTTCCCGGGTTGATCCACACGCCGTGAGCCGCAACGCGCCGATCGCGATCCCCGCTGATGTCCGCAGCCGCCTGAAGGCGCTGCGGCTGCTGCCGCGCCGCGCGCGTGGCGCGCACGGGATCGGCCAGCACGCCAGCCGCAGCCGCGGTGCGGGGCTGGAGTTCGCGCAGTACCGCGCCTACGAACCCGGCGATGAACTGCGTCAGATTGACTGGAAGCTCTACGCGCGCTCGGACCGCTTCTTCGTGCGCGAGTCCGAACGCGAAAGCCCGATCACCACCTGGGTGCTGATCGATGCGACCGCCTCGGCGCGGCAGCGCGATCGTGCACGGCCGGAGTGGTCGCGCCTGGACCATCTCTGCGCCACCGCAGCCTGCCTGGTCGAACTGGCCCTGCAGCAAAGCGACCGCTTCGGCGTCATCGTCGTCAGCGGCGAGGGCGTGCAACTGGTGCCCGCCGGGCACGGCCCACGCCAGCGCGACCGCGTGCACCTGCTGCTGCGCCAGGTGCAGGCGAGTGGCACGTGGCCGCCGGTCACCGCGCTGGCCCCGGTCTGGGAGCGGGTGCAGGCCGGCGATCTGCTGGTCGCGCTGGGCGACGGTTTCGACGAAGGCGGCACCGTGCTGCTGGAGCGGCTGGCCGCCGCGCGCCGCGAGGTGCTGCACCTGCAGGTACTGACCGCGGAAGAGCGCGATTTCCCGTTCACCGAGGGTCACCGCTTCCGCGACCCGGAAACGGGGGAAGAAGTGCTGGGCGATGGCCGTGCGATCCGCGAGGAGTATCTGGCCCGCTTCGACGCCGCCCAGCGCGCGCTGCAGGCGCGACTGCAGAGCAGCGGCATCGTGCACGCTACCGGCTATCTCGACCAGCCGCTGGATCAGCCGCTGCGTGCGCTGCTCGGCGCCGGAGGCGGCGCGTGAGCCTGCTGTTTCCGCTCGGGCTGCTGGCACTGGCCGCATGGCTGGTGCCGCTGCTGATCCACCTGGCGCGGCGTCACCAGTACGCGCCCCTCGACTTCGCCGCCCTGCGTTGGCTGCGGGCCCGGATCCGGCCGCGCCAGAAGATCCGTTTCGACGAGCGGCCGCTGCTGCTGGTGCGGCTGCTGCTGCTCGCCGCGCTGGCCCTGTTGCTGGCAAGGCCGGTGCTGCACGGTGGCGCGGCCGATACCCATGCGGTCACGGTGGTGGCCCCCGGTCTGGACGGCGCGGCCCTGCGTGGCCAGGACGCCAAAGGCGACTGGCGATGGCTGGCACCGGGCTTCCCGGCGCTGGCCGACGGCACCCCGGCGCCCCCGCAACCGCTGGCCAGCCTGCTGCGCGAGCTGGATCAGCGCCTGCCCGCCGGTGCACCGCTGACGGTGTACGTGCCCGACCCGATGACCGGGCTCGATGGCGAACGCCCGCGTCTGTCGCGTAGCGTGACCTGGCGGCCGATGCCGATGGCGCCGACCGGCGCGCGCACGGCGGCGCTGCCTGTGCTGCAGCTCGGTGGCGAGATCGCTGAAGGCGAGCAGCGCGTGCTGGCCGCGCTCCAGCGCGCGTGGTCCAACCAGGCGTTGTCTCCCGCACGGGGTGCCGGTACCGCCCCGGGCGCCGGCCAGATCGGCGTGTGGCTCGCCGCTGCGCCGCTGCCTGATGCCTGGCAGGCGTGGGTGCACCAGGGTGGCAGCGCACTGGTCGCGCCGGGTGCTGCTGGGGCCGGTTGGACGCCAGCCCTGCGCGATGCCGGCGGCGCGGTGGTGCTGGAACAGCGGTTCGAGGGCAGTGGTCGCCTGCTGCGTTTCACTGCACCGCTGACGCCGACGGCGCTGCCGGTGTTGCGCGATCCCGGTTTCCCGCGTCAGTTGCTGGCGGTGGTCGCCGCACCCGCTCCGCCCACGCTTGCAGCCGCGGCGACACAGCAGCCGTTGCGCGGTGGCGCCACACCGCTTCCGCTGCCACGGGAGCTGACCCCGTGGCTGTTGGCGCTGATCGTGCTGCTGTTCGCGCTGGAACGGGCGATGGCGACCTCGCCACGCCGCGGGGCCGGCGCATGAACGCGGCCATCCAGCACGCCTGGCAGCGCGCGCGCCGGCGCCAGTGGTGGATCACCACCCTGCTCGCAGTGCCGGTTGCGTTGGCGGTCAGCGCGGTGGCGTGGCGGGTGGCCGGGTTCAACGCGGGCAGCGTGGTCCTGTTGCTGACGTTGCTGGTCAGCGTCGGCGTGGCGACCTGGCGCGCACGTCGTCTGGATCGCCGATGGCTGGTCCGCCGGTTGGACGACCACCCGGTCGCGCAGGACAGCGCCGACCTGCTGTTCGCCCTGCCGGAGGCATTGAACCAGTTGCAGCAGCGGCAGCGCACGCATGTCGCCGCCGCCCTGCAGGCGCGCATGCCCGAACTGCGGCCCCGCTGGCCGGGCCGGTGGCTGCTGGCCTCGGTGATCACGTCGTTGGCGGTGATGGCGCTGGCGCTGGGCTGGCCACGCGGCCAGAACGCGGCGCCCCTGTTCCCGGGTGCGGCGGCACCGCCGGCCACACCCGCGCAGCCACCGCAGCTGCGCTCCACCCGGCTGGAGATCACCGCCCCGGCCTACACCGGGCAGGCCGCGCGCGTGCAGAGCGCGCTGGACGGCAAGGTCCCGCAGGACAGTCGCCTGCACTGGTCGCTGCGCTTCTCGGCGCAACCGCAGACCGCTGCGCTGCAGTTCCACGATGGCCAGCGCATCGCGCTGCAACGCGACGGCGACCACTGGACCGCGCAGTGGAGCGCGACACGCCCGGCGTTGTACCGCGTGGTCACCGAGCCTGCCCTGCGCGACACCCGGCTGTACCGACTCGATGTGGTGCCCGATCGCCCGCCGGTGGTGCGCGTGATCGCACCCGACCGCAGTCTTGTGCTGGGCACGTCCGGGCAGCGCCAGTGGCCGCTGCAGTTCGAGGCGAGCGACGACTACGGCGTGGTCGCCACGGCGCAGTTGAAGGTCACCCTGGCCCAGGGCAGCGGTGAGAACATCACCTTCCGCGAGCAGACCTTCAGCCTGTCCGGTACCGGGCCGGCGACGCAACGACGTTTCGCGCGCACGCTGGATCTCGCCGCGCTGGGCGCCACCGAAGGCAACGATGTGATCGCGCAGCTGACCGTGCGCGACACCCACACACCCACTGCGCAGAGCGCCCAGAGCAGCAGCGTGATCCTGCGCCTGCCGAGCACTGCGGAAATCCAGGGCACCGACCTGGAGGGCATGGTCAAGAAGACCCTGCCGGCGTACTTCCGCAGCCAGCGCCAGATCATCATCGACGCCGAAGCGCTGATCAAACGGCGCCGCCAGCTGCCGGCAGAGGAGTTCATCAAACGCGCCGATGCGATCGGCGTGGACCAGCGCATCCTGCGCCTGCGCTATGGCCAGTTCCTCGGCGAGGAGAGCGAAGGTGGGGCCAAGCCGCCGCCGACCAGCGATGCCCTGCCGACCAGTGACGCACCGGCCAGTACGCACGACGCCGATCATGATCACGATGGCGAGCATGCGCAGGCGCAGGCCGGCCATGATGATCACGACCACGGCGCGCCGACCGACGGCAACGCTGCGGTGTTCGGCAGCGCCAGCGACGTGCTCTCCGAATACGGCCACACCCACGATCACGCCGAGGCTGCCACCCTGCTGGATCCCAAGACGCGCGCCACGCTGAAGGCAGCACTGGATCAGATGTGGTCGTCGGAAGGCGAGCTGCGCCAGGGCCAGCCCGAGCGCGCCCTGCCCTACGCCTACAAGGCGCTGGGTTTCATCAAGGAAGTGCAGCAGGCCGAGCGCATCTACCTGGCCCGGGTCGGCCCGGAGCTCCCACCGATCGACGAGGGGCGGCGCATGACCGGCGATCGCGCCGACCTGGCCAGCCGCACGTTGCCACTGCGTGCGCTGGACGTACCCGACCAGGCCATCGTGCAGGTCTGGCAGCAGCTTGCCGATCCCGCCAGCGCGCCGGATCTGGACGCACTGACCCAGTGGCTGCGGCGCAATGAAGCACGCCTGCCGGACCCGCTGAGCCTGGCCGCCGCCATCGAAACACTGCGCATCACCCCGGACTGCGCCGACTGCCATCAGGCCCTGCGTGCGCAGCTGTGGCGTGCGCTGCTGCGGCCGCTGCCGCAGGTCCCCCGGCGCAACGCACCCGATGCCATGGGTCAGCGCTATCTGGATGCGTTGGAGGCCACACCATGAGCGAACCGCGCTGGATCCTGATCGCGCTGCTCGCGGTGTTTGCGCTGGCCAGTGCGCGCCTGTGCTGGCAGCAATGGCGTGGACCGGCACGGGCGCGCGGCGTGTTCACCGGCCTGCTGTTGATGCAGGCTGCGGTGACCGTCCTGCTCTATCTGACCCTGGTGCCGCCGCTGCAGCGTGTGGCTGGTGGTCAACTGACCGTGCTGACTGCCGCGGCCGATCAGGTGCGCTGGTCGGCGGTACCGGGCGAAACCGTGGTTGCGCTGCCGGAAGCGACGAAGGTGGCCGACGCGCTCGCGGCACCGGACCTGGCCAGCGTGCTGCGCCAGCATCCGGGTACCCCTTCCCTTCGGCTGATCGGCGATGGTCTGTCCGCCCGCGATCGCGATGTCGCGCTGCCCCGTGGCGTGCGCATCGAATCACCCAACGCGCCGCAGGGCTGGATCGCGCTGCAGCCGCCGGCGGTCACTGCGCCTGGTGCGGTGTTCACCGTCACCGCGCGTGCGCAGGGCGTGCCAAGCGCGCGCGCCGAACTGGTGGATCCCGCCGGTGTGGTCATCGACAGGGCCACGCCAGACGCCGATGGGCGGGTGCAGCTCAGCGGCGTGGCCCGCGTTGCCGGGCAGAGCGTGTTCGGCCTGCGTCTGCTCGACGCCGAACCACATGTGATCGATACGCTTGCCGTGCCCGTGGACACCGCCGCCACCGCGACGCCTCGCCTGTTGATACTGGCCGGTGCACCCGGTCCGGAGTTCAAGTATCTGCGCCGCTGGGCCACCGATGCCGGGCTGCGGGTACAGGCGCAGGCCAACACGGGCGGTGGCGTGTCACTCGGCGATGCACCGATCGCGCTGGCCGCTGCCAGCTTGGCCGGGACCGATGTGGTGCTGCTGGATGAGCGCAGCCTGGCCGGGCTGTCGGCGGCGCAACGCAGCGCGCTGCAGCAGGCGATCCGCGGTGGGTTGGGCGTGCTCGTCCGCACCAGCGGCCCCCTCAACGACAGCGCGCGCCAGGCGCTGCGCGGCTGGGGGATGCCCATCAGCGGCAACAACCAGGCCGCCCCACTGACACTGCCGGCCGACGCCGATGCCGCCCTGCTGCAGGCACGCCGTGGTCCCCAGCGGCCCGCGTCGGACACCACGGCCTACATCGAAGAAGCCGACACCGCCTCGCATCAGGCCAGCGTGCCGGTATTGGAGCGGCTGGGCGTGGCAGTCAACGACGCGACACCGCTGCTGCACGATGACAAGGGCAATGCGATCGGCGGTTATCGCCCGCTGGGCCGGGGCCGTGTTGCGCTGCTGCCGGTCACCGACAGCTATCGACTGGTCCTGGCCGGTCGCGATGATCGCCACGCCGAGCTGTGGAGCGGCGTACTGGCCCGCGTGGCACGCCCACTTCCCGCCGCAGATGCACCACGCGTCGACACCGACACCCCGTGGGCCGGCGAGCGCGTAGCGCTGTGCCAGTTGCGCGAGCCTGCACAGGTGCGCGCACCGGATGGCGCGCTCATCGCGCTGCGCATCGATCCGGCCAGCGGCGCGGAACGCTGCGCCGGCTACTGGCCGATGCAGGCCGGCTGGCATCAGCTGCAGCAGGGTGAGAACCGCCACGCGTTCTACGTGTTCGATCCGGCCACTGCGCGATCGCTGCATCGCCAACAGCTGCGGGAAGCCACCGCCCAGCGTCTGGCGGTGGGCACCGCAGCAACGTCGGCCGGCGTGATCGAAACGCCGGGGCCGCGTTGGCCCTGGCTGCTCGCCTTCGTGCTGGCGGCCGCGCTGCTGTGGTGGCTGGAACGGCGACGGGTGGCGAGGCCCGCTTGACGGTCGATGGAGCGATGCTGCCCTGCCCGCTCAGCGCTCCGGCGGCGCCGGGCATCCCCCTTGCTGCACACACACTTCCTGCGCCCGGCGCTGCTCGTCGTCGGTCAACTCCGGCGGGGGGCGGGCGGTCGCGGACTGGATCTGGTCGGGTCCACCGGTGAGCTTGTTCACGCCCTGCGCCGCGGCGGCCAGCCCCTTGTTGATGCCCATCATCAGATAGCCGCCGCTCATGCTGACCTGCTCCGGCGAGGGCGGTTCGCTCCAGGTGCGGCTGAACCGGTTCGGCTGTACCTGCACCGGATTCTTGAAGCGGTACAGATCCAGCGGCTCGTCGTCGGGTTTGAGCGCCCGCACCTCGCCCAGCGTGGTGACATCCCCCTGCGCCGGCGCGGGCGGCGGGTCCACGGGTTCGGGTGGCGCGGCCTGCTGTGCCTGCGCGGCCGCGGCCAGCAGCAGGCCGGCCAGCAGCGCTGCACCTTGATGTCCACGTAATGCCACAGCGACTCCATCCGTGTTGGTTGCGGGCTGGCCTCAAGGATACGGAGGCCGGCGTCAGGTTTCGTTGATGGCAGCTGTCCAGACAGCACGGGCAGGCACTGAACCATTCACCCGCGCGCATCGCGATGTCTCAGACATTGAGACGCCGTCATGTTTCCATAGCGTCCTTTGCAGATCGTTGTGACCATGGCATACGAACTCGCCAAGCGTACCGAAGACGCCGAGCGCCGCCTCGCCACCACCGAAGGGCTGCCTTCGCGCGATGGTGCGCTGCTGACCGCGCGCCTGCAGCGCCGCTACCACGACCGCATCACCGGCAGCTTCACGATTCCCGCCCGCGAGGGCCAGTACGCACCGATCCCGGCCGATGTGCCGGCCGCGCTGGTCAATGCGTTGAAGGCGCGTGGCATCGAGCAGCTGTACAGCCACCAGGCGCAGGCCTGGGAGGCCAGCCAGCGCGGCGAACACGTGGCCATCGTCACCCCCACCGCCAGCGGCAAGTCGCTGTGCTACACCCTGCCGGTGGTCAGCGCGGCGATGCAGGCCAAGGCCAAGGCGCTGTACCTGTTCCCGACCAAGGCGCTGGCCCAGGACCAGGTGGCCGAGCTGCTGGAGCTCAACCGCGCCGGCGATCTGGGCGTGAAAGCCTTCACCTTCGATGGCGATACCCCCGGCGATGCGCGCCAGGCGATCCGCCTGCACGGCGACATCGTGGTCTCCAACCCGGACATGCTGCACCAGGCGATCCTGCCGCATCACACCAAGTGGGCGCAGTTCTTCGAGAACCTGCGCTACGT
>Ga0160437_1000246_pt1 | contig 30143 bp, 30 predicted proteins | sample HID1975I_E0MG_FD_108227 | JGI IMG/M metagenome (GOLD analysis project Ga0160437, IMG submission 108227) | Enriched soil microbial communities from UW Madison campus, WI, USA - HID1975I_E0 MG | ecosystem: Environmental > Terrestrial > Soil > Unclassified | place: USA: Madison, Wisconsin... | reverse complement strand
GGTCGGCAATCTCGACGAGCGTGCCGTCGAAGTCGAGGAACAGCGCAATCGGCTCATCCGCGTCCAGGAGAGCGGGGACGACCTTGGCTTCCGTGTCGAAGGCTTCCGTGTCGAATTCCGGGCGAAATCCGGGCGTCAGAGGAGGAGGAGGCGGCAGATCGCGCGGAATTGCGCCATGTTCCGCCAGCGATGGACTTTCGCGTGGATCGGTCATTACGTTCAGTCTTGCACCTTCGAAGGAGGATGGCCACCCCTCTTGCGGCGAAACTTGCGCCGGATCGGCCGAATGTCGCAGTGCAACGAACGGTCGTCTCCACGGTTCCAAACCGGCCCGAGAGCGTGTCCCAAAGACGGGCGAAAACAGGTGCATTTTGGCGCCAAGAGGCTGCGGTTCATGGAATTTTCCGCACAAGTCGCAGAAATTGTCATCGTATTGGCGCAGGAACACGATTTCCTTCTCCCGCCGTTGATGGCAGGGCGCTCTCACACGCAAATGCGAAAAGGCATGGAATGAAGCAGATCATCGCATTCGATCTCGACGGAACCCTGGCGCTGAGCAAGCAGCCGCTGACCGAAGAGATGGCACAGCTCATGGCCGGACTGCTGGAAGTGGCGCAAGTCGCCGTGATTTCCGGTGGCGACTGGCCCCAGTTCGACAAGCAGGTGGCCAGCCGCCTGCCCGCCCATGCCGACCGTTCGCGGCTCTGGCTGATGCCGACCAGCGGCGCCAAGCTCTACGTCCACAAGGATGAGGCCTGGACCCCGGTCTACGCCGAACTGTTCACCGACGAACAGAAGCGCGAGATTCTGGAGGCTTTCGACGCCTCGCTCGCCGCCACCGGCTTCACCCCGGAAGAGACCTGGGGCGAACGGATCGAGGATCGCGGCAGCCAGATCACCTTCTCGGCGCTCGGCCAGCAGGCCCCGCTCGAAGCCAAGGAAGTCTGGGATCCCGACTTCGCCAAGCGCAAGGTGATCCAGGCCGACCTGGTGAAGCGCCTGCCCGGCGTTTCGGTGAATCTCGGCGGCGCCACTTCGGTGGACGTCACCCAGCCCGGTGTCGACAAGGCCTGGGGCCTCAAGCGCCTGGCCGAGCACAGCGGCGTGGCCGAGGCCGACATGCTGTTCATCGGTGATGCCATCTTCCCCGGCGGCAACGACTATCCGGCGAAGGCCATGGGCCTCGACACGATCTGCGTGCGCGATGCCGGCGATACCGCCAATGTGATCGCGGCGATCATCGCCTGCCAGAAGGCGGGCTGACGGCAACGCTTCCCGCGCGAACCGGCGGGTGCCTGCCTTCTACCTGACGCTGATCGCGGTCCTGCTCGCCGGTTTCGGCGCGCGGGACCAGGTCACGATCGCCGGTCTTGCCGCGCGGCAGGGGCGGCGGCCGGGCGTCCTGCTGGTCGCCCTGCTGAGCGCGGTGCTCACCGCCGCCTTCGCTGCCTGGCTGGCGGGGCTGATGCTGGCGCAACTGCCGCCACCGGCGCGGGCCATATTCGCAGGCATGGCGCTCGGGCTGGCGGGACTGGAATCGCTGGTCCTCGTGCCGCGCCGCCGCCCGGCCGAGCCGACCAATTCGCTGGGCGCGCTGCTGCTGGTGCTGCTCGCCAACCAGGCGACCGACGCGGCCCGCTTCCTGATCTTCGGCATGGGCGTGGGCATGGCGGCGCCGTTGGCTTCCGGTGCGGCGGGTGCCGTGGGCGGGGCCGTGCTGGCCGCAGCGGCCTGGGCTGGCCCTCATCTTCTCGATCTTGCCGCCTTGCGCTGGGTCCGGCGGATCGTCGGGCTTGGCCTGCTTGCGGCGGCGCTGGTTCTGTTCCTGCGGGAATTTTCGATACTCTGATCGGAAATTGATCGTGAACCGGGGGTTCAATTCCGCGTTCACAAATCTACATAAGACATCGAGGGCCAGGGCCAGATCGCCAAGGCCGGCATGCAACGTCACACAGCAATTGGGGAACCACGGCATGACATCCAAGGACAATTCCAGGGCCGCTCTGATCGACAGCCTGAACGGGCTGCTGGCCGACACCTTCGCGCTCTACATCAAGACGAAGAACTTCCACTGGCACGTCCGCGGCCCGCAGTTCCATGACCTGCACTTGCTGTTCGACACCCAGGCCGGCGAGATCTTCGGCCTGACCGACCTCATTGCCGAGCGCGTTCGCAAGCTGGGCGGCACCACCATGACCTCGATCGGCTCGATCGCCGCGAAGACCTCGGTCGCGAACCAGGACGATACCGGCCTGGATGCGATGGGCATGGTCAAGGAACTGTTCGAAGACAACAGCGCCTATGTCGCCGCGCTCAAGTCCACCAAGGAACTGGCCGGCGAAGCGGGCGACAACGCCACCGACGGCATTATCGACGATTGGACCGACCAGGCCGAGCAGCGCGCCTGGTTCCTGCGCGAAATTCTCGCCTGACAGGAATGAGGGGCCACCCGCCTGCGGGCTGGCCCTTTCCGGCGCGGAAACGCCGTCCCTTTGCGGGTCCGTTCCGGAAGCAGGATGGCGTCGCTCCCCACCGGGGGCGGCGCCGTTCGCGTTTACAGGTTCGGCCGCCGGGAGCTGGACGCAAGCTCCCTCTCGCGCAATCGGCAAAACCGGCTTAAGCAACGCGGATGCCGAAACTCGAACTCATCGAAGGCGCCGACGATGGCGCCATCGCCGCCTGGTTTGCCGAGCGCCTCAGGGCCGCGCTGGCGACCAGCCCGGACGACATCGCGATCACCGTCCCCGGCGGCTCCACCCCGTTCCCGATCTTCGACCGGCTGGCGGCGATGGACCTGCCCTGGCACCGCATCGCGGTCTGGCCGGGAGACGACCGCATCGTCGACGAGGATCATGCCGCCAGCAATGTCGGCAAGATCCGCGCCCGCCTGGAGCCGGTCGGCGCACGGATCGTGCCGCTGACCGAAGAGGCCCAGCCGCCGCACTTTGCCATCGCCTGGCTGGGCATGGGCGGGGACGGGCACATCGCTTCGCTCTTTCCCAACACGGACCCGCAGGTCGACGATCCCCACGCGGTCCGCCGGATCACCCCCGACCCACTGCCGCCCGAAGCGCCGTTCGACCGCCTGAGCCTGACGATCCCGGCGCTGACCGACAGCGACGAGATCGTCTTCGTGATCCGCGGTGCCGACAAGCGCGCCGTGTTCGACGCCGCGATCCGGGGCGAACATGACCTGCCCGTCGCCCGGCTGCTGCGCGCGGCCCGGCACAAGGTGACCTGCTTCTGCTGAACGGCCTGCTGAACCTGCTCCCGGCGCCGCTGCACCGGACGCTCTACCGCCTGGCCCACTGGGGCCGCAGGCAGGTGTGGCGGGTGCGGCGCCCGCGTCTCGACGGGGTGCGGGTGCTCGCGCTCGATGCCCGGGGACGGGTGCTGCTGGTGCGACATTCCTACGGTTCGGGCAAATGGATGCCGCCGGGCGGCGGTCTCAACCGGGGCGAGGAGGCGGTCACGGCGGCGCGGCGCGAATTGCTGGAGGAAACCGGCTGCACGCTGGCCGATGCGCGGCTGCTCATGGTCGCCACCGAGGACCTCGTGGGCGCGAGCAATCACGTCCACATCGTCGCGGGCCGGACGCAGGACAGCCCGCATGTCGATGGCCGCGAGATCGTCGAGGCCCGTTTCTTCACCCTCGATGCCTTGCCGTCACGGATGGCGGCGCGGCTTCCGGGCGAATTGCAGTTGTGGGTGTCCGAATATGCGCGATGACCGGGTGGAGGGAGCCGAGGCTGCGCCGAGCGGCCTCGTCGAAACGGAGCGCCTCCTGCTGAGACGCCCGATCCGCTCCGATTTCGAGCCGATGCGGCAGATGTTCTGCGATCCGCAGGTCGTTACCCATATCGGCGGATCTCCGCTTTGCCGTGCCGAGGCCTGGGCGCGGTTCCAGCGCGATGTCGGGCACTGGACGCTCGAAGGCTTCGGCCAGTTCACGGTGCTGGAGAAGGCGTCGGGCCGTTATGTCGGCAAGCTCGGCCATGCCCGCTTCATGCGCGACTTGGGCGCGCGGGCGGAAACCGAGGTGGAAATGACATGGACCCTGGCCTCCGGCTTCCACGGGCAGGGCTATGCCGCCGAGGCCGGCCGCGCGGCGCTTGAATGGTTCGATGCGCACGGGGCGCGGCGCACGGCCTGCATCGTCGCCGAAGCGAATCTGGCGTCGCTGAAGCTGGCGGAAAAGCTGGGCTACCGCGAGGTCGACCGGCTGACGGGCGCCAGCGGCGCGCGGGTCGTGCTGGTGCGCGAGGGGTGATGGGGGAGGGAGTGACGGGGGCGGGGGTGACGGGGGGGCCGGGACGACCGTCCGGCCGGATCGCCTCTTCTGCTAGAGTAGCGGCAATTGCCCATCCTTGGGCGGCCGGCTGTCTTCCTCGCCGCGTTCCAGCGCCGAAAGCGTCAAGCCCATCAGCCGGATCGGCTGGGGCAGGGGCAACAGCTCTTCCAGCAGCGCATGGCCGAGGGCGGAGAATTCCGCCCTGTCCGCCACGAAATGGTGCAGCGAACGCGCGCGGGTGAGCGTCTGGAAATCGGCGTAGCGCAGCTTCAGCGTGACCGTGCGCCCGCGGGCTTCGGCGCGCTGCACCCGCTCCCAGACGATGTCGACGATATTGCCGAGCGTCTCGCGCAGGGCCTCGGTGCCCTGGATGTTGTCGAAGAACGTGCGCTCTGCCCCTACCGACTTGCGCGGGCGATTGGCGCGCACTTGCCGCAGGTCCACTCCGCGCGCGGCCTGGTAGAGGTATTCCGCGAAGCTGCCGAACTGCGCGCGCAGGAAGCCGATGTCCCGGGCGCGCAGGTCCGCGCCGGTCTCTATGCCGAGCCGCGCCATCTTCTCGGCCCCGCGCGGGCCCACGCCGTGGAAACGGCGAACCGGCAAGACGGCCACGAACTGGGCGCCCTGGCCGGGGCGGATCACGCAGAGCCCGTCGGGCTTGTTCTGGTCGCTGGCGAGCTTGGCCAGGAACTTGTTGTAGGAAACCCCGGCGCTGGCGGTAAGGCCGGTTTCCGCCTTGATGCGCCGGCGGATCTCCTCGGCGATGCGGGTGGCGGAGCCGATGCCCTTGAGATCGGCGGTGACGTCAAGATAGGCTTCGTCCAGCGAGAGCGGTTCGACATGCGGGGTATAGTCGTGGAAGATCGCGCGGATCTGCTGGCTCACCTCGCGGTAGACCTCGAAGCGAGGCTTGCGGAAGATCAGGTCCGGGCAGAGCCGCGCCGCCCGGGCCGAGGGCATGGCCGAACGGACGCCGAAAGTGCGGGCCTCGTAGCTGGCCGCGGCCACCACCCCGCGCAGCGAGGAGCCGCCCACCGCCACCGGCTTGCCGCGCAGGGCGGGATCGTCGCGCTGTTCCACGCTGGCGTAGAAGGCGTCCATGTCGACATGGATGACCTTGCGCAGGCCATCCGCTTCGTCCCCGGCGGCCGATTCGGTTTCGTGCGCTGCCATGACGGTCCTATAGGCCGCGGCGATATAGGCCGTATACGTCCAAGAGCAGGGACCAGCAAAAGCACGGGCCGGTAAAAGCATGAGCCAAGGCGCGAAAAAGCTGGCCAGTCCGGTCCAAGTGCTGCATGCGCCGGGGATGACCTCCGACACAGCGAATCCCGCGCCGTTTCCGATGCGGGGGGTCGAGTTCGTCGTCCTCATGGCCGCGCTGCAGGCTCTCCAGGCGCTCTCGATCGATATCATGTTGCCCGCTCTGGGCGAGATCAGCCGCGACCTTTCGGTCGTCGATCCCAATCAGCGACAGCTGATCGTGGGGGTGTTCCTGATCTGCACGGGCCTCGGCTCGCTGTTTCCCGGCGCCATCGCCGACCGTTACGGACGCCGGCCGGTGCTGCTCTTCGCAATTGCCGCCTATGTCCTGAGCGCGCTGGCCTGCGCGGTGGTGACCACGTTCCCGATGATGCTGGCCGCTCGCGCCGTGGCGGGGCTGTGCACTTCGGCGCTGATGGTCATGCCGATGACGGTCATTCGCGATCGCTTCGAGGGCGACCGGATGGCGAGCATGCAATCGCTGGTGTCGATGACGTTCATGGTCGTGCCGATGATCGCGCCGATGGTGGGGCAGGGCGTCATGCTGGTGGCGGGATGGCGCTGGATATTCGGCCTGATCAGCGTGCTGGGCACGTGCGTCTGCATCTGGACGGCGCTGCGCCTGCCCGAGACGCTGCACCCCGATTACCGCCAGGAAATCCGGCCCAAGGTGATCGCCACCAATATGGCGCTCACCCTGCGCACGCGTGAGGCCGTGGGCTATCTCTTCGGCGTGGGCTTCGTGCAGGGCGCGATGTTCGGCTATATCAACAGCGCGCAGCAGCTGGTGGCCGAGCACTTCGGCGCCGGCTTCTTCTTCCCCGCGGTGTTCGGCGGCATGGCGCTGGTCATGGCCTCCACCAACTTCGTCAATTCGCGGATCGTGCAGCGCTACGGCGCGCGGCGCGTCTCGCAGACCGCGCTGTTCGGCTATATCGCCAGCTCCGTGCTGCACTTCTTCCTCGCTCTCGAGGGCGAGACGCTGTGGGTCTTCATTCCGCTGATGACCTTCTCGATGTGCATGATGAGCTTCATCGGCTCGAACTTCCAGTCGATCGCGATCCAGCCTTTCGCGCGCACGGCGGGGGCGGCGGCCTCGATCATGTCGTTCGTGCGGATGGTGATGGGCGCCGTGCTGGGCGCGCTGATCGGCCAGGCCTATGACGGCACGCCCCGGCCGATCCTGGCATCGATGGTGGCCGCAGGGCTGACGGCGCTGATCTTCGTGCTCTATTCCGAGCGCGGCAGGCTGTTCCGCCGCCTCAACTATCCTCCCGGCTACTACGCGCCCGGCAAGCGTCCCTGAGACGCGGCCGCTGCGCGCTTTCGTCGGCGCCGGACATGAAAAAGCGATCCAGGGCGCGTGGCCCCGGATCGCTTTTTCGTGCCGTCCGCCTCACTTGTGGCAAGGCGGAGCGATCACCGTGTCGGTACTAGACCGCTCGGCCGCCGCGGAAGAGCTGGACGAGGCCGACGACGATCGCGATGACCAGCAGGACGTGGATCAGCGCGCTCGATACGTGGAATACTACGAAGCCGAGGAGCCAGAGGACCAGCAGAATGGCGGCAATGGTGAAGAGCATGGCGGTTCTCCCTAATTGTTACAAATTGTGAAACGCACCGGGGGGCGGGAGGCTCCCACCGGTTCGCCGTAGTTTTCATATGTTTCATGGCGCTTGGGGCAAATCCGGGCAGGATCGGGCCGCGCAACGGTTCGTCTCAGGCGCGGCGCGGGCGGCAGATTGGCAGGGGCGCTCCGGTTGTCCGCCGGGGCGAGTCGCGGCATGGTCTCCCTGCGACCGCGAATCGCCCTTGGGCGCATCTCGCCGCGAGTTCCTCGGGTCCACCGCATATCGTTTCGCAGAGCCGCAAGGTCGGCCGCGACGTCCAGCAAGCCGGAGCCTTCGGGCTTTCGTTTTCCCGGATCCCCTGTCGTCCTGTCACGCGCAAGGCAGGCGTGACCCCGGCTTTCTCAGTGGATGGCCGTGTGGCGCATCCCCCCGTTCATCAAGTCTTGGCCAGGGCTCTCAATTGCCGCCGCGAGAGAGCGGGGCGGGGCGCGTCCCCTGCCGCGTCGGACAGCCTGCGCGCTTCTTCGAGCGCCGACCAGACATGAGTCAGCTTCTCGCCGCGCGAGGTGCTGACGCGGTGATCCCAGGCATGGGCGCCGAGGCGTTCGACTTCGCGGGCGATGCCGCCGTAGATATTGGCTGCCGAGAGCACGGCCCAGCGCTGGCGGAAGGCCAGGCGCGTCGCGCCCACTCTGGCGGAGCTTTCGTAGTCCCGCGCGAGGGCGCAGGCGCGGGCCACCATCGGCACCAGTACCGCCCGGTAGTGCGGCTTGGTCACTTCGCCGGGCGGAATGTCCGCCTCCACCAGCCATTCGATCGGCAGGTAGCAGCGCCCCTGTGCGTCGTCTTCCCAGAGGTCGCGGACGATATTGGCGATCTGGAAGGCGATGCCGAGGTCGCAGGCGCGGTCCAGCGTATCGTCGTCATCGGGCGCGACGCCCATGACCGCGGCCATCATCACGCCCACCGCGCCGGCGACGTGATAGCAATAGCGCAGCATGTCCGCCTGTGTCCGCGGGCGCCAGTCGGCCGCGTCGAGGGCGAAACCGGCCAGGACATCCTCGACCATGGCGTCCGTCAGCGGCACTTCGCGCGCCAGTTGGCCGAGTGCGTCGAAGGCAGGCGTTCCGGTGGTTTCGCCCGCCATCGCCAGTTCGGTGAGGGTGCGGATCGTCGCCAGCCGGTCCTCGGGCGAGAGCCGGGTGCCGAGCCGCACCGGCCCGGTGGCGCGGCCATGATCCTGCTCGTCGGCAATGTCGTCGCAGGCGCGGCACCAGGCGTAGAGCAGCCAGACGCGCTCGCGCGTCTCGCGGTCGAACAGGCGGCTGGCGGCGGAGAAACTCTTCGATCCCTTGCGGATGGAGCGGTGGGCCTCCTTGACGAGGCGGGCACGATCGAGCGCCACCCCGCCCTGGAGCATGCCGTTCCGGGCCGCGGTTTCGAGGAGGTTGTCAGTCGCCACCCGCAAGCCTCACAGCGTGTCCGGGTCCATCCTGACGATCGGGACGATCGGCTCGTGGGCCTCCATGCGTTCGAGCAGGAGGTCGAGTTCGGTCTCGGCCAGGATGATGCCCTGGTGGGCCGGGCGCACGAAGCCGACTTCGGCCATGTGGCGGTTGAAAGCCAGCAGCCCGTCGTAGAAGCCGAAGGAATTGAGCACGCCCACCGGCTTGTCGTGATAGCCGAGCTGGGCCCAGCTTACCGCTTCCCACAGCTCGTCCATGGTGCCCACGCCGCCGGGCAGCACTAGGAACGCGTCGGACAGGCGCGTGAACTCGGCCTTGCGCTCGTGCATGGTCTTGACGACGTGAAGCTCGGTGCAGTCGTGGTTGGCCACTTCGCCGCCCTTGCCGCCGGCGCCGGTGAGGGCCTCGGGGATCACGCCGATCACTTCGCCGCCCTGTTCGAGCGCGCCGGCAGCCACGGCGCCCATCAGGCCCAGGCGGCCGCCGCCGTAGACGACGCCGATGCCGCGGGCGGCAAGGGCCGAGCCCACGTCGCGGGCAAGCTGGACGTAGCGGGGATCGGCGGGGGTGGCGGAGCCGCAGTAGACGGCGATGCGTTTCATGACTCAGGTAGCCTTCAGTTGTACCCGCGCGCCGTCCGGCAGATCGCGGGTCTGCCGGGCGAGGTCGCCGGTCAGGTAGATCAGGTCGACGAGGTCGATCCGGACCAGGTTTTCATGCCCATAGTCGCCGGACAGGATCGCGGAAAGCGTCCGGCTATAGACTTCCCCCAGGACCGTCAGGCCAAGCCGCTGCGTGGCCGCATCGACCAGCGCATCGGCGCGCCAGATGGCCTTGGTTTCGGGTAGCGCCATGTGGCGCCGCGCCGCGGATTCGTCTCCCAGAGGAGTCACGGCCAGGATATCGGGATCAACGTAGTGGAACGTTCCCTTGCGGTCGATCACCAGCAGGTGCCCCATCAGGCTCTGGCCGGCGATCTCGGCGAAGTCCACGCCGGTCCAGCCCCAGGCCAGGTTCAGGGCGTGGAGCGCCCTGGCCGGCTCGGCTACCGTCATTTCAACCCTTCCAGCATCAGCTTCGCAGTCGCCTTGGCCGAACCGACGACGCCGGGAATGCCCGCGCCGGGATGGCAGCCGGCACCCACCAAGTAGAAGTTCTTCAGCTTGTCGTCGCGGTTGTGGCCGCGGAAATAGGCGCTCTGGGTCAGCAGCGGTTCGAGGCTGAAGCCGTTGCCGTTATAGGCGCCAAGGTCGCTTTCGAAGTCCGGCGGGGCGTAGTGGAAGCTGGTGACGATGCGGTCGTCGATGTCCGGGATCAGCCTGCGGCCGACTTCGGCCAGGATCCGCTTTTCCAGGATCGGGCCCACTTCCGCCCAGTCGATCGGCAGCTTGCCCATGTTGGCCACGGGGACCAGCGCGTAGAACGTGCTCTTGCCCGCCGGGGCCATCGACGGGTCGGTGACGGTCGGGTGATGGAGGTAGATCGAGAAGTCGCGCGGCAGCACGCCGTGTTCAAAGATGTCGTCGAGCAGGCCCTTGTAGCGCGGGCCGAACAGGATCGTATGGTGCGGGATGCCGGGCCAGGTGCCTTCCAGGCCGAAATGGACCACGAAGAGGCTGGGGGAGAAGCGCTTCTTCTTCAGCTTGTGCGCCATGTCCTGCCCGCGCTGGTTGCCCGAGAGCAGCTCGCGGTAGGTATGCATGATGTCGCCATTGCTGGCGATCGCGTCGAAGCGCTGCTTCCAGCCGCTTTCGGTCTCGACCTCGGTGACCTGATCGCCCAGCGTGTGGATCTGCACGACCTTTTCGCCGAGGCGCAGCGTTCCGCCCAGCCGCTCGAACAGGCGTGCCATGCCTTGCGCCAGCTTGTTGGTGCCGCCCCGCGCCCACCAGACCCCGCCGTCCTTTTCCAGCTTGTGGATCAGGGCGTAGATCGCGCTGGTTGTCATCGGGTTGCCGCCCACCAGCAGGGTGTGGAACGAGAGCGCCTGGCGCAAGTGCTCGTCCTTCACATAGTGGCTGACCATCGAATAGACCGAGCGCCACGCCTGGTAGCGGGCCAGCGCCGGGGCGGCCTTCACCATGCTGGAGAAATCGAGGAAGGCCTCGTGCCCCAGCTTGACGTAGCCTTCCTGGTAGACCCCGGCGGCGTAGCGCACGAATTCGTCGTAGCCCGCCGCGTCCCGGGGGGCGACGCGGGCGATCTCGCGGCGCAAGGCCACTTCGTCGTTCGAATAGTCGAAGGTGACGCCGTCGGTCCAGTTGAGCCGGTAGAACGGCATGACCGGCATCAGGTCGACGTCGTCCGCCATGTCCTGCGAGGAGAGCGTCCACAGTTCGCGCAGGGCATCGGGATCGGTGATGACGGTGGGGCCGGCGTCGAAGGTGAAGCCCTCGCGCTCCCAGACGTAGGCGCGGCCGCCCACTTTGTCGCGCGCTTCCACCAGCGTGGTCTCGATGCCGGACGTCTGCAGCCGGATGGCAAGGGAGAGACCGCCGAAGCCGGCGCCGATGACACAGGCCTTCTTCATCGGTTACGGCTTTCGGTTGCGGGCGCAAGGTCCGCCAGCGGATAGCCGCGTCCTGCAAGGCTGGCCATCGCCGCGCCCAGCGGCACCGGCGGCTTGCCCGCCAGCACGCGCGCCATGTCGGCCAGGGCGGGACGGCCCGCGTAGAAGCGCTCGATCAGCGTTTCGGGAAGGGTGTAGAACCGCGCGAGCACGGCCCGGCGTTCCTCCGGGCGCGCGGCCCCGAACAGCATGCGCGTCAACATCCGGTAAAAGCGCCCCCCGCGCCAGTGATTTGCGGCCCATGCATGACTCGTCCTTCCTAGGCTGTCGCCGGAGAGGTTGTCGAGAGTGGTCAGGTGCATGGCAAATCTTACAGCATCGGGAAAGGAATAGGATGTCATCGGGTTAAGCAGTGCGGCGCGCGTTCCGGCCCGGGCAACGGACGGATCCGGCGCGCAGTTCCAGAACTTCTCGAAATCGCCGCCCGCGATGACCGGCAGCACGCCCGTCTCCTCATAGGTGACGGAATCGACATGCCAACCCATGCCCAGGGCGTAATCCCCCACGCGCTGGCGCAAGGCGGCGGCATCGAGCCGGTGGTCGCTGGAATAATAGGTGTCCTCGACGAAGACCTCGCGCGCGCCGAAAGGCAGGCAATAGACGAAACGGTAGCCGTCGAGCTGGTCGACGCGGGCATCCATCACCACCGGCCGTGCCAGGCCGTGCGGCACCGAAAGATGCAGCATCTGGCCAAGGAACTTCTGCCAGCCCCCCGCCATATGGGGCAAGCCGTGCGTGCCGCGCGCGTCGATCACCGCCCGGGCATTCAGGCGCCGGCCATCGCCCAGCACGACGTGCTGCGGGCCGGCTTCGGCCACGGCCACGCCGGTGAGCAGGGCCTCGGCGGGCAGGGCGGCGCGGACCATCATGTCCAGCCGCTGGCTGGTCACGCTGGCATAAGGCGTGGCCAGCATCCGCGAATAGCCGGGAAAGTGGACGTCGTAGCCGCTCCAGCGCCGGGCGATCAGCGGCTCCACCAGGTTGCGGTGCGCGGGCGCCACGTCGGTCTCGAAGAAGGACCAGACATGATCCCCGCCCAGCCGGTCTTCCCGCTCCACGAGGAGGACGCGCAAGTCCGGCCGGTGCCGCGCCATGGCGAGCGCGATCAGCGATCCGGCGAGGCCGCCGCCCAAAATTGCCAGATCGGAGGAAAAAGTGGCCATCGGAGTACCGTTTAAGGACAGGTTATGCCTGCCGCAACTTGGCAGGGCACGGGCTTTGCGGCATTGTGATGACAATGACCGAGGAATTGACCGTCTGCAGCGCTTCTATCGAGGATGCCGCAGCCATTACCGAGATCTATGCACACTATGTGCTCGAAAGTACCGCAACTTTCGAGACGGAGCCGCCTGACCTTGCGGAAAGCGAGCGCCGGATCCGCGATATCGTCGATGCCGGCTATCCATTCCTCGTCGTGCGCGAAGGCGGCGCGGCAGGCGAGCAGGGCCGCGTGATCGGCTTCGGCTTCGCCCATCGCTACGGCCCGCGTGCCGGTTATCGCTACAGCGTGGAGACGACGATCTACGTCGCACCGGCCTGCATCGGGCGGGGCATCGGCGGACGCCTGCTCGCCACTTTGCTCGAAGAGTGCGAAACGCGCGGTTTCCGGCAAGCCTTCGCGGTCATTGCCGAGAGCGAACCGGCCTCTGTCGTGCTTCATGCCCGCGCGGGTTTCCGCCCGGTTGCGACGCTGGACGGGGCGGGGTGGAAGCACGGCAAGTGGCTCGACGTCTTCCTCATGCAGCGCCAGCTCGGCGAGGGCGACCAGAGCCTTCCGCAACAGGCCGCATGATCCGGGTCGGATAAAGTTCCCGAATATTTTGCCATTTTTTCAATTCATTCCGGAGGTACTCCGGGGCAACCCTTAGGGGTGTGCAGGCGTTGCGCGGGGAAACCTGACAAGGATTCCCATGCGCATACCCCTGATCGCCGCTCTCGTTTCCGGCGCCTGCATCTCCGCTTTTTCGGCAACGGCTGCCTTGGCGCAGGAGGCCGACGCTTCCGACAACGTCTATGAGCGCGATCACCTGACGATCGGCGTCGGTGCCCTCTACGGCCCGAGCTACGAAGGTTCGGACGATGAGACTTTCTCGCCCATCCCGGTGGTGCAGGGGCGGTACAAGGGCATCGAGGTCAATCCCCGTACCCGCGGCCTTGCCTTCAACCTCATCCCCTCGACCCGCGGCTCCAAGATCGACTTCTCGGCCGGTCCGGTGTTCGGCGTGTCGTTCAACCGCAACCGCCGCATCAAGGACGATGTCGTGCGCGCCGCCGGCAAGCTCGACGCCGCCATCGAGGTCGGCGGAACGGCGGGCGTGACGGTCAATCGCCTGCTCAATCCCTACGACTCCCTCACCGTTTCCGCGGATGTGAAGTGGGACGTCAACGGCGCTTACGGCGGCATGGTCTGGCAGCCGCAGGTGACGTACATGACCCCGGTCAGCAAGGCGATGGTCGTGGCGGTGAACGCCCGCGCGCACCATGCCGACGGCGACTACGCCCACTATTACTACTCGGTGACGCCCGAGCAGTCCGCCGCGTCCGGGCTGCCGGTCTACGAAGCGAAAAGCGGCTGGGACACGGTGGGTCTGGGCGCCCTGGTCGGCTACGACCTCTCGGGCGACTTGCGCGATGGCGGTTTCGCACTGTTCGGCGCGCTCAATTACTCGGCCATGCTGAAGGACGGGAAGAACACGCCCTATACGTCGCTTCGCGGCAGTTCCGACCAGTGGACCGTCGGCGCGGGCATCGCCTACACCTTCTGAGGCGGTCCGGCGGCCCTTCAGCCGCGCAGTGCGTGCCGGACGCGTTCGCGCAAGTCCGGCAGCACTTCGGCCTCGAACCAGGGGTTGCGCGCCATCCACATGCGGCTGCGCCAGGCAGGATGCGGCAGGGGGAACAGTCCCTCCGGCGCATCCCGCCATCGGTGCACGGCCTCTGTCAGGTTCGGGGCGAAACCACGCGGCAGGTAGCGCTTCTGCGCGTATTGCCCCACCAGCAGGGTGAGCCGAAGTCCCGGCAGCGCCGCGAGCAGGCGGCCGTGCCAGAGCGGCGCGCAGGCCGGCTGCGGCGGCAGGTCGCCGCCTTTACCCTTGCCCGGATAGCAGAATCCCGTCGGCATATGGGCGACGAGCGCGGGATCGTAGAACGTCGCGCTGTCGATCCCGGTCCAGTCGCGCAGACGGTCGCCGCTGTCGTCATCGAAGGCGTGACCGCTGGAGTGGACCTTGCTGCCCGGTGCCTGCCCGATGATGAGCAGCCGCGCGCCGGGCGCGGCCTGCACCACCGGCCGCGGAGCGTGGGGAAGACGGTCCTCGCAGAGGCGGCAGGCACGAATGGCCGTCAGCAGGTCGGGAAGATCGGTGGCAAGCGACATTGTCCTCGTTCAGATGGCGCGCCCCTGGCCTCTCCGCAAGCTGGACCGGAATGAAAGGACGAAATGCGAGGACCGGACGGCTCGTCGATCCTCCGGGCCGGGATGTCACATTCTCAACCAATTAAGTTGATAATATCCGCCGGCTGTCGCTAGACAGGCACATTGCATACCCAATGGAGCTTGCCCTTGAATACTCAGAACGGAACCGGCGCGCTTCCTGTCGCGATCGTGGGTGCGGGGTTCAGTGGAACCCTGCTGGCGATCAATCTCCTGCGCAACGGCGTCCGCGTCGTCCTGATCGAGCGCAAGGACGCCCAGCTTGCCAAGGGCTTGGCCTTCGGCACCCGCTGGCCCGAGCATCTGCTCAATGTCCGCGCCGCCAACATGAGCGCCTTCCCTGACGACCAGGCCAATTTCCTGCGCTGGATCGGCCATGCCGGAGACGAGCAGGCCAACCGCTTCGTGCCGCGCCTCTCCTACGGGCTCTACTTGCGCGAATTGCTGATCCGGGCGCTGGCCGATGCCGGGCAGGACGCCCTGATCGTCAACGGGGAAGCCTGTTCGACCCGGTTCGAGGACGGCCGCGTCGTCGTCGAGATGGCGGATGGGGATTCCATCGAGGCCCGGGCGCTCGTGCTGGCGCTGGGAAATTTCCCGCCTTCGCCGCACCCCGTCCTCTCCCCCATCCCCGAGGATCGCCGCTTCACCGACCCCTGGCAGTCCGGCACGCTGGAGAAGATCGACGAGATCGACCACGTCCTGCTGATCGGCACCGGGCTGACCGCGGCGGACATGGTGCTCTCGCTCGACAAGGCGGGCTTCAAGGGCCGGATCACCGCCCTTTCGCGCCGCGGGCTCAAGCCGCAGGCCCATTCGGAAAGGGGGCCCTCGGTCGATTACGTGCCAGCGCCCGAAGAGCGCGGATCGCACCTGATCGCCCGCGTTCGCAGGCGCGCGGCGGACATCGGCTGGCGCGCCGCCGTGGACGAGCTGCGTCCGCATACCCAGAATCTCTGGCGCCGCCACGACGAGGCCGGGCAGCGCCGTTTCCTGCGCCACTTGCGCCCTTACTGGGATGTCCACCGCCACCGCCTTGCCCCGGACGTCGCGCGGCGCATTGCCGAGATCGAGGCCGAAGGGCGGCTGGAATTTGTCGCGGGCAAGCTGGTCGGCGCGGAGCCTACGGAAAGCGGGGTCGCCGTGACGTACCGCCCGCGCGGGGAGGACCGGCTGGTGCGGCTGGAGGTATCGCGCACGATCAATTGCACCGGCCCCGAGGGCGATCTCATGCGCAGCGGCGCGCCCCTGGTGAAGGACCTGCTGGCCCAGGGCAAAGTGCGCTCGGACGCGCACCGGCTGGGGCTGGACGTCGATCATCTCGGCCGGGTTCGGGATGGCGGCGGCGAGCCGCAGGACACGCTCTTTGCGGTCGGCCCGGTCACCAAGGGAGAGGCCTGGGAGATCGTCGCGGTGCCCGATATCCGGCGGCAGGTGTGGAACCTTGCGCGCTATCTGGCGGATGCGCATTGGGTTGGGGGTGAGGGGCTTTAAGGCAAGGAGAAGACCCGGGGGATGATCCCCCGGACCCTCGGAATGTCACCATTGCGCGCACCCTATCCGTCGTGCGCTCCCTGCGGCGCAGCCATTATGTCTCCCGACGCAGCCATGGGCGCACTACGCTATTGGCCCGCGTGACCTGGACAGTGTTGGGGGTGCAGGGGGTGTTGACCCCCTGCTTCTCCCTTTTCCTCAGAACTCCTTGCGCAGCATGATCCCGCCGTAGCGCTTGTCGTCACGCGGGACGTAGCGGACGATCCCGGCCAGCGTGCCGTTGGCGAGGAAGTTGGAGTAGCTCTGGTTGGTGATGTTCTTCACGAACCCGCGCAGCTGCCAGCCGTCGTTCGCGCCGATCAGCGCCACGCTGCCGTTCCAGATGTAATAGCCCGGCTGGATCGTGCCCGGCGTCTCGGTCAACTGGTACTGCGTGCGGCTCTTGAGCGTGATGTCGGTCTGCACTTCGAGGTCGATCGCGTCCGACAGGGCGAAGCGGTAGGCGGCGTTGCTGTAGAGCTTCCACTTCGGCGCGAAGGGCAGGACTTCGCCGTTGATGTTGCAGCTGGACGGCGCGCCTTCGGGGCAGATGAAGTTCAGCACCTTGGCGTCGGTATAGGCCACCGAGGTGTCCAGCGAGAGACCCGGGATCGGGCGCAGGCCGAAGTCGAGTTCCACGCCCTTGGTCTGCACGGTCCCGGCGTTGATCAGGCGGGTGACTTGCGCGCCGCCGACCACGTCGTTGTAGTTGGCCTGGTAGTTGTGGAACTTGGTCGAGTAGACCGCCAGCGCATAAGTGATCTGGTGGCCCAGCGCCGAGCCCTTGATGCCACCCTCGAACGAGTCCGAGGTTTCCGGCTTCAGCGCGATCTCGTCCAGCGGCGTGGTCGCGTTGAGCGAGCGCATGTTGAAATAGGCGTTGTAGGCCGGGCCCTTGTAGCCGCGCGAATAAGTGAAATAGGCCTGGTTGTTCGGCAGGAAGTCCGCCTGGAGGCCGCCGCGATAGGAATCGCCGCGGGTCGAGGTGGAGCCGGCCGAATTGTGGTAGGCACGGATGCCCGCCACGTCGAGCGCGGTCGATCCCGAATTGGTCGGGTCGTTGCTCGACGTGCGGACGTGATAGTAGCTGAGGTCGTCCCAGGTCGAACGATAGCCGGCGATGGCACGCAGCCAGGGGGTGAAGTTGAAATTGGCCTCACCGAACAGGGCGTAGTTGTCGCTGGTCACCCCGTAGTTCGCCACGCCCGACACCACGTTCTCGGCGCCTGAAATCAGGCGGGTGAGCGTGCGCGAATAGACTTCGTCGGTCTTGGCGTGGAGGTAGTAGGCGCCCACGACGTAGTCGATGAACTTGCCCTTGGGCGAGGTCAGCCGCAGTTCCTGCGAGAACTGCTTGTTGTCCACGATGCCGCGGTCGTCGCCTTCGGGGAAAGTGGCCGAAAGCTCCGAAAGGGCGTCGTAGTCCTGGTGCTGGCGGTTCTTCCATTCGCGGTAGGCCGTGATCGAGGTGACGGTGTAGTCGCCCAGGCCCCACTCCGCGGTCAGCGAGCCGCCGTAGTTCTTGTCGCGCACGTCGGTGTCGAAGTTGGTGCTGACTTCGCGGTTCTCGGCGCCGGGGGTGATGCCCTGACCGGCGAGGAATGAGGCAAGCGCCGGGGAATTGGTCACCGCGCCGGTGGGATAGGCGATCTGGCTGGTGCGCAGGTAGACGCCGCTCGGGGTGGTGTCGTGCGAGTAGAGGTAGTCGCCCGAGAGGGTGAGCTTCAGGGTGTCGGTGGGCGTGGCCTCGATCTTGGCGCGTGCGCCGTAACGCTCGTAGCCGTTGACCTCGTTGCCGGTGGTGACGTTGCGGACGTTGCCGTCGTAATTGGCGTAGAGGCCGTCGATCCGCGCGGAGACGTTCGGGGCAAGGCCGCCGGTGACGCCCGCCTTGATGCGGTATTCCTCATCGGTCGTGGCCGAACCTTCGGCGTAGGCGTGGAATTCCTGTGACGGGGCCGCGGTGACGACGCTGATGACGCCGGCCGAGGCGTTCTTGCCGAACAGCGTGCCCTGCGGGCCGCGCAGCACTTCGATGCGCGAGACTTCGCCCACGTCCAGCGTGGCCTGGCCCGGGCGGGTCAGCACGACGCCGTCAAGCACGGTGGAGACCGAGGATTCCACACCCGGCGAGGTGCTGATGGTGCCGACGCCGCGGATGAAGACCGTGCGGTCCTTGTTGGAGGCGCCGTTGCGGAAGTCGACCGAGGGCACCGTGGCGCTCAGGTCCTGGAGGTTGTGGATCGCGCGATCATTGAGCGATTCACCGCTGACGGCGGTAATGGCGATCGGCACCTGCTGCAGCGATTCGTCGCGGTAGCGCGCGGTCACGACGATCTCGCCGGACGCGGTGTCCGGTGCCTCGTCGGCATAAGCGGCGGCCGGGAACAGTACCGCGGAGGCCAGCAGCAGGGTGCGGGCGGCGCGGAGCGAGGTCATGGTCATTCGGATCTCCCTTGGTCGCGCGGATCTATAGTCAACCGTTTTGGTTGAGAAAGATAGTTTTCCTTTAGTCGCCCTATGCGTGGGACGAGGTGGTGTCCTCTGCCGGGACAATCCGGGGCATGGTGAGCTGAATCCAGCCGAGTGCAAGCAGGTAGGAAACCGCAGCAAAACCGAAGAGCGGACCGTAGCCCAGCCCCGCCGCCAGCACGAGACCGGCGATCTTGCTGATCGCCGTGCCGCCGAGGTTGCCGCAGAACGCGCCGAAGCCGGTCACGCGGCCGACTTTGTGGCGCGGGGTCACGTCGGCGATCAGGCCGAACAGGTTGGTCGAGAAGCCCTGGTGCCCGGCCAGGGTCAGCGCCATCAGGCCGACGGCGGGCCAGTAGCCCTCGACGTATAGCGCCAGCGGCACCGGCACTACGCAAAGTGCGGAAATCAGCATCAGCGTCTTGCGCGTGCGGTTGGCGCTCCAGCCGCTGGAAAGCAGGCGGTTGGCCGCGAAGCCCGAGATCAGCGAGCCCGCTGCCGAGCCGCAATAGGCCAAGGCCAGCGGCGGCCCCAGCGCGGTGCCGGAGAGGCCGAACTGCCGGTTGAAGTAGTCCGGCATCCAGAACAGCATCAGCCACCAGGTCGCGTCCGACAGCACTTTGGCCAGCGCGATGGTCCAGGTACGCCCTTCCTTCAGGAACAGCTTGTCGCCTGAAATCAGGTTGCCCGTGGCGGAAGGCTGGCGGTCGCCGAAGTCCACCCCGCGCGATGCCAGGAGCCAGGCCGCAACCCAGAACAGGCCGACCACGCCCGCCAGCACGAAGGCGGCGCGCCAGCCCCAGACCGCCGCGACCACCGGGATCGCCAGCGGCGCCAGGATCGCGCCAAGGCTGTTCATCGCATTCGAAAGCCCGAAGCCCAGAGAGCGCAGGTTCGGCGGGAAGATCGTGGCGATGGTCTTCACACCGGCGGGTGTGCCCATCGATTCCGTGGCGCCCAGCCCGACGCGGCAGAGTACGAACTGGCTGAAACTGTGCGCCCAGCCATGAGTCATCGCCGCCAGTGACCATGCCGCCACGCCCGCCGCATTGGCCCATTTCGCGCCCAGCCGGTCCACCAGCCACCCCGCAGCGAGGAAGCCGAACGCCGCGCCGGCCTGGAACCAGGCGGCCAGGGTGCCGTAGTCGTCGTCGCTCCAGCCGAGATCGGCGGCGATCGTCGGCTTCAGTACCGAGATGATCTGGCGATCCACGAGATTGAGCACGCCCGCCGTCAGCGCGAGAGCGAACAGCAGCCAGCGGCGGCGCGGGGACAGGGTCATGCGCGGCACGTCCGGGCTTTGGGGAAAATCTGCATCCCGGATCGTCTAGCGATGGGGGAGAGCAGGGGCGAACAAGAAATTCTAGGGCGGAGAGGGAAGAGAAGTCCTGGGGGATGATCCCCCAGACCCTCGGCCAGACCCTCGAATGTCGATGCTGTGCGCCGCCTATGCGTCGTGCGCTCCCTGCGGTGCAGCTTGTATGTTGCCGACGCAGTCAATGTTCCGTCCCGGCCTCTTTTTCTCTCCCAACACTCGTCATTGCGAGGAGGCGAAGCCGACGCGGCCAGAGCGGCGCGGAACCGCTCTGGATTGCTTCGCTGCGCTCGCAATGACGAAGGTTGGCTGGGGTATTGAGGTTAAAAAGCCAGCGGCCCGTGATCGATCCGGGGCAGCACATGCCGCGCGAACAGGTCCGCCTCGCGCGCATGGGGGTAGCCGGAGAGGATGAAGGCATCGATCCCCGCCTCGCGATAGGCCTGGAGCTTCGCCAGCACCTGATCCGGATCGCCGACGATCGCCGCGCCGCAGCCCGAGCGGGCGCGGCCGATGCCGGTCCAGAGGTTGTCCTCGGCATAGCCGTCGTCGCTGGCGGTTTCCCGCAATGCCGCCTGCGCCTGCACGCCGACCGACTGCGAATCCAGCGAACGCGCGCGGATCGCCGCGCCCTCTGCCGCATCGAGGCGGGAGAGCAGGCGGTCGGCCGCGCCGCGCGCTTCCACTTCGGTCTCACGCACGATGACGTGGACGCGGTAGCCGAAGCGCAAGGTGCGGCCGTACTTCGCGGCGCGGGCGCGCATGTCGGCGATGGTGTCCTTCACCGCTTCCATCCGGTCCGGCCACATCAGGTAGACGTCGCAGCCTTTGGCGGCCACTTCGCGGGCGGGTTCGGAAAGGCCGCCGAAGTAGAGCGGCGGGCATTTCGAACCCGGCGCGATCATGCGCGGCGCGTCGAGCTTCAGGTTCCAGAACCGGCCCTGATGGTCGAGCGACTGGCCCGACAGCAGCGTGCGCAGGATCTCGATGGCCTCGGTGGTGCGCTCGTAGCGGGCGGGGCCGTCGAGCGTTTCGCCGGGCATCTCGCTGGAGATGATATTGATGTTCAGGCGGCCGCCGCCCTCGCGGCCACCCAGGATCTGGTCGATCGTGGCGATCTGGCGCGCGAGCTGGGCCGGCCACATCTCGCCGATGCGCACGGCCATCAGCAGCTTGATGCGGCGGACCTCGGCGGCGATGGCGGCGGCAAAGGCGGTGGTGTCGATGCCCAGCGCATAGCCCGAAGGCAGCAGCACATTGTCGAAACCGCCTTCCTCGGCGGCCGTCACGATATTGCGGCAATGCTCCCAGCTGGAGCGCAGCATCGGGTCCGGCTGGCCGAGGAACTCGTAGTCATCGTCGCAGAGCGCCGAAAACCAGCTGATCTCGCACGGGGACAGCGCGCTCACGGCAGGCGTGCTCCCATCGAGGCTTCGAGCACGGCATACCATTCCGAAGCCGTCCATTCGACCTTGAAGGCATCGCGCGAGGCGAGAATGCGCTCGGGGGTCTGTGAGCCGACGATGGGAATGGCGCGCGAGGGGTGCGCCATGATCCACGAGAGCGCGGCGGCGGCGGCATCGGTGCCGTAGCGCTCACCTTGCGCGGCGATCAGCTTCGCTACCGGGTCTTGCGAACCGGCGGCAAGGCGTCCTCCGCCCAGCGGCGACCATGCCAGCACCGCCACGTCGCGGGCCATCGCCTGATCGAGCGTGCCGTCATAGAGCGGCGCATAGCGCGCGGCCGAGAATTCCGGCTGGGTCGAGACGATGGGGAAGGGCAGGTAGGCCTGAAGCGCGTCGAATTCGGCCGGGCTGTAGTTGGAAACGCCGATCGCCTTGACCTTGCCGCTCTCGACCATGGCGGCGAGGGTTTCGGCCACGTCGCGCGGGTGGGCCAGGAAGTCGCGGCGGTGGATCTGGTAGAGTTCGACCGAAGGCAGGCCGAGGCGTTCGAGCGAGGCTGCGAGCGCCGTGTTCAGGTAGTCCGGGCTCGAATCGTAGGGCACGCCCAGCACGATGCCGCCCTTGGTGGCGATGGTCATTCGGTCGCGCAGGTCCGGGCGGGCGGCGAGCGCCTTGCCCAGCAGCAGTTCCGCGCCGCCGAAGCCGAGCGCGGCGTCGCAGCCGTAAATGTCGGCGGTGTCGAACAGGGTCACGCCTGCCTCAAGCGCCGCCTCGATGCGGGCGACGATGGCGCCGATGTCGTCGTTACCGTCGGGTCGGGCGAGCCGCCACATGCCCCAGGCAATCGGGAAAACGGAAATTCCGCTCTTGCCGAGCGGGACGGGTTGGGCCGATAGGCGCATCGTCGATGGGGAGGTCATGGATCGCCACATGGCACACGGAGTTGCGAAATGGTAGATACGCTGCGTTACGGAATTGTCGGAACCGGGATGATGGGTGTCGAGCACATCCACAATCTCAAGATCCTCGAAGGTGCCGAAGTGGTCGCCATCGCCGATCCCGAGCCGACCTCGCTCGGCTGGGCCAAGGATGCCCTGGGCGAGAAGGCCGAGGGCGTGGCGGAATATGCCGACAGCGCCAGCATGATCGCCAATGCCGGGCTCGATGCCGTGGTGGTCGTCTCGCCCAATTTCACGCACCGTGCGGTGCTGGAGCCGCTGCTGGACAGCGACGTGGCGATCCTCTGCGAAAAGCCGCTCTGCACCACGATGGAAGACGCCCGCTGGGTGGTCGAACGCGCCGAGGCCCGCAAGGCGCCGTTCTGGACGGGCATGGAATACCGCTTCAGTCCGCCCGCCAAGGCCTTCATCGACGAGATTCACGGCGGCAAGGTCGGCCGCCTGCAGATGCTCTCCATCCGCGAGCATCGCTTCCCGTTCCTGGTGAAAGTGCGCGACTGGAACCGTTTCTCGGTCAACACCGGCGGCACCATGGTGGAGAAGTGCTGCCACTTCTTCGACCTCATGCGCCTGATCACCCGCTCGGAGCCGGTGCGCGTCTATTGCTCGGGCGCGATGGACGTGAACCACGTGGATGAGCGCTATCAGGGCCGCCAGCCCGACATAATCGACAACAGCTTCACCACCGTGGACTTTGCCGACGGCAGCCGCGCGCTGCTGGACCTTTGCATGTTCGCCGAGGGCGCCGAGCATCAGGAAGAGATGAGCGCGACCGGCGACAAGGGCCGCCTCGACGTGCTGATCCCGCCGGGCGATCTCGTCTGGTCGCCGCGCGTGCCGTGGCCGGGTCCGAAGGCGGTCGAGCGTTGGCACGTTGCGGTGGACGAGGCGGCGATGGATGCCGGCTCGCACCACGGCGCGACGTTCTACCAGCACGAGGCCTTCGCCCGCGCCGTTCGCGGCGAGGGCGAAGTGCAGGTGACCGCGCGCGACGGGTTGATGGCCGTGGCCATCGGCGCGGCGGCGGAACTCAGCGCGCGGGAGAAGCGCTTGGTGGAGATGGCCGAACTGCTGGGCTGAAGCACAGGCGCTGAATGCTGATTTGAAGAAGGCGTTGAAGAAGGCGTCGTCCCGAACTTGATCCGGGACCGCTGGCAGAGCCGCGCCCAATGTTCAGCGGGGCGCCGTTCTGCCATTTAGCGCCTAAAGAACCGCCAGCGGTCCCGGATCAAGTCCGGGACGACGTGTTTCTCTCCCCAACCTTTCGTCATTGCGAGCGTAGCGAAGCAATCCAGAGTCGCGCAGAGCCGCTCTGGATTGCTTCGCTACGCTCGCAATGACGAAGGGGGAGGGGGGAGGGGCGCGCTTTTTCCTGCATCCTCTCCCTACCTCCAACGCCCGAACACGCGGGCGCCGGACGGAGAGACCGGTTCCCGGCCAAGGCAAAATAAGTTCGGCGACCATTTGGCGCGAAACCGCGATCCCGACGATCAATGGGCTCCAGACCCGCGGAAATGCAGGCAACCGGCCGGACAATGTCCGGAATTCCGCTTTGTGGAACTGTTGCACAGCCGTCACATATCGACCCACTTGCGCCCGGGATATACCCCTAATGGGCAACTTTGACCGTAGGATCGCCGTTTCCCGGTGACCCCCGACCTACTTCAAGGACCTATTATGAATATCAAAGCCACCACGATCGCCGCGCTTTTCGCGGCGGGGATCGCCGCGCAGCCTGCGTTCGCGCAGGAAGGTTCTGAAGTCGCTTCGAACGGCACGAGTTTCCGCGGTATCCGCGTCGAAGCCAATGCCGGCGGCGATCGCTTCCAGTCCGAAGGCAATCATAACGACAAGTTCGGTTATGGCGGCACCGTCGGCTTCGACGGCACGCTGGGCGACCGCTTCGTGATCGGCGCCGAAGGCAGCTACTGGCGCCCCGGCAACGGCAATGAGAACTGCACCGGCCTGGCCGACGGCAACAGCATCTGCCACAAGGGCTTCGAGGAATGGGGCGCCGCCGTGCGCGCCGGCTACCTCGCCACCCCGCAGCTCCTGGTCTTCGCCAAGGGCGGCTACGTCAACGGCGAACAGCGCCGCCGCATCGACGGCCCGACCGGCGACACCCTCGTCTACGATCACTACAAGGCGGACGGCTATCAGGTCGGCGGCGGCGTGGAATACACGCTCACCCAGGGACGCCTGCCGGTCTACGTCAATGCGCAGTACGTCTATTCGGACTACCACGGCCACTCGGCACGCCAGCGCGTGATGGGCGGCGTCGGTATCCGGTTCAAGTAATCCCGTAATCCGCGATTCTTCGCAGGGAGTGACCCGGGCCGTCTTTGCGGTGGCCCGGGTTTTCCTTGTCCAGCTTTTCCCAGTCCGGCTTTCCCTTGTCCGGCCTTTTTTCTGGGCCCGTTCTCAGGCGCCCGCCACGCGCAGTGTCGTGAGCGAGGACGAATAGGGCGCCACCAGCGCCGCCGCGCGCTTCCAGTCCCCCCGCAGCCAGAGATCGTGCGCTTCGGGCGGGACGATGACCGGCATCGTGTCCCGCCCCTCGGCACGCAGCGCAGCATTGGCCTCGCACGTGAGCAGGGCGAAGCTGGGCACTTCGCTGTCCTTCCACACAGCGGCCATCGCGAAGATCGGCTGGTCGGCAGCGCCGAACCAGTTCTGGCGGCGTTTGCCGTCGCGCGGGTCCACCTTGCCCCATTCCATGAACGCAGTGGCGGGGACCAGGCAGCGAAACTCGCTGTTGCGCAAATTGCCGATCCAGAACGGGCTTTCCAGATTGCGCACGGTGAGGATGCCGTGGCGACGCTCGCCAAAGGCGGCGGGCGGGGGCGGCACACCCCAGAGGCGCGGCACCATGCGGCGCGGCTGGCGTTGCTCCGGCCGGGGTCCGGCCACGAATTCGCGCCCCATCGTCACCACCGGCGCGAACCCGCCGCCCGAAACCGGGCCGCCGCGCCACGGGTCCTCCCCGGCTTCGGCGCCCATGGCACGGGCGACATCGCGGGCGGGTGCGTCGAGGCGATAGATGATCGGCATGTTGCCGGTCGGCCTAGACGGACGGGATCGCCCCGTCTATCGTCCGCCCATCCCCGGGGAGCTTGTGCCCAAGGTTTTCGTTTTGCGAGAACCGGAAGGAAACAAATGGCTGAGAGGGGCAGGTCACGCTGCCCGACCCGTTGAACCTGAACCCGTTAACACGGGCGGAGGGAAGGGCGGGCCACAGGACTCATCTGTCGCGACCTTTCTTTCGTCCATAAGCCCTAGGAAAATCGCTTATGGCCGACATCAATTCCACACTGGAAATCGGCGTTACCACCGGGCCCATTCGCGGGTCGAAGAAGATTCATGTCGGGCCGCTTGGCGTTGCCATGCGGGAAATCCATTTGGAGCCTGGTTCGGGCGAGGCGCCCGTGCGTGTCTACGACACCTCCGGTCCCTACACCGATCCCAACGTCACCATCGACATCGCCGCTGGCCTTGCCGCCAAACGCCGCGAGTGGATTGTCGCACGCGGCGATGTGGAGGACTACGCCGCCCGCGCGGTGAAGCCGGAGGACAACGGCCAACTCGGCCCGGACCGCTCGGGCGGCGTCCCGGCCTTCCCCAACGTGGTCAAGCGCCCGCTGCGCGCCAAGCCGGGCCTGAACGTCAGCCAGATGCACTACGCGCGGCGCGGGATCATCACGCCGGAGATGGAATACGTCGCCGAGCGAGAGAACCTCGGCCGTGCGATGCTGAAGGAATATCAGCGCGACGGGCAAGACTGGGGCGCCGCCATCCCCGACTACGTCACGCCGGAGTTCGTGCGTGAGGAAGTGGCGCGGGGCCGGGCGATCATCCCCTCCAACATCAACCACCCCGAAAGCGAGCCGATGGCGATCGGTCGCAATTTCCTGGTCAAGATCAACGCCAATATCGGCAACTCCGCCGTCGCCTCGGACGTCGCGAGCGAGGTCGACAAGATGGTCTGGTCGATCCGCTGGGGCGCGGACACGGTGATGGACCTTTCCACCGGCCGCAACATCCACGACACCCGCGAATGGATCATCCGCAACTCGCCTGTGCCGATCGGCACCGTGCCGATCTACCAGGCGCTGGAGAAAGTCGGCGGCATCGCCGAGGATCTGACCTGGGAGGTCTTCCGCGACACCCTGATCGAGCAGGCCGAACAGGGCGTGGACTACTTCACGATCCACGCCGGCGTGCGCCTGCCCTTCGTGCCGCTCGCCGCGAAGCGCGTGACCGGCATCGTCAGCCGGGGCGGATCGATCATGGCCAAGTGGTGCCTGGCGCATCACCGGGAATCGTTCCTCTACGAACGCTTCGACGAAATCACCGAGATCATGAAGGCCTACGACGTCGCCTATTCGCTGGGTGATGGCCTGCGCCCCGGCTCCATCGCCGACGCCAATGACGAGGCGCAGTTCGCCGAACTCTACACCCTGGGCGAACTGACCAAGCGCGCCTGGGCGCAGGACGTGCAGGTGATGATCGAGGGGCCGGGCCATGTGCCGATGCACAAGGTGAAGGAGAACATGGACAAGCAGCTTGAGGCTTGCGGCGAGGCGCCGTTCTATACCCTCGGGCCGCTCGTCACTGACATCGCGCCGGGTTACGACCACATTACCAGCGGCATCGGCGCGGCCATGATCGGCTGGTACGGCACGGCGATGCTTTGCTACGTCACGCCCAAGGAGCACCTTGGCCTGCCCGACCGGGACGACGTGAAAGTGGGCGTCGTCACCTACAAGCTGGCCGCCCATGCCGCCGATCTGGCCAAGGGGCACCCCGCCGCCAAAGTCCGCGATGATGCGCTCAGCCGCGCCCGTTTCGAGTTCCGCTGGCGCGACCAGTTCAACCTCAGCCTCGATCCCGACACGGCGGAGCAGTACCACGACCAGACGCTCCCGGCCGAAGGCGCGAAATCCGCGCATTTCTGCTCGATGTGCGGGCCGAAGTTCTGCTCGATGAAGATCAGCCAGGAGGTGCGCGATTTCGCGGCGAAGCAGAACCAGCCCTCGACCGGCTTCATCGCGGCGGAAGAAGGCGGCAAGCTCGCCATTTCCGAGGCCGAGGCGGGCATGGCCGAAATGAGCAAGGTGTTCCGGGAAACCGGCAGCGAACTCTACATGGGCGCGGGAGACCGCGAACACGACTGAGCGTATCGAAGCCGGTTGGAGATAACGTCGTCCCGGGCCCGGCCCGGGACGGCGGCCCATTCCGGCCTCAGCAATTCCCCTTCGCAGGAATCGATTGCGCTGCTACCATCGCTTTCCATCTCGAAGGGTTCCCGAATGCCCCGCAATTCCAATGGCGACTGGATGAAGCTCGCCCATGACAGCTACTGGCTCTGGGCCGAATCCATGATGGTCATGGGAATGCGTACCACCGACATGATGACCGGGCGGGGCAGCAACCGCGAAAACATGCTGATGGTCACTGAAAAGCTCCAGGCCAATGCCGAACTGGCGATGAAGCTGGCGACCGGCGGTCTGGCCTCCCCGGAACAGACCGCGCACAAGGCCGTGCGCCACTATCGCAAGCGCGTTACCGCCAATCGCCGCCGCCTTTCGCGAAAGAAGGCCTGATGAGCGCCAGGGGGCTTGGCGAAGTGCACGTCGGCATCGGCGGCTGGAGCTACGACCCCTGGCGGGAAACCTTCTATCCCAAGGGCGTGTCCAAGGCCCGCGAGCTGGAATATGTCGGCCAGCACCTCACCGGCACCGAGATCAACGCCACCTTCTACGGCCGCCAGAAGCCGGCCAGCTTCGCCAAGTGGCGCGATACCGTGCCGGACGGGTTCAAATTCGCGCTCAAGGGCTCGCGCTACTGCACCAACCGCAAGAACCTGGCTGAAGCGGGCGAAAGCGTCACCAACTTCGTCGAGCAGGGCTTGGTCGAGCTTGGCGACAGGCTGGGGCCGATCAACTGGCAACTCGCCGCCACCAAGCAGTTCGACCCCGACGAGATCGCCGCCTTCTTCGCCCTGCTGCCGGCAAAGCAGGAAGGCCTGGTCCTGCGCCACGCCATCGAGCCCCGGCACGAAAGTTTCCGCGATCCGGCTTTCCTGGACCTCGCCCGCAAGGCAGGCGTCGCGGTCATTCTCGCCGACAGCGCCAAATACCCCGCCTTCGAAGACGCGGCCGAGGACAGCCCCTTCATCTACGCCCGCCTCCAGAACGCGCAGTCGGACCTCGAGCAAGGCTACCCCTCCGCCCAACTCACGCAATGGGCAAAGCGCGCGCAGGATTGGTCGAAATCCGGCAAGGACGCCTTCCTGTTCTTCATCAACGGCGCCAAAGAACGAGCGCCCGCTGCGGCAATGGCGCTGATCGAGAAGTTGGGAACGGACTGATGGCGGTATCCATGAAAGCCCGATCATCCTGATCCGCGATCACGCTGATCCAGCGCAGAGGAAGGACCTCGCATCGGCATTATCCGCCGGAAATGCTCTTAGGTGATGCGGAGGAGAAACTCTCCAGATCCTGTCCTTCGGAACTTCCCCTGCCGCGTTTCGTTTTTGCTGCCATGAAGAATCTCCTCACTGCATCGATCCTGGCCCTTGCACTTGCGGCCTGTTCGTCCGAGCCTGCGAAGGCGCCCGATCAGGCTGGCGAGGCTGCGACGTCCTCGGCCATGCCGGAAGGGGCCATGTCCGGGTCCGAGGGAGCCGCGCCGGCGTCCGAGGCCACGGCTACGGAGATGCCATCGGGGACTGCCGAACCGGCTCCCAACCCCAAGGTGCTGGCGCTGGAAGGGCTGGGTGATTTGCGGCTGGGGCAGGCGGTGCCCTCAGGCTCGTCGTGGGCGGAGCGCGGTGCGCAGGCATCGGATGCTTGCCGTACGGTCACGTCACCGGACTACCCGGGCGTCTATGCCATAGTCGAGAAAGGCAAAGTGCAGCGGATCACGCTTGGCCAGCGGTCGCAGGTCAAGCTCGTGGAGGGGGTCGGCGTCGGCTCCACCGAGGCGGACGTGAAGAAGTGGTTCGCCGGCTTCCGTGAGGAACCGCACAAATACGAGGCCGCGCCAGCCAAATACCTCACCGCACCCAATGCCAGGAGCGGGGATCCCGCCCTTCGCTTCGAGATCGGGCAGGACGGCAAGGTCAAGATGGTCCACGTTGGCATGATGCCGGTGCTGGGCTATGTCGAGGGATGTTCCTGATAGAAGAAGATGGCTGGACATGATCTCCTGGCGACGATGATCGTGCTTGGCATAACCTTCGTTTTTGCAGCTGTTTCTGCCTGGCTGACGGTACGGGCCAATGCCCGCTTTCGGCATCACGAGCGGTTGCCGATGCAATGGTCGCTTGCCGGAACCGTAAATTGGACCGCCCCTCGCTTGCTCGCGCTCTGCCTCGTTCCGGCTTTGGGGATTGGCGTGTTGGCGGTCATCACGGTGCTGACTTTCCTGGACGTCAGGCCAAGGCCCGGGCAGGAAAGCATGCTCCTGCCGGTGACGATGCTGATGGCTGCCACTTTCCTCGCGATTCAAATCCTGCATTACGGATTGATCGATAGGACCCTGAACCGGAACCGCCGCTAGAACCGGCCGCGAATGCCTCGTTTTCCGCTTCACGGCCTGGTGCACTGAAGTGTGCGAATGCGGGCGAGGCGACACATCCGGCGCATTTCGTGTAATGCGGATGGTCACACTTCGAAGCACGAGAGCCTCGCGATGAACCACTTCCTTCTGACCTATCACCTCGCGCCCGATTATCTGGAGCGGCGCCCGGCGTTTCGTGACGCGCATCTCGCACTGGCCTGGGATGCGGCGGAGAGCGGCGGACTGGTTCTGGGCGGGGCGGTGGAGGATCCCGTCGACATGGCTCTCCTGCTTTTCGCGGG